>Ga0180301_10003069_pt1 | contig 13099 bp, 4 predicted proteins | sample GuaBasSediGuay16_FD_121797 | JGI IMG/M metagenome (GOLD analysis project Ga0180301, IMG submission 121797) | Subseafloor sediment microbial communities from Guaymas Basin, Gulf of California, Mexico - Guay16, Core 4569-2, 12-15 cm | ecosystem: Environmental > Aquatic > Marine > Hydrothermal...
CCCGTGCATATATACAAGTATTGTTTGTGGGTATATATCGTATTACAATTCTTGGTGTCTCATCAATCCATGCCGGTTAGGTTGAACGAAACGTGTCCAGACAAGTGCAAAATTACTGGCGACCGCATCTTGCTTTGCTTCAAGTTTCTGTATGTTTGTCTGTATGCTTGGTGGCTGTAGTTCGCTTCCTAGGGATCCCGCTGTGTTTGCGTGGTATCCAGATAAGACAAAATATACTATGGCCATTATGGCGATCAGACCTACGATCAACAACCTCCTGAAGCCCCACATGACATATCTCACCCTACTAGCCAACGATGCGTTGTATCTTGTATTCATCATTATGCTGGACATTGTTTATCTCTTCATCCATTGTTTTCTTTTGATAGCCTCTCCGTTGGTGTGCTATACTATATTCAGGTCTCATCAACAAATGTCACCTCTTCTAGAATCCCCACAGTATGGTGAATTCTGGGTGTTGCCTAAATTTGGGTCTTCGTGCATATCTCTTTAGACGATATAGCCGTTTCAGATCCAGGGCCAATGGTTTCTCTGCCTGGGTGGCGACCAAGATAATCAGCCTTTTTGTCGTCTCTATAACCCTTCTCCTAAAACTTCTGGACCTAATCAACCTCATATCAACGTGCTCTTGAAGCCCACGTAACATCAAATAGTATGCTATGGGAAAACATGCAATATACAGTATTAGAAGAAGGCTGGCGAAAATGGCGGCAAAGAATATGGATAGCGATGCTTCTGTAGGCCCAAGAAGTACATTCCATAGTGTGGCTCCAAGTGCGATGGCTAAGAGTACGTAAATCGAGACAATGTAGAGAGCATTAAGTGTCCTTCTAAGGTTTTCAGTTTGCATATATTTTTTTTCCAGAGTCTTGATGTTCATGAAGGAAAAAACATCGCTAAGGATGCCATGGATGTGGTGGTATAGGTCTGCATCTATTCCTTTTATTTTGTCTAAACATCCTACTATTATTCTTCGGTGGGGTGCGTTGGCCAGTATTCTAATCGCGGTATCTGGAGCTATTGATAGGTCATCCAATAGTTTCAGAAGTAGAGTTATCTCCATACATGTAATATCCCCGAGGATGGCTGCGTTCTCGTCATAGATGACATTCTTAATTTTTTCTTCTTTAGTTTTGGAAGAACGCTTTAGGAGAAGCAGAAGTCCTGGGGCGCAAATTGCCAAGAAAAGAAGGAATCCAAGAATTCTCATGAGTGAGAAAAATGCTAAAATAAGTGGTATGGCGAATACTGGGGATTTCTCCGCACATTCGATGAAGATATCAGAGGCATCATAGATAAATACTCTCCCGTAGCTCTCAGGATCGCAACATACAATCTCTCTTTGGGAATTAAATTTCATATCGACATCACGCACTTCACAAAACATCATTACCAAAGAACACATAGGGAGTGTATGCCATGATTTCTCTAGGGTAAAGCATTGAACTCCATACTTGCACCTTGAGATTTAAGCATATTTGTATTATGACTTGTTTGGGTGTTAATGTTGATATTAATCTATGTTGTACGTAGGTTAGTCTATTATCACATTTGATTAATCGCATATACGTGACCCCTACCATCTCAAGTTTGTTAACACTTTGCGATGATGCTAGGGATCGTCCTGGTGCTATGGATACTGCCTCGTTGTCGATCCAATCACATGCCCACACAACAATATGTAGATTGGTACCTCCACTAAGCCCCTCTACCTGTATTTTACCCGATATTGTTATCGTTATTGTCTCGCCAGTTCTGGATATAATAGCTGTAAGCTTCTCTGTATCACTAGTTTTATATGTTAGCTGTACAGTATCGTCTCCTTCTAAGGTCGTAGTATTATTAACTAAAGTGATCGCGAGTGTGCCATCGCTACATCTTTCAATTTCAAAGAGGTGTACTAGAAGCTCTAAAGACTCAGCCATGACTCTAGATTTGATACCCCTTTCATCAAGTTTGGAATGAGTAGGATTGTATCCTCCACCATTTGTGGCTAGATCCACAGTAATAAAATGCAGTTGCTTATTATCAGTAACCGTGATTGTTGAGGAAACACTCGCAACCTCGTCATCCTCGATGCTTAACTGGGTGTTCTGTATGGAGATGCTTGGTAGTCCTAAGTCGGCAATCGCATTTAAAGCACATACGATGTTCGCAAAAAATGTGGCAATAGATATTATAAATGGTGCCCAAATGAAAATTTTGAAGGCTCTTTGCCTTGGACCCCACCACACGAATCTCCTTAATTTCCTGAAATATTCAATTATGATTTTTCCAATCCAAACAGCCACTAGATATTTTTCTATTTCACGAGTTAGGATTCTAATAATGATACTCGCTACATCAATATTCAACCACTTAGCAACCAAGTCTACTATCATTGCTATCATAAAAGCGATTATGTCGCGCCTAACTTCCCTTTTCTTCACGACATCTGGATCCCTAAAGTATCTTAATATAAAGAAGAATTTAAGTACCATCCATCCAAATATAATCGCCCTAGCTAATGACGCTATCATGTTTATAGCAGATGGGGACGCTCGAATAAATTCATCATTACATACCCTCTCGGGAGACACAAAGAAAAGAGTGCACCAGATAGTAGCTAATGTAGCAATATAGATAGATAATCCTAGAGGCGGATTGGGTCCTCCAGGAAGTTTCACTCGCCCAGCAGCAAGATTTGTTGCTATCACAGAGGCTACAATAATCCCTAGAGATCCATAATCTATTACTGATGATATCAGGGGATCTCTAAATACTTCAAGGATCATGCTAAATAGCAGGTATTGTCTAATTATATTAAGAGGCGAATACTCTGCCTGCGATCCTGCAGAGGTTCCAGTGGTTCTATATGTATCTGAGACATAAAACATTACCTCTGTAAGAAAGCCAAATAGTATAAATGGTTCAAGCTCATAAATGACGAATCTATAGATCTCAGAAAAAAGCATCAGAGAAATATTAACAACAACCCCAAGACACGCTATGGGAAAACCATAATAATCAATACTGGAGATCCACACACCAACCTCAGCAACAATACCATTCAACGAAAACTCTATGGAAAAACCAGACATCGAAGACTCCACAGATATGCCAAGCAAATTAAACAATAGACTAACCCCCAATATTATTAAAGCACAAAATGCGGCATCAACCCAACTCCACACACACAGCGCCATTGCGAAGAGATATTTGGCTGCGTCCAACACTTGTGATAGTTCTCCAAGCAGCTTTAGCCCCCACTCCACGATCGTCCTCAGAAACTTCGCCAGGAAGTTCGCCAGAGCCACGAAGAGCCCGCACAGCAGCCTCCCAGCCTCAGTCGCGAACCCAACTATTACAGCCCAGATCGACGCTTCCGGCGACATATATTCTGGCAACGACCTTCCCTGCTGCGGCGGCACCCTAAGCGGTATCATCTTCACTATGTCCTTTGGTAGAAGCAACCTGTCAATCCGCACCATGCTCGCTATCTCCGCTCCCGACGCATTTTGAGTTATCGCCGCCACAACCCTGCTCCACACTGTGCTCGTCGCATCGCTCTTCGTTATCAGCCCGTATATGTATGGGCTTATCCTGCCCTTGCTGAACCCGCTTATGTTCGCGTCTCCTAGGCCCAGGCTTTCGAGCTCATCCTCCCTCATCCCCATTATTATGTCTCCTAGTCTCGTCTCCAGGAAGACTTCCCGTGGACACACGATAGTTCTGAACTCCCCGTCGACCCTCATTATTAGGACTACGTATTCTGTGTCCGGCTTCACGACGAAGTCTTGCTTCGTCACCATGTAGATCTTTGTGAATGTCTGCGTGTATGTCTTCGCCATGTATTCTAGCTGGGCTTCTGTTCGTAGCCATTCCTCGTAGAATCCTAGGTTTATGTGTCTTACCTCCCTCCCCTCCTCGAGCGTCGCCCAATTGCTGGAGAGCCTAACTCTCTTCTCCAGTGCCTTGTGCCACCATAGCCAGGATGTTGTGGACCAGCTCTTCACGTATAGTGCCAGTCTTATTGTGGTCGACTCCAGGTTGTCTGGTATGTCTACGTAGTACGCCTTTGTCTCTGGGTTGTTCTGGTAGTCTGCTTCTCCGTTACCGAATAGGTATGGTAGTATGAATGCGTTGTATGGTGTGTCTATTATCACGCAGAACATTGTGTCCTCAGTCCATCTTTCGCTTCCCCAGGACTCCCCGAACAGGTACCTCCACACATACTCCTTGTACAGCTCCACCCCCACCTCCCCTATCCTTATCTCCAGTAGCCGGTTTCCTTTTGGGGCTCTGTCCTGGCTGTCTATGATTCCGTCAGCATCCGTGTCCTTGCTTAGTGGGTTTGTCCCTTTGCCTAGTTCGTGCGAGTCGCTTAGTCCATCCATGTCTGTGTCTCTCAGTAGTGGGTTTGTCCATATTCTTATTCCTCCAATGTCTATCCCTTTTACCTCCTCTCCGTCCCCTAATTTGTCTCCGTCTGTGTCGTATTTGGTTGGGTCTGTCCTCGTTGTTATTGATATCTGGAACTTATCCAGCAGAACGTACTCGCTTACCTTTATCTTCAGTTTCCATGTCCCCTTGACATACTTCCTAGTTATGTTTATTGCTTTTGTCCACACTCCAGGTGCCTGTGGCTTATCCTCGATATACTTCACCCGTCGTCCACTATAATACACCCATACCTTCACTTCTGTGTTTTGCTCCACATCGCTTAGCCCTATCGTTATTGTTGTTGATAATGAATATTCTACTGGGACGTAGATCTCGAATGTTTTGGTTCCAGTGAAGTTGTATTTCTGGTCTAGACTGTACGTCAGCGATATATGCTCCTCAGCATCCCCAAGTCCATCATCATCAGTATCGTTGTCTATTGGGCTGGTCTTGTACTTGTATATCTCATCATAATCTGTTAGACCATCAACATCCGTGTCCGTGGATAGCGAGTCTGTGCAATAGATATCGACTTCTTCTCCATCGGACAGCCCATCATTATCTGTGTCCCAGTTTGTTGGTGTTGTGTTTAGTTCTACTTCTATTGGGTCTGGTAGCCCATCCATATCGGTGTCGTCGCTCAGTGGGTTTGTTCCTAGCTGCTTCTCGTATAGGTCGTCCAGTCCGTCATCGTCACTATCTGTGTCGTTTGGGTATGATACTACCCATATTGTTTCTCTTCCAGCCCTGGTAGTTATTTCTGTTTGCCATCCGAAGTATTCTATTCCATCTAGTATTCCATCGCCGTCTGTGTCTGGGTTGTTTGGGTCTGACCATGTTGCACTTGCATTTTCTAATGCTGTTGGTAGGTAGTCTCCGTCGTCGTCTGGTAGTATGTGCAGTAGTCCGTATTCGTCTGGTGCCCCATCGTTGTTATTATCTATGTATGCTCTTACCTTTATCTCCTTTTTGTCCTGGTATATTTCGTCTGTTACTGTTGCTTTTATTATGTATTCTTTCGATTTTGTTACTATGCTCATTGGTATTTGGAATGTTGCGCTTGGCTTTATTGGGTCTATTGATGCTGTGTATCCTAGTTCTGGGATCTCTATTGTGAAGTTTAGCTCATGCATGTCCACATATATGTCGTGTGCGTATAGTGTTATAGTTATTTTTTCTGTTTCTGTTGCTGGCTGGACATATGAGTATACTGATGACAGTATTACTGGCTTCATATCATTTATCGTCACGTTTATCGTCTTGTTGAATGTCTTCTCCCCGTTATTCACGATGACCCGTAGCAGATATTCTCCGTCATCCAGCCAGAATGTTATCTCCGTGGTATTGTATATCTTCACCTCGTTATCGGACATGTTCACATTAGGTAAATAGTCAAACACGATAAATGTTGAGTTCAGCCAATCGAAGCTATCCTCAAATATCACGACTATGTTTGACTCTAACACATCTAGTGGAGAGTCCTCTATCCATATGTATAGTGTTGCTGGGTTGCCCTCATCAGCAACAAACTTTTCTGGGGAAGCAAACCTAGGCTCTCTCTCCTCAACATATACGGTTATATTCTTAGTATCTATCGCTCCCTCGTCATCCCTAACAATAACTGTTATATTATATGCTCCGCTATCTGGATATGTATAGTTAAGCACGGCGCCAACATATGGCTTTCCATTGATGATCCATCCTATGATAGTCTTGTTTAGGTCTTCCTCGGTGTCTGCGGCTGTTGCCACAACACTGAACATTATTCCCTCGGTAGCATTCACATAGCCTGGTACATATACTTCTGGGGCTCTATTCGTCACAATAACAACTGTAAACCATGTTGCTATCGTTCCGTTATGCTCCGCAATTATGCGTATTAGGTATTTTCCAGAGTAGTTGTATATGTGCGTCACATTTATCGAGGTACTGTTCGTCTTCATTGTTTCTGTTGTTCCATCCCCAAAGTCAATTGTTATTGTATATTCTCCCCTCTCCCCATTAATCATGTACATGCTTATTATTGTCGGTAAGTCTTCGACGGTCTCGTTTGGTGCCTCCACGATCAATAGTGGTGGTACATGCTCTGGGATTACGTCCCACCCTTTCCTCCCTACCTTGTATATGTTTATTTCTCTTACCGCATATGCCCCATCACTGTCCCATGCGTGGATTACTAGGGTCGCATTCTCACTCACTATTATGTTCCATTGGTTTGTTCCCCATGTTGGCCATGTCCCATTGTTCGCTATGTTCACCCATCTCGATGCTACTAGTGTCCCGTTCTCGTAGTATTCTAGGAGCACTGATATGTTGTCCATCCCGGGGTCCCATGCGTTGAGTATTATTGCTAGGGGTGCCACATCGGCTACATCTTCGGGGTTTATCCATAGTGTCCATGTGCCATTCTCATAGCATACTTTGAATACTCCTTCTCGCTCTGATGCTGTGTAGTATGGCATTCCGTCTATGTGGTATATCATTGCCTCCATTGGTACTGAGGATGTGTTGCCGAATGTGAACCATACCTGGATGTCTACCCAGGGATCCTCACTCGTATTTGCGAATATTGGGGTTATGTTGAGCTCGTAGTCGCTTGTTATGTAGAATGTATATAATATGTTTGCGTAGTACGACTCGTTTCCTATTGTTTTGTTCCATGATATCGTCATGTTCTGCTCTATTATCCCGTCCCTTATTATTGATACTAGTACTTTGCTCCATCCCTCTCCAGTAATGTTAAGGTGTATGTTTGCCCATACTTTGAACGATACGTATACTTCTGGGGGTAGGTTATATACTATCGTGTCCAGATACGTGGAGTTCGATAAACCATCATCATCAATAACCGTAAGATTTATAGTGTATAAGCCGTCATCCAGAGGAGTATATGTCTGGAACCACCCTCCCTCGCCATAATCCCATACATACCTCAAGAGAGCGAGATCAGTTGGTGTATCATTGACCTCGGCCTCAAATATATATGTCTGCCCCTCATAGAGCACCGTAGGCCCAACAATCTCTGCCTCTGGGGGCTCATTACGAACAACAACAGTAACATGTGCACAGCTCCTAGCATTCTCAGGATCGATAACCACTAGCGTTACGTCGTATGTCCCATTCTTCGTATACGTATGGTTCACAACAGCCCCTTCCCCTAGCGTGTCATCACCAAATATCCATATGTATCTGAGCCTCCCAAGATCCGTCTCATCGTCCATTGATGGTGTCGCGTTAAATATCAATAATGTGTCCTCCGAAGCATATATCGTGTTTGTGCCCGTGTCGATAACCATCCACCCTGTGCCGCTATCATAATCTACAGTAAACCGTGCCACTGGCGGATGGTTCCTCACAACAATGAAGAAGTACTCATAGTCGATCGCTCCCCACGGATCCATCGCCACGACATACGCTGGGTATACTCCAGACTTATTGAACTGTACGGTCACATTTGGTGATTGGCTTATTATCCCATTTATCCTCCACAAGATCCTCATGTTTTCTAGGTCATATTCTACATTATCTGTTATCGTGGCGTTTAGTCTTAGTGTTGTGCCCTCACTTACCACTACTGTTCTATTGTCTGAGTTGTATGTTCCTCCTTCCACCGTGAAGCTTATTGACGGGGGTGTGTTGGTTGATATTACTTCGCATGATGCGTTTGGGAATGACATTTTTCCCTGTGCTGTTCCTAATGGTGATGGTGCCACGACCACCACTCTATATTTTCCTTCGGCCATGAATGTGTGGTTTATTTGTATCGTTGTTCCAGAGTTTCCGTTTACCCTGTATATTTCTGGTTCTGTCCCATCATTATATGTTATTGCTATCTGATCCGTGGGCCCACTTACTGTGACTGTGAATGTTGTTTTGTTTCCAGGTGCCGTTATTACTTGTGTAGGAGAGATCGTGATTGTTATTTGGTTTTGGCTTTGTAGTAGCTGTGATTGTTGTCTAAGGTACCATACTGTTGCTATTGTTGCCACGAGAAGGGTGGCTACTATTATTCCTACCTTTGCTTTTTTTCCGAGTTCCCATATTTTCGCCATGGGCACCGCCACAGAAAGTAGTGCAATGTTATGACTTCGCTTCTACATTACTATCTCTAAAAATTTGATTTATAAATGGAATTTATCAGTATATGTATGGAGAACTGGTGATTTTCTTGCGTGCTATTGGGGCCATACTGTTACTTATGCTACTACTGATTACATGTATTCATGGAGTTCAAGTATTCAATGGCTTAGAGGAAAGTATTGATGCGCGGGGGGAACAGGGGCAAATGTTAGCGTTTACCGATGTGCCTAGATTAATGACCGAGAAGAATGTGAGGGGCCCCGAGCTGTTCATAAAGCCAAACATAACACCTCCATTGCTGCCGATGCCAAAGTTTTCTGTGCAAAACAACATGAATATACTACCGATCCGTCATATTCATAAGCCTCCTAGCCCCCCCATGTTCTCTATTCGTGGTAAGGCTGAGTACATACAGAATAGCATAGTTGTAGAGGGTAGTGTGACGATCGAAAACGAGGTCATATATTTATCTGGCGACATAATAGTGAGGGAGAACTCGAGCCTGAGAATAATCAACTCCACGATATACATGTGCTTGGTTTATGATGGCCAGTACGGAGTTGAGATCCTCCCTGGAGGAAGCCTAATTCTCGATAACTCTATTATAACTGCATCTAGAGTGGAGGCTAATTACTACATTAGAATATATGAAGGATCCTTCTTTGGGATGTACGATAGTGCTATAATGTATTCTGGCTTTGGATGGGGCATTCGTGGGGAGAATTCTGGCCTGTGGATAAATAGCTCAGTATTCGAGATCTGCGATAGCATGTTCTATGATTGTTGGGCCGGAGTCTATGCTCTTAACTCTAACGGTACAGTATTTAATACTACCATGGAAGATTGTGGCTACGGTTTTGCGGCCGTCGGTACATCGAATATAATACTCAGTTGGCTGAGTGTTTATTCTGCTAGCTATGGAATCTATCTTAGGTCTGCCGACGGTGTCCACATAAGGCACTGCAGTGTTGGGGACAGCATATTTGGGATCTATGTTAGGGACTCTAATAATACTCATATATGCGACGGATTATATCGCAACAACACGCATAATATAGTTATCTGGAACTCCCACAATATCCATCTCTGCCGCCCATCGATCCTAGGAGACTTCTACGGAATTATTGTGCTTGAATCGCAAAATGTGAAGATTTCATGTGCGGACATCAGGTTTCATGGTATGGCTGGGCTACTTGTTCATTCCTCTGAGAATGTTATGATGAAAAACTCAACAGTAACCGATAATACCCATGGTATTGTCGCACTGGGGAGTAGGCTTGTCCATGTGAAGCATACGCTCATCGAGAATAACAGCTACTATGGGATCTACCTGCATGGGGTATATTTATTTTTGGGAGTCGACCTGACGCTATACAGCAATCACGAATATGGCTTTTTCGCATCATCCTGTGTCTCGTCGATGATTGTTGTTTCTGAAGCCATAAACAATTCTAGGGACGTGTTTATTGTAGGGTCCGAGAATGTTAGTGTTGCTGGGGGGCTCTTTAGGTCTCCTGGCACATCAATAGGGCTGCTGTATTCTGATAATGTATCAGTACGCAATGTCAATGTATATGGTTATCGTCCAGACCCCACGGTTCCCGGCATATATATTCTCTGCTCTAGCGATGTGAGAATCGTTAATGTTAGACTCTATGATTCCCCAATTATGGTTGATGATTATGACTTGGATAGGTTGTTGAGTATAGATATAGAGAATACTCTTCTTGATGGAAAGCCGGTAGTAGTTGTGAAGAGCAAATCTGGTCTGTCTCTGAGCGGGTTCTCACAGATAATTCTTGTTGATGTTTCCGATGCGAGGTTGCGGGGTGATAATAGGGCTTATGGGGTTATGCTGTTCTATTCGGACAACATCTCTGTTGAATCAATACATGTTGCTCGGAATATGTTTGGTTTATACTCATATATGTGTGGAAGAATTAGTGTTATTGGTTTAGAGATTGAGGATTGCGGCACCGCCATATACGCCAATAATACTTATATGCTATCGCTTGAGAATGTGTATGTAGCCACTACTGATGCCGGTATTATGCTTCTGGATTGCTCTAACTTGGATATCGATGGCCTAATCATGGAGCACTCCGATTATGGTATTTATGCTAGTAGCGTCTCAACGATATCTATAAATACTGCTATCATCGTGGAATCCACATATGGGATCGTGATTAAGGATTGCCATTCCATAAACATGCTGAACTCTCTGTTTGATGAGAATTATTACACCATTTTACTGTCCTCTACGAAGCACTGTGTCCTAGAAGACATCAATGTGCTGGACTCTCTGCATGGTGTGTACATTGAGGATTCCGAGCATTTGTTGTGTGAGGGGATAAATCTTGCTGGTGTAGATAATGGTTTCATTGTTGTAGATTGCGAGGAGACTTATTGCATTAACCTCGAGGTGCAGAATTCCTATAACGCATCAATACTATGGGGTGTGGACGTCGTTTCATTATATAGTCTGGAGCTTGAGGATGTTATGTATGGTGTCGTGTTCCGTGGTGTTGGTGAGGTTTATGTTGAGGGTTTAAGCATTCTGAATGCCGAATACTCACTACTACTAGATGGTGTTTCTAGCGCAGTAATACGTAGTCTTGAAGTACTATATTCATGTTATGGACCCGCGATGTACGATTCTGGCCAAGTCCTGCTTTACGATGCATCAATAACAAATATAACTCGCCTAGGACTATACATAGAAGACTTAGATGAAATCATAATAGATCGTGACCTCGTATCCACAAATGCCACCATAACATTGGTTTGGGCGAGGAATATAAGCATCAATGATACTAGGATTAACGCCCTAGAGGTAAACATCGGGGATGCCGAGAGGATCGTACTATACAATGTTACCCTGAGATCTCCATACGGCATAAACATTTATCATTCTGAAGAAGTAATATTCGATTCTACAGACATATCGACTGTGTCACTAGGCATAACAATTGAGCATGCTCACAGGGCAATCTTATGTAACATACATTTAATCTCGCTCGACATAGGCATAAAAATAAACCATATGGACTATCTATTCCTAGGATATAGCGCTGTGAAGGCACCAAATGCAGTCGTATGCTCCAATACACGGAATATTTCTCTGCTCAGCTTGGCTCTATATGGAAATAATGTTGCCATACTTGTCGAGAACTCCTCAGCGATAACCATACACGACGCAACTATACTGCTAATCAAGAATGCTGATATAGAGCAATCCATGGTTGGAGTATATATAACCTCCTCGAGAAAAATTACATTGGAGAACGTCGAGATTATAGATCCAGAGACTACCGATGCTTGGCAGACAACGGGCATATACCTAGATGAGACAAGCGACGTAGCGATCTCTGATATCAATATACATGGCGTTTACTATGCACTGATAGCCAACAGTTCGGAGAACCTGGCAATTACTAGAGCAACAATCAAGTACGTGGGCTATGGATTAACGCTACTCTATCTGAGCAATATTTCAATATCAAACTCAGCAATCAGCGGTGTTGGTGAAAATCCATATGTGGGTATCTGGTGCGAATATACTCGATATGTGAAGCTATACAATATTACGGTAGGATATGGGAATACTGGAATATACTTCCTGGAATCCTCAGACATCGAGATGTCATATAGTGAAATATCGTTCGCATCAAGCTACGGAGTTCTCCTAGAGAACGTATTCTTTGTCGAGATATGGTTAAATACTATAGCGAACAACTACATAGGGCTACGAGTGAAACCGAAGGAGGATCTGGATAAAACCATAAAAATATACATGAACGATTTCGTGAACAATTATTATAAGCATGCAGAGGATGAGGGTTCAGTAATATGGAATACTACTATCGGGAATTATTGGAGCGGAATGGAAATCGTCGACTTAGACCAAGACTTCATCAACGATGTTCCATACATTATTGATCAAGATAGCAAGGACTTAATGCCACTAACATGTTCAGTATGGGTTTTTGTTTCAGGTGAATCCACAAGCTTTATCGATACCCACAGCTCTTAGAGTCCTAACGAGAGCATATCTCCACCTTGGATTTGAATTACTATCTATATATGAAGAGGATTTTGGGTACAACGTCACGTAGGCAGAGTATCTCCACGCGATCCTCTCACTACTGGTGAGCCTAGCCATCTCCAAGGCCGCAAAGAAGGAAGCTCGTCGAGTGGCAGACTGGGGGCGGGGCCAGGGCGGCCCATAGGTCAAGACAGACAGAAACACATTTCGACCCACTACTCCTCCTACTCAGCGAGCCCCTCCTGGCCCTATACCTCAGCCTCCTAGAAGTGTCGCATAGGGTTTTCGAATCGTTTATCGAGACCATCAAGTGGGTGGGTAGGATTGTGGTTAGGGTGATTAAGATGCTCTGGAGAGTTCTGAAGTGTGTGTGGAAGGAGAGGCTCCTCCTCGGGCTCCTCGGCATCACCAGTAATTTTGCACTTGTCTGGACACGTTTCGTTCAACCTAACCGGCATGGATTGATGAGACACCAAGAATTGTAATACGATATATACCCACAAACAATACTTGTATATATGCACGGGCTCG
>Ga0180301_10003071_pt1 | contig 13097 bp, 13 predicted proteins | sample GuaBasSediGuay16_FD_121797 | JGI IMG/M metagenome (GOLD analysis project Ga0180301, IMG submission 121797) | Subseafloor sediment microbial communities from Guaymas Basin, Gulf of California, Mexico - Guay16, Core 4569-2, 12-15 cm | ecosystem: Environmental > Aquatic > Marine > Hydrothermal...
CAGTGTAGACTCCTGTAGCTTCATCTCCATGAATACCAGCCACTATAAATACTTCGGGCTTCCCCGAACCAAACTCATACAGCTCTACTTTGCACGAATCAATTTTAATTGACTTCTTCACAGCAATAATAATATGTTAAGCAATAAATCACTACTTAACGGCAATTTAGCTTAAAACCCTAAAGGTTCTCCCACTACTATAACGTAGCCTTCTTTAATGGCGGGAGGCTTAATCTTGAGTATGAGCACATTGTACTTCATTTCCTCTACTGGAATACCGAATCTCATCGCATTGAGCTTAACTGCAACTTTCTCAGCTCTTTCGATAGCTCTCTCTAAGCAGGACTCTATTTTATTGTATCCCGCTATAAAGACTAGTTTCTCTGGCCCTAAAATACTCCCGGCAATACGGTTGCCGTAGTAGTCTAAGACCACTAAGTGTCCGTCAGCTGAAACAGCGTTAGGGCTATGTATGAAAGCTTCACAGAAAACTTCTTCTCGCCTAAGTTTATTTGCTTCTTCTACACTCTTAGTATTCCAGTGCTCAACTACTTCAAAACCATTTTCTTTAAGCAATTGGATTAATCCAAGTTCTCTTACAGTAACACTTCCGGGTATACCTACTCTTTTAACACCACGCAGTATTTCCGAGACCTCAGCTTTACATTCTTCAGCGTTTTCAGCATAGAACGTGATCCAGCCTCTCTTCCTCAAATTTTCTAAAGTTTCCTCAGCGAGCTCTCTAACGTATCTGCGCTTAACTTCCTCAAACATCAGTCTTCCTCATACACAAGAATATATAATAGTTAGCTGACAGCATTCCCTGCTTCACTTTTTCCTCCAGCCAGGATTCCATCTCTTCATAAATCGACCTCCTCGATGTCTAGGACCATTTTTCTGGATGTATTTTACACAAACTAATGCTTTAGGATTGTGTATCCGAATTCTTCTCCTTATTCTTCTCCTTTTCTTAATCATAATCTCAGTAATAATACTAATTCGAGATTAATAAACTTATGCTACATTATCAATAAATATTTTCTATTTAATTTAAGTACCAAAATTACTAAGAAAACCATACATTCATATTTAAATTAACTAGAAGTAAATGATTAGAATTACTAGTAAAAGTAAAATAATGAAATTAATATAACTCAAAGTAGCTAACAGCACATAGTAAGAAACTCTACTCCAGGCGAATCTGTCATGAATAATAAATATATACTTTATGCAATATACTTAAATATGCTTAAGCATAAGAAATTCTGGATGCCTTTATGCCTAAACGTACAACTGTAATACTTGAAGATGATATCTACGAAAAACTTATTCAAGAAAGCATCAGGAGATATGGCACTGCAAAAGCTTTATCAAAAGTACTAAACGAGCTACTTAGGGAAAAACTTAGTGCTCGCCACGAACTGCTTCAGCTCATATACTCCGATAAGCTTGTCGAAATAAGTTTAGAAGAATTTGAAAAATTCCGCAGAGAGCTGAGCAAGAGGCTTGAAGAACGATGATAATAGATACAACTTATCTACTTCCACTAGCGAGAATAAGTATTAATACGGATTTACTCAAAGCTATAGCTGAAAAAAGGCTTAAAGTAAAAATAAGTTTCAGTGACCTAAAAGTGAGTTTAATTTCACTATTTGAACTTCAGGCTAAAGCGTCTAAACTAAATATTCCACCAGAGTACGTGTCGAAAGCTATAGACGTAATATTAAGGAATTTTACTGTAGTGCCATTTTATCAAAACAAAATAATTAGTAAAGCTCATGAACTCCGCAGAATTATAGACGACTATATAGATTGCATTATAGTAGCGACAGCAGTAGTTCTTAAAGAAGACTTAGCTACAGAAGATAGAACTATATTATCTGTGAAAAACTTCATTAAGAAAAAATATAATATAAAAGTAGTAAAATATAAAGATATTGCTTTACCTAAATCATAACCAAAAATTCATAATTTAGATTAATTCTTCTCTAACTAATATAGGATAGTAATTTTAATTAATCTAAGACAAACTTACAGTCATATATATTTCTCTCCGCCAATATTAACAGTACGACGAATATAATTTTGGCAAAGTATATTTTAGTTAATTTTTGTTTCTAAATAAAGATAATTGCATAAATTAGCAATTTTGAGAGAAACTTTATCTACTAAATTGTTGTTAGCGTATGTCTTCAGCAGCGGCTGCTCAGGCTTCAGTTGTACTAGGTCCTATTATCGTAGTTGACTGCGAAAATTTCATCAAAGTACTTTCAATTGAGGAAAATCTTCTGTTAATTGAAGTAGAGGTAAAAGAGGGAGTATTCTCTAAGAAAGCAAAGTATGTCTATGTGACGTCGATTAAAGGCCTAGTTTTTATGGTTAAAACAGAAAGTAGGATAGACTATAAGAATGCGATAATAGTAAAAGGCAAGAAACTAGTTTTACCTCAGTTTGTACGAAGTGCTTTGGGGTAATTCAAGTAGTTTTACCTTAATCTATTCAAGACCTTAGCTATTTTATTAAATTCTTAAGGATAGTTTCTGCCGTAAAAAAGATAAAGAGCATAGAAGAGCTTTTAACATAATATGCTATAATTATCATTAAAGCGAACATTGACTAGAAAATTATGTTATAGAAAAATGAGCGATAAAATAAAATAATTTATTTTCCAAATAGTTTATTTATCATGGGTAGCAACGATTCAAGTCTGAAAAACACGTACCCTTTTAGCCCTACTCTCTCAGCTACTCGCATATAGTCTACTACATCCTCAGGCCTTTCTAAGAAACCGTGGCTTGTTTTAATACCTATGCATATATACGCTGGTATATTCTTCGCTATAGTTAAAGCGTCTATACATAGTCGTTTAAAAAGATCTAGCGAATATACATAGCCTGTCGGAATAACGAAATCGAGAAGCCCCGATCTAACCCACTTAGGCCAATCTTGGGCGACAACATATCTTGAAGTACTTGTCCAAACATAAGCAGAAAGTTTAAGACCTCTACTTCTAACAAGCTTGCCTGCTTGCTTTACGAAAGCTGTAATATTTTCGCAGTGAAATTCTTCCCATTTATACCATAAATCACTAGGATACTTTATTTCCAATGGGTCAACGCCGTATTCTTCAGCAAATTTTTTCCTACAGTTTTCGCAGTAACATAAGCCTCCTGGAGTCCTTACATAATCCAGACTTATACCGTCTACTTCATAATTATCAATAATTTCCCTTATTACATCAATCATGTAATTTCTCGCCTCGGTATTCGATGGACAAATATAGCCTCTGACTTCACCCTCAATACTCTTAAATGCCCAGTCAGCATGCCTTTTTAAAATAGGTCCAAGCTCTGCTCCCCCTTCAGAGTACACACATACCCAAGGATATACCTTAATACTATATTCTCGCCCAAGTCTTGAAGTCTCTTTCAATAAGTCTATGTTTTTGTATATTTTACCTTCTATAAGTTTTGAGCCATAACTTGCCCTAGATCTAGTGTCCTTAGCTAAAGGCAGTATGAAATTAAAATCGTATGTAGACAGCACTTTAAACAATTCCTCTAGCTTTTCAATACCCTTATTTGAATCCGGTACGAGATTCACAAAATGTGCATAGACTCCCTTAATCACAGTGCTACTTTTTCTTAAAAATATATTAACATATCTATTTAAGGTAGTCTGAAAATAAATATTTTAAATTATTTTAGTAAAATGGTATAAAATACGGCATAAAAGGATAAAAGGGCATAGGATAAAAGAACATAGGATATATCCACTGAAACGGATTGAAAAGCATGTAGAAGTAAGGGTTAAACATTAAGTGAATAGGGAGTAGCGTATAATAGTACATCAGCAGCGGGTTAAAGGATAAGCTCATGAAATAAGGGTTCCAGAAAACATAAGGATCCTGATATGCTGAAGGAGTATAATTTTCTTTTTTAGGAGTAAAGTAAGGACAAATCGGTGAGCTTGGATCAATTTTCATATTATGTAATTTGCAGTATCCATTGCTGTAGTAAATGCAATCTGAATGTCTTGGATTATAGGTCTGCACATAATTATGTGCTATAGCACAAAATATAAACTTATTGATTAGCCTGAAATAAATCATAAAACACAGTACAGTCTCTAACTATACTAAATCAGGATATTATGAAAAACTCTATGACAGCCGCCATAAACATTATTGAAGTATCGCTTCATTTCCGCTAAGACCCTTATTTACAAGTTCTTTATCATCTTTTCTAAATACAATCAAGGAGCCACGTAGTACCGAGAATAATATTTTAAGAGCTCATTGTAGGCTTCTATCGGATTAATTTCTCTAATTCTTTTAAACACCGAATATATGTACTTTAAAGCACACAAAAATTTGCTAAGATTTTTCCTCTAAGAATAATTGAGTTAAATTTCTTGAAAATGGTTCAAAAGAAGTATTAGAGAAAATGCTTGTATATTTGCTACTCAATAGCAGTAAAGGCTATAGTTCTCTCTGAAATCTTTTGAGAATCCACTTCCAGAAGGGTATTACATGAATTTGATTACCATTGATTTTTATCAAGTCTTCTTGATCCCATGTAACTATTGTTAATTTTTTGCACTCTAGTACTTTCGACGCCTTTTGTAGTGCTGATACTTCTCTCTTGAAATTTTCATTTACTAGTTCATAAGTTACCTGTATAAGCTGCTTTATGCTATCGTTTTCAACTATAACAAAGTCTACTTCATCTTCTTGTCTACTTCGCCAATAAAATATATTGTTGTTCGGTTCATATCCCTCCTTAACTAATTCGAGGAAAACAGCATTCTCTAGAAGTTTTTCAGGATTCCTTCTGCCTACGGTGTATCTGTAGAGCCCGTTATCTACTAAGTATACTTTTGGTGTAGTTAGCTCTAGTTTTCTTAAACTTATGTTTGTCAATACGGTTATTTTTCTCAAGAAAAACGCCAACTGAATATCTTCAAGTATTTTCTGGAAATTATATAGTGTTTTTTTGGCTACTTTTATTCCCCTAGACTTAAGTGTATTAAATACTTTATTTACCGAAAACTGGCTTGAAAAAGAAGATATTATTGATTTTATGAAAAACTCTAAAACATACCTATTTTTTACGCCATATCTTTCGATGATATCTCTATATATTACGAGATCTAAGTATTCTCTATAAAATGCTCTGGGCAAAACATTATTTAGTACTATGTCGGGAAATACACCTTTCTCAATATATTCATTTACAATACTCTTTATTTTTGCTTCTTCATATGAAGAGTAGTACTTTTTCTGCTGAATACCTTTTAGTTTAAATATTTCCTTGAAAGAGAAAGGATATATTTTGATAGGTATTGTTCTCCCTCTAAGCTGTGTAGCTATTTCTTTTGACAATAGTTTTGAAGAAGACCCTGTTACAAAAATGAAGTACTTTCTCTTTTCGTATAAAGTATAGACTACTTTTTCCCATTTACTTAGAGCCTGCACTTCATCGAAAAAGATGTACTGTGGCGGTTTGCCGTAGATCTCTTGATGTATTAGCGGCAGCTTTAAGGGATTTTTTATTTCAATATAGTCTTCGAAATTAACAAAAAGATAATCTTCGTCTCTAAGCTTTCTAACATTTTTAATAAAATAGTATAGAAAGAATGTTTTTCCTGCTCTTCGCGGCCCTATAACAGATATAATAAAGTTTTTGTTTTCTTTAATATGTACCAATCTCTCTTTAACATCTATACTCTTAATATCTTCCTTTTTGTCTAGTAAGTACGTTCTAACATCCATTCTTACTCCTATAGGGGAAAACTTTTACATAAATTTTTCTCCCTATAAGAGACATTATGTCAAAGACCATTAGAAGAATAAAGTCTTTCTACCAATACTAATTATAGTCCTTTTACTAAAACAATTATTGTAAGTTTTCTAACTGCGAGAAGCTGTTTCAATAGAGGAATATTAGTAAAGGTAAGTAGAACACAGCAGACACTGCTAAGCTTAAAGAAGTATTCTGTCTATTCTCTTGAAGGGCTTTTTAAGTCTCTCGTTGGCCCAGGAAAGTACGTCTACATGGCCTATATCGTATTGAGCAAACTGAAAAACAGCTTTATTTCCAGTATTAATGGCCTTTCAGTATATTTCAATAGCCTTTTCTCTTTCACCACTACGCCGAGATATATGTCTTATCCATATATAGCTCTACACAACAAGAGGTTCTTTTGGATTTTCATTTAAGAGCTTTAAAACTCTCTTAAAAGCTTCTTGAACGCTCTTCTTTACCGTAGGGAGGAAGCTTAAAGCAAATCATTAACTCGCGTAAAGGCTTCTCAAAAACATTGCAGACAATAACTTCCGCAGACCCTGAAATCTTTCCCTTCTTAAAGTCAAATTCTGCATTAATATCGTACTTACATACAGACATAACAGCATATTAAATAAGAAATATAAATGACTATTTTCCGACAGAAAATATAAGAGATTATTCTCAGTCCTCTTTTAAAACAAAAATGTATGCAAAAATATAGTTTGTTTAAATTATTATGGTTTTTAGTGAATAGGTTCTAGTTGAATAGCATTATAAAACAGCGAGAAGCTTTGCTCCCTCGAATCCTATGATTTCTTCAGATAGGCCTCTTTTTCTGACTGCATCGAGAAAACCTTCTAGCACATATACTCCAATGAAATCTTTCTTCTCTTCAAGTAGCTCAATATGCATTTCTAAGTTTTCTATGAAATCTTCTAATGGAATTAAGCCAAGTAAACATAGCTGCATTGAAGCAATAGTGTTCAAAATAATATTACTGAGATCCTTAGATTTAATAGAAAAGCTGTGAGCTTTAGCAACTAAGTCTGAACACCACTCTACCATAGAATTATCATCAAATATTAAGCCTAGTAGAGTAAATACATATGCTAGAGTAAGCATATGTCCTACTTTCTCATAAAACTCCACTATTCCTACAGTCGACTTCAGTGCCGTTCTCGCTTCATCTAAAGCTCTCAAGTAGTCTCCGCCAGCAATATAGATTAGAGCTAAAAGCTCTCTAACCATAGCCTCGCTGTACGGGTCATTTGCTTTTCTAAATACCTCAATACACTTATTTAAATTAAATCCTCCTATTTTCTCGTGAACAATACTCAAGCATCTTTTTGTATTTTCAGCTAAAATAAAGTCTATTAAAGCAATATTTAGCCTTACTCCAGCTGCTCCTCTATTGTCACGCCCTCTCAGAAAATACTCTAGTGCACTACTAAGATGCTTTTTAGCTTCACTAAGCTCTGCTTTCCTAAAGTGTAGTTCACCTAGAATATTCTCTACAATAGCTAATCTATGGTAATAGTCTTCTGGACCATAAGTGTTGACAATTTCTTTTTCATATTTTTCTAAAAGACTTTTGAACTCATATAATATTTCTTCAGCTTCACTATATTTTCTTTCATACATATTTATTAAAGCTTTAACTTGAAGAACTATTAGATAGGCATTAAGCCACTCTAGTTTACTAGAATACGTATTTACATCACTTAATATTTCTTCGGCGACATTAATGTACTCTTTTGCAAGCTTAGTGTTATTTAATACCATGAAACAGAAATATGCGTCATCAGCAAAGCTTGTTGCACACAGTGCTTTAAGTCTATTTTCATAGTTTTCTTCTCTTTTAGCTCCTTTATTTAAGAGCTTTATTAGCGTTCCACTATGATATATTATTGCCATGCCGCGTCTCTTAGGCATAGTTAAGAGCCATTCTTTAGGCTCTACAGACTGTTTTTCGTAGTGTGCTACTGCCGCTTTATGTATTCCTATCTTATAGTCGTCTCCAAGCACTATATTGTAAATAACATCTCTAAGCCACAGAGCATTATGATCAAATGCATACACTTCTTCTCCCTTATGAACACCTAGTTTTTCGATTAGTCCCCTTTTCTCGAGCTCACTTAAGTACTCTGCTGCGCGCCCACCTTTCCATTCCTTAAATATTTCTTTAAACTCACTTTTAGTAAAACTTAGTAAACAGGATGCCACATAAAGTGCTTCCTCGACGTCTCGGTGAACTGTCTTAATATATGCCTTAATTTGCTCATCTAAAGCATAAGGAATAGCTTTAAGTTCATTCAATCCTATTCGATTAACTCCTCTTTCTGCATAAACAGTATTTAGTACTATAGACATTCTACCCAGAATACCTCGAGTTTTCTCCCACAGCATTCTGAGAGCACTCTTATCTACTTCAAACCCCATAGACCTAGCTATTTTCTCTAGAGTATCTAAGTCTTCCTGCGAAACAGGAGGAACCTCTATCAGTAAAGCGTCTCCGCACGTTTCCTGAACAAAAATAGGAAAATTATCAGATTTCTCCACTAAATCAGGATAGCTATAAATAGCTATAAACGTCAAACCAGAAATATCTCCAGCAATTTTACGCATAATTTTCAATAAAGTCCTCCTATCAATAGCATCCACTTGACTTAAATCATCTACTACTACAATAACCCAGTCTAGATCCCTTTTCCTTAAAAGCTTCTCTAGCGTCTTCCTAAAATCTCTTAAAATAACTCTAGCGTACGTAGGCGGCAACTTAGGAGACATTAAAGCCTTCTTTAAATTACTCCAGTTGTCCTTAAGCCCAAGATACATTTCTTCCGAAAACTCCTCAAATCCCTTAACCTTGTCGTAGAGTTCCTCCAGCTTACCAGGAAGCACCCCAGGGAAAACATCCACCATTTCAATAAACTGTTTCAAAAGAGAATGCTTTATTTCACTAACATCTTTCTTTATACCCAATTCCTCATAAATATTCAGTATTAACCATCGAAGAGCTTTCTCAAATGTAATAAATGACCTTTTTCTCTCAAAATCCTCTTCTTCAGGCCTGACTTTAACCGTAGCTGTAACTACTCTGTACTCCGTACTGCTATTTCCTACACTATTTTCTAGATCAGCTAGCACTTTATTCACTAATGTGGTTTTACCTGACCCATAAGCACCATGGACGATAACAATAGTATCCCTTCTCTGAGCTTCCTCCATAGCTCTCAGAAGACTTTTCTCCAGAAGAGGTCTGGAAACATAGTATTTCAGTCTCTCACCACTAAGAGGCGTGCAACAAAATTTAGCAATGCAGGTAAATTCGTTTTCACCTGAAAATTTATTTACCATTACTAATAAAACAATAAAAAGTAAATAAATTTTACTCTACTAAAAAATACCAATACATATACCTTAGATAAAGGAGTTTTATCAAGTAAATAAAAATTCCTATTCAGAACTCTAAAGTCAAGCTGACCTCCTTGCCCAAATATAGTCTTCAAAATATTTACAACTTAAGTCTCTATAAACGATAGCAACTTTTAGCGAAAGTACAGTATCACGCCTAAGAAACGTGTTCTATCTCTCCAAAGCTCGCTGTAAACTTTCTCGACTTCATACCATTTAAATCTATGAGTTACTAAATGCGATATATCAATTACTTTAAATTTAAGGAGATTAAAAAACAGTTCGGTGTTTCTTCTCCTAGTCCAAGGGAAGTGCAGAGTTTCGACTTCAGGCTGACTAGTGAAGTGAGTTCCTATTATAATTCTGCTTGGAGCATTTATCTCATCATGGAAATCTAGTGTTGAAGGACCTCTAGGTGAACTCAATATGATTAATTTTCCCAGCTTTCTGACTAGTTTAATAGCCTCTGGAATAACACTTGGATTACCAGTAACTTCAAATACAACATCAGCCATCCTACCTTCACTAAGCTCGCGCACTTTTTCGTAAACTACTTCCCTACCAGCATTTATTGTAAATACAGCACCTGATTTTTCAGCTAACTTTAACCTAAAATCTGCGAGATCAACAGCTACTACAGGAAAAGCTCCGCATAGTCTACTAAACATTACAGCCATTTGGCCTAGCAGCCCCAATCCCGCAACAACGACAAAATCTCCTAGTGATACACTAGCTAACCTTACGCTATTCATTACGCCTGCCGCAATAGTATGGAATACTGCTTCTTCGTCGCTAACCTCATCTGGAATTTTTATTAATTCTCGCTCTGGTACAATCACGTATTCAGCATGTCCACCTAAGCTGGCAACTCTATCTCCTACTTCAAATTCTTTTACATGAGAACCCACTTCAACCACTTCACCTACATTACAGTACCCCGGTCTAAACGGATACTTCACGTAGTCAGCCCACCGCGAAGCCTCAGGAAACTGCCCAGAATAAGCAGTAAGCTCTGTACCCGTACTTATCAGCGTACAGCGAGTCTTCACTAGAACTTCATGTGGACCAATATCTCTCAGCTCCTCTTCCTCTATACTAACTTTAAATGGCTCCTTAAACACAATATAGCGTGACTTCATCGATAACATATTGGGAAACTGAAGTTAAAAACTTAAGTTTCCCGGAAGCATTACAATAGCTAAAATAATGAATACTAAACTAAAAGAAAGATAAAACCATTTTCTTCATTTTAATGAGAATTACACCTACACACTAAATTTATTTACATAAATTAAGCTATTGTCATAAGGGATCGGCATGTCTACATTAAAGCATTTAATTGAAGTAATAGATCTTTTAGAAAATCCTAAAGTATGTGGAGAGACTGTCAAACAGTTCTTTGAGAAGAAAAAACTTTTGGATACAATAGAAATACACGTAGAGGAAGTAAGTGGAACTACAGGACACACAGATTTCATTAAGATAGTTATTTCAGGCAGCAGAGGCAAGCAAAATGGAGGCTCAGCACCTACACTCGGCATTGTAGGCAGACTTGGTGGCGTTGGTGCGCGCCCAGTACTAGTAGGCATGGTATCAGACGCTGATGGAGCAATAGTAGCTCTCGCCGCCGCATATAAAATAGCGGAAATGAAGAAAAGAGGCGATGTACTCGCCGGAGACGTTATTGTAGCGACTCATATATGCCCGAACGCTCCCATTAAGCCGCATAAGCCAGTTCCTATGATGAGTAGCCCTGTAGACATATTTGAGCTACTTAAAAGAGAAGCAGACCCCCGGATGAACGCTATTTTAAGCATAGATGCTACTAAAGCAAACTGGATTATAAAACACACAGGATTTGCTATTACTCCAACAGTTAAAGAAGGCTGGATACTGAAACCAAGCCCCGACCTCGTAGACATTTATACCAGAGTAACAGGCGAACCCCCAGTCATAGTACCCATAACGATGCAGGACATACTACCATTCTCTACATCAGTATACCACATAAACAGCATAGTACAGCCCTGGATCTACACTACAGCACCCGTAGTAGGAGTAGCAACAACTACAAGAGTGCCCGTACCCGGCTCAGCTACAGGCGCAACCAATATATGGGCACTAGAACAAGCAACACGATTCGTTGTCGAAGTAGCTAAAGACTACACAGCTCATAAAGCAAAATTCTACGATGAAGAAGAATGGAATAAAATAATTGAAGTACATGGAAGCATTCAAGAAATACTGAGAAAAGGCGCGCCGCCATGAAGCTGGCCCTTGTAACAATAGGCCAAACCCCTAGAACAAACATACTAAAAGATATCGCGGATCTCTTGAAAAACATAGACTACGCAGAATACGGAGCTTTAGACGGCTTAACTAGAAAACAGATAGAGCAGCAGTATTTTCCTCGAGAAAACGGAGAATTCTACGTCACTAGGCTAGCAGACGGTACACAAGTCAAATTGTCGAAAAACGTATAACAGATAGACTGAAGAAGCTAGTAAAGGAAGTAGAGAATAAAGCAGATATAATAGTAATAATGTGCACTAGAGACTTCGAAATAAAAATCAAATAAAATAATAATTATTCCTAGCAAAATAATGACTAAGATCGTTGAGGCACTACCCCCTAAGAAAATAGCCGTATTCATCCCAGATAAAAAGCAGACGCAAATGACTCTAAACAAATGGAGCAGTATTGCGGAATATGTCAGCATATATACCCGTGGTCGCCTTACACAGACCCCTTAGAGACTCTACAGAAATACGCTAAAAAAGCTAGAGAAGTAGACCTCGTAGTAATGGACTGCATAGGCTACACCAAAGAACACAGAAAAAACAGTAAGTATTCAGGAAAATCGGTCCTCCTACCAAGAATACTAGCAATAGCCACAGCACTAAGTTTCATTACAAGTACAGAAAAATAACACCCTACATAGTAGTGAAGAATTCTTAGAAGAAATAAAAAATCAACTAAGCAATAGAACACCGTAAAGTAAACTAAAGGCTATCTAAAATAATTAATCTTAGGAAAACATGATACAGAAAGCTGACGCAAAAGATGTTAATGAAATAGTTTCAGTTATAAACGAATCTAACTATCAGGCCTACCGTAGCATAATACCGCCAGAACACTTTAAACACCCAGTAGTGACCCACAATCAGATTCTAAGGGACATGAAAGAGATGATATTCTACGTATATAAGCTCAAAGACAAAGTAGTAGGCGTAGCGGCACTAAAACCTCTACATGAAAAAAGGACAGGCCTAGTTAGATGGGTATACGTACACCCAAAGCACCAGCATAAAGGCATAGGATCAGCTCTAATAAAACATATTGAAGAAGAAGCCCGTAAACTGAATTTAAAGAAACTACGCTTATTCACTCACGAAAAAGCTGTCTGGGCAATAAACTTCTACAAAAAACACGGATACAGAATAGTCGGCTACATACAGAGAACAGCATGGAAAGACATCCTAATGGAAAAAGACATAGCATAAAGCAGACAGCTCATAATACCCTTTGTATTTTTATAACTCATGAAACCTACAATCAATATATCGCATAAATTAAAAGAAAAAGCTGATGAAAACAGATAAAGATATTTCAGCTTAGTTTACAATATTTTAAATAACTTCAATTAATATATTGCTATTAAAATTAAGAATTAATAAATAACAATATTTACTAATAAGTTTCACTAAAATCAAAATCATTCTGAGTATAATAAATTATAATATAAATCTACAATATGCAACAAATTTAATAGCATAACAATAAGTGAAAATAAAAGGATATACATTTCTTTTTTTTTTTTTTTTTTGTTTTTTATAAATTAAATAATAAAAAAAATAAAATATTTTTTATTATTTTGATCATAAAACAATAAAA
>Ga0180301_10003072_pt1 | contig 13095 bp, 13 predicted proteins | sample GuaBasSediGuay16_FD_121797 | JGI IMG/M metagenome (GOLD analysis project Ga0180301, IMG submission 121797) | Subseafloor sediment microbial communities from Guaymas Basin, Gulf of California, Mexico - Guay16, Core 4569-2, 12-15 cm | ecosystem: Environmental > Aquatic > Marine > Hydrothermal...
CCCGGGCAAGAACCTCGGCGCATTCGGTGACGCCGGAATGGTATTAACAAGAAACACGAATTTTGCCAAGAAACTTAAAACTTTAAGAAACCAGGGGCAGACAGATAAGTATCATCATTCCATGATCGGGTTTAACAACCGTCTTGATGTAATCCAGGCAGTTGTATTGAAAATCAAATTAAAATACTACGATAGCTGGAATAAAAAACGATTGCAAAATGCTCATTATTTCAATAAGCATTTAAAAAGCCTGCCAGTGAAATTACCTTGTGCGCCGGCTTATAATAAGCATATTTATCATCAGTACGTGCTTAGGTTATCTTCTCCAAGCTCCAAATTAATTGAACATTTGCGGGGAAAAGGTATAGATGCGCGAATATATTATCCTCTACCGCTGCATCTGCAGAAATGTTTTAAATATTTGGGCTATAAAAAAGGTGATTTTCCTGAATCCGAAAGAGCGGCAAAAGAGACTTTGGCCATACCGGTTTACTCTGATTTAAGTAAAACAGAGCTGGAATATATCGTTAATTCAATAAGGGAGTATTTCAAGTGATTGACTTATCGGTAGTAGTGATAACCAGGAATGAAGAAAAAAATATCGAGGATTGCCTTGCTTCCGTAGCTGGTTGGGCAGGCGAAATTTTAATTGTCGATGACCTTAGTACCGATAAAACACTAGATTTAGCTTCGAAATTTACCGAGCGAATAATATCTAGGAAAATGGATCTTGAGGGCAGGCATAGGAATTATGCCTATTCGCAGGCTAAAAACCTCTGGGTTTTAAGTTTAGATGCAGATGAAAGGGCGACTCCGGAATTAAAGAACGAGATCGAGGAAGTTTTAAAAAATGGCACAGAGTTTAACGGCTTTACTATACCGCGCAAGAATTACATAGGAAATTATTGGGTAAAGCACGGCGGCTGGTATCCCAGCCCTCAGTTAAAACTTTTCAGAAAAGATAAATTTCGTTACGAAGAAACAGGTGTGCATCCGCGCGCATTTATGGATGACCCCTGCGGGCACCTAAAGTCAGACATAGTCCATTTTTCTTATAAAAATTTCGAGGATTTTTTTCATAAGTTAAACAATCAAACTAGCAGGGAAGCCCAAAAATGGTTTAAGCAAGATAAACCCATGCGCCTGGGTAGGTTCATTTGGAGGGCTATTGACAGATTTATGCGAACATATTTAGGCAAGAGGGGTTATAAGGACGGATTTATAGGCTTTGTGGTAGCTTTTAATGCGGGGCTCTACCAGTTTCTGAGCTATTTAAAATATTGCGAATTAACCAGAGAAAGGGGAAAGGCAAAATGAGGGTTCTTGTTACCGGAGGAGCGGGACTTGTAGGAAGCCACAGCGCTGAATTTTTTGCAAAGGAAAATTCTAAAAACGAAGTTATTGTCCTGGATAATTTAATGCGTTCGCAGATTTTTGGGTACGATAAAGACTCTGTGGAATTCAATTGGAACTACCTTAAAAATTATAAGAATATAGAGCGAATAAAAGGGGATGTGCGCAATGATAAGGATTTATCTAAAGCTATCGGAAAAGGAGTAGATGTCATTATTCATACTGCCGGCCAGCCTGGCGTGCCTTCCAGTGTGCGTATGCCTAAGGAGGATTTTAGCATAAATGCTTTCGGAACGTTAAATGTTTTAGAGGCAGCGCGTAAAACATCAAAGGAGACAGTGATTATTTATTGCTCAACAAATAAAGTTTACGGAGAAAATGTAGATAAGTTTCCTTTGGAAGAATTAGAAAAAAGGTACGCCTTTAAAGGAGTATCGGGGGTGAATGAGGAGGTGTCTACGGATTTGACCGGACATACCCCTTATGGAGTCTCTAAATTGGTGGGAGATTTATACGTTCAGGAATACAGCCATATTTACAAAATGAAAACCGCGGTTTTTCGCATGTCTTGTACTTATGGCACGCGTCAATTCGGGTTTGAGGATCAGGGTTGGGTTGCCTGGTTCATTATCGCTACTCTTTTTAATAAACCCATCACTATTTACGGCAATGGCAAACAGGTCAGAGATATGCTTTACGTTGATGATCTAGTCGATGCTTTTAATGCATTTATCAATAGCGATTTAAAACGGGGTTTATTTAATATCGGAGGAGGCCCGGATAATACTATTTCTTTGTTAGAGTTTTTGGATGAGCTTAAACTTTTAATCTACAAAAAGCCGCAGGTGGACTTCGCTGATTGGCGGCCTTCCGACCAAAAGGTATATATTTCCGATACCAAAAAACTGGAAAGCGCTCTGAGCTGGAAGGCAAAAGTATCGGTTAAAGAAGGTATAAGAAAGTTAAGCGAGTGGATTAAAGCAAATGAGAGCTATTTTAAATGAGCCCACAATTTGTGCTTGCCTATCGGTAGGCAGGAATTTATCCCGAGCGGTTTATACTGTTGGTTAAGTGCGAAGGATTAGTTTTAGTAAGGTTAATCGAATCTAACGAACTAAGGCGATGAAAGCAATCTTTTTAGACCGTGACGGGGTAATTAATAAGTATCCCGGAGACGGAAAATACGTTACTTCTTGGAAGGAGTTTCATTTTCTCCCGAAGGCAAAATCAGCGCTTAGAAAATTACATGAAAATGATTTTAAAATTTTTGTGGTTTCAAATCAGGCTGGGGTGAATAAAGGGCTTTTAAGCAGGCAGGCGCTGGACGATATAACCGAAAGGATGCTAAACGAAATTAAAAAATCAAAAGGAGAAATCAAAGGTGTTTATTACTGCACCCACCGCCAGGAAGATAATTGTTCCTGCCGTAAGCCCAAGGCCGGCCTTATCCTTGGCGCTCAGAAAAAATATCATATAGATTTAAAAAAAACTTACTTTATTGGCGATACCATCCGCGACGTCCAGACCGCAAAAGCTGCCGGATGCAAGGCAATTTTGCTCCTTTCCGGCAAAGAAAAAATCTCAAACCGGAAGAATTGGCCGTTAAAGCCGGATCATATTTTTCCAAGCCTCTACGATTCAATAGAATTTATTCTAAAGAAAAAATAGTTTCATGAAGATTTTTATAACTTATGCTTCAGCCGGGACCGGCCACTTTAAGGCTGCCCAGGCAATTCGTGATTATATCAGCACACAGAACCAGGATTTCCAGGTAAGGCTGATTGATGTCCTTGAATACTCTAATTTTATTTTTAAAAGGATGTACAAATACGGCTACGATTTCCTGGTGAACCACTGCCTCTGGTTGTGGTCGATTGGCTTCTATGTTACCTGCGCCAGGATAATTTATCCCCTTATTAGGTCGTATACCAGTATCCTTAATCGGATTAATACCAAGAAAGCCGCGTCCCTTTTTATTCAAGAGCAGCCGGATGTTATTATCTCTACGCATTTTCTTCCCTCCAAAATTGCTTCTTACTTAAAAAAAAGAAATAAAATAAATTCGAAATTGGTTACTATAATTACCGATTTCGGTGTGCACCCATTTTGGGTTACGGAAGGGGCCGATATTTATATTACTGCTTCCGGTGTTACCAAGGAAAAGTTATTATCCAGAGGGGTCAGCGGAGAGAAGATAAAGGTACTTGGTATCCCTGTGAATAATAAATTTCTTCAGCCTTTGGATAAAGAGCGACTGCGCCTGAAACTGGGATTTAAAAAAAATAAACTTACAGTTTTAGTGGTTACCGGCTCATTCGGCATAGGCCCAATTGAGGAAATCGTCGATGCGCTTCACGAGGAAGTACAAATATTAGTTGTTTGCGCACGCAATGAAAAATTATTTAAGCATTTAAAGAATAAAAATTATTCGGACGCGAAAGTTTTCGGATTTGTTGATAACATGCATGAGCTCATGGCTGCTTCTGACATCATTGTTACCAAACCCGGGGGAGTTACTATAGCCGAATTACTGATAACGGAATTGGCGCCGATTTTTGTTTCCGCGATTACCGGACAGGAAACAACGAATTTGACAGTTATACAGAGTTACGGCATCGGGAAACGAGCAAAAAAAATCAATGAGATAAAAACCCTGGTTCTTGGTTATAAAAATAATCCGGAAAAATTGGTGGCAGTAAAAGAAAGAATCAAGCAAATTAAAAAGCCGAAAGTGCTTGAGGACATTTTTAATGTTATATGCCAAAGTAGTGTTTAGCCTGCCTATCGACGGCCCCTTTGACTATTCTGTTCCTGATAATTTTGCTCAGAAATTAGCCGTCGGCATGAGAGTAAAGGTCAATTTCTCAAACCGCAATTTAGTAGGGTATGTGGTGGGGATATCCGGGAAAAGCAGTATCCCCAGGCTCAAGCCGGTCTTGGATATTTTAGATGAAGTACCTACTCTCAATAAAAATATGCTGCTTCTTACTAAAAGAGTTTCAGAACGCTATTGTTGTTCTTGGGGAGAAGCCATTGATACTGCATTGCCTCAGGCTTTACGTAAATCCAGGCATATTCTTAAATATACCCAGCCTAAAATCAAAACTACACCCCAAGAAAAACCTCTAGCCAAACTTTTAGAAGATATAGGCGGGCGTTTCAGGTGGGATTTTTATTTCTCATCTATAAAAGATACGCTGGATAAAGGAAAAAAGGCAATAATCTTATTCCCGGATATAAATTCGGTTCTTAAGGCATATGGTAAAATCAAAGCCGGCATGAAAACTCATGTAGGTATTTTATACAGGAAACAAACAAAAGCCTTAGAGGAGTGGCTTAAAATAAAAATGCAGCAAGTCAACGTAGTGGTAGGCACGCGCTCGGCAGTCTTTGCTCCAATAGAAAACTTGGGTTTAATAATTGTGGATGAGGAGGGGGATCCGGTATATAAGCAGGATCAGGTTCCACATTATAATGCCAGGGAGGTAGCGCTTATGCGCATGGCTATTGAAAAAACTAGGGTGATTTTAAGCAGCAGGTCGCCCTCTATTGAGTCTTTTTATTTGGCAAAAAGAGGCAAAATCGAATATGTTTGCCCGGAAGCAACAATCCCTACGCAAATAAAAACCGTAGATTTAAAGAATGGGTATTATAACCGGGAACGCAAAACTATTTTTTCGAAGTATCTTCAGGATTCTATTGGAGCCGTGCTTAAATCAAAGGGCAAGATATTATTATTTATAAACCGCAAGGGTTTTGCAACTTTTGCTTCCTGCCGTCATTGCGGTAACATTCTGAAGTGCCCGCGTTGTAATATCAATCTAGTTTATCATTTCGCTAAGAATATTTTAAGCTGCCACTATTGTAATTATAAAACCGCTCCCCTGGAAATCTGCCCTATTTGCAATTCCGGTTATATTCGTTACAGAGGTATAGGGACAGAGAAAATTGAGTCTGAGCTATCCAGGATATTCCCTGAAGCAAAAGTTAGAATGATAGAAGGCCCGCAAAAGACAAATATTGATGATGCTGATATATTCATTGCTACGGAGTCTGTAATGAAGAGCCCGGAATTGAAGTTCGACCTGGTCGGAGTACTTTACGTTGACAACCTATTGAACCGGCAGGATTTGCGTTCGGCAGAAAAGACATTCCGTATTTTAACCGGCCTTTTGAATTTTACTGAAAAAAGTATCGTAATTCAAACCCGGCTTAAGCAGCACCAGGTATTGGAGGCCTTAGTTCAAAAAAACAGCCGGATTTTCTACAAAAAAGAATTGCTGCAGAGAAAACAGTTGGGCTTTCCGCCTTATGAGCATTTGGGTTTGTTAAAATTCAGGGGCAGGAGCGCCTTAAAAGTCGAAGAAACAGCAAATGAAGAATTTAAAGAATTATCCAGAAGCAGTAAAGATAAGGCAATAAAAGTTATATCTTGCCACCCGGCAGAACACCCAAAATTACGCGGGAATTTCTACTGGCAGATATTGCTTAAGGCGAAAGACCCGAATAAATTAAGCAGGTTTTTAAAAAATCGGTTAAGAAAAATTTCTTATTCTGGTATAATAACCACCGTAGACATAGACCCATTATAACATGAATATAATTTTTTTCGGCAGCGGCAAGATATCTATTCCGGCGTTTGAAGCACTTTTATCTTCCAGAAATAAAATCTGTTGCGTTGTCACGCAACCGGATGCCAAAAAGGGGAGGGGCCTGGCAGAATCTATGACACCGGTTAAGGCTCTTGCGCAGGCACATTCCGTAGAGGTTTTTCAGCCAGCAACTTTAAAAGACGATTTCGTTTTTGAAACACTTAAAAAATATAATCCCGACCTTTTTGTGGTGATTGCTTATGGGCAACTACTACCGGAAAAAATTTTAAATATCCCGAAAATCTTTTCAGTGAACGCCCACGCTTCGTTATTACCTGAATATAGAGGGGCTGCTCCGATAAACTGGGCACTGATAAACGGAGAGAAAAAAACCGGGGTAAGCATTATAAAAATGGTTAAAGTTATGGACGCAGGACCGATAATCAGACAAAAAGAAATAGCAATAATGCTGCAGGACAACGCGCTCACTTTGGAAAATAAATTGGCAAATCTGGCAGCAGAAGAATTAATCCAGGCTTTGATTTCAATAGAGCAAAAAAATTACAAATTAAAAGAACAGGATGAAGCAAAGGTAAGTTTTGCCCCCAAGCTAAAAAAAGAAGATGGACGCATAGATTGGGAGAAACCGGCAGAGCAAATTATTAACCTTATAAGGGGGTGTGCGGGTTGGCCGGGGAGTTTTACTTATTATAAAGGTAAAATATTAAAAATTTATCAGGCGAGTGTTCGTGATAGCACAGATGTGCAGGGTGGGGTGAATAAAGGCCAAATAAGCGGATTTTCCGAAGATTCCATAATAATAGCGACTGGCAGGGGTACTTTAGCTATTCAGGAATTACAGATCGAGGGGAAAAAAAGGATGAGCGCCAGAGAATTTTTAAGCGGCCATCAAATGCGAGTTGGAGAAATTTTTGGCAAAAAATAGTTGCACTATAAAGGGGTTATGTTATAATGTATTATAATATTTTTTTCATTTTGTTTTAAAACGTCTTAATATTAAGACATCAAGAGCATGCCGGAATTAAGAAAAGATCCGATTATAGGTAGATGGGTAATTATAGCTACAGAGCGCGCAAAGCGGCCTGACCAGTTTTCCAGCAAAACCCACGAAGGCCCTCCTGAAAATAGCTGTCCTTTTTGCGAAGGTAACGAATCTCAGACTCCCCCTGAAATATATGCAGTAAGGCCCGGCAACACCCCGGCAAATAAGCCCGGTTGGCAGCTGAGGGTAGTCCCCAGCATTGCTCCTTTTTTGGGCATAGAAGGAGACCTTGACCGTCACGGAAAAGGCTTGTATGACCTTATGAACGGAATCGGCGCCCACGAGATAGTTATTGAATCAAACAAGCATATAGATGATATGGCTGATTTAAGCGAAGAGCAGATCGCCATGGTCATGTCTTGTTATATCGACAGGATGAAAGATTTAGAGAAGGATGAGAGGTTCAAATACGTTTTAGTTTTTAAAAATCACGGCTGGACAGCAGGCGGGGGCAGGGTTAAACATTCTCGTTCGCAATTAATTGCTACTCCGGTCAACCTTAAGCGCGTAAAAGAAGAACTTGTAGGAGCAAGGTTCTATTATAATTATCATGAAAGGTGTGTATTCTGCGATTTAATAAAACAAGAGCTTGAAAGTAAAGACAGGGTAATTCTTGATATTGACGGATTTATCGCTATAGCCCCTTTTGCTGCCAGATTTCCTTTTGAGGTTTGGGTTTTACCTAAGAAACACAGTTGTGACTTTACCAGACTTGATCAGGGAATGCGGCTGGATTTAGGCAAGGTGATGAAGAAGGTGCTGATGAAGTTAAAAAAAGGCCTGAATGACCCCCCATATAATTATATTTTGCATACTGCGCCTTTTAGAAGAGAAAAAGTTGGTTACTGGAAGAGCATTGATTATGATTATCACTGGCATATAGAAATCTTACCGCGGCTTACGCGCATGGCGGGTTTTGAGTGGGGGACAGGTTTTTATATTTGTTCTCTTCCCCCTGAAAACGCAGCTAAGTTTTTAAGAGAAGTTGAGGTTTAGGAATGTCTGAATTGAGAAGGGATCCAATCGGCGGCAGATGGGTAATTATAGATACGGATCATCCGTCTCTGCCAAAAGATTACGAATACGAGCCCCACATACTTAAAGGCGGTACCTGCCCGTTTTGTTATGGTAACGAAACAATGACCCCTCCGGAAATAGAGGCAATTAGGAATCACAATACTTCTGCCAATACTCCGGGCTGGGAGGTAAGAGTGGTACCTAATAAATTCCCGGCGCTTAAAATAGAAGGTGATATAGACAGAAGAGGCCTGGGGATTTATGATTTATCTAATGGCGTTGGTGCACATGAGGTGTTGATAGAGACACCTTATCATGAGAAAGATATACCGGATTTATTAGATAAAGAAGTTGAAAATTTTCTTTCCATGTATTGCCGGCGCTCTTCTGATTTAAAAAAAGATCCCCGCTTTAAATATATTATGATCTTTAAAAATTACGGAGCCGCAGCAGGCGCCTCTCTTGAGCATCCCCATACTCAGATTGTAGCTTTACCCATGGTTCCTAAGAATGTGATGGAGGAAATAAAGGGAGCGCATCATTATTTTGAATTTCGCGAACGCTGCGTATTCTGTGACATTCTAAAACAGGAAGCTCAGGAGAAAGAGAGGATTATTCTTGAGAATAAATACTTCCTTTCTTTTTGTCCTTTTGTTTCCAGGTTTCCGTTTGAAATATGGATTATGCCTAAAAAACACCAGAGCTATTTTTGCCAGACGAAAGGCGATGAATTGCCGCAATTGGCTTCGATTTTACGGGAAACAATATCTAAATTCAAGGCGGTGTTTCCGAACCCATCTTATAATTTTATTATTCATTCCTCACCTATCGGAGAGCAGGAGGAATTAGAGGGTTACCACTGGCATATTGAATTTATGCCAAAACTTACACGTGTTGCCGGTTTTGAATCGGGTTCTGGCTTTTATCTGGTCCCTACCCCGCCGGAACTCGCCGCAAAATATTTAAGAGGAGGAAAACAGGCTTAATTTAAAGCAAAATATCAAGGAGGCTTAAATGGCAGTAAAAGTAGGCATTAATGGTTTTGGCAGGATTGGCAGATTAGTACTTCGGGCGGCATTGGCAAAAAAGAGCAAAGATTTAGAGTTCGTGGCTGTAAATGATTTACCTGTGGGCACGAAAGCCTTAGCGCATCTTTTAAAATACGATTCGAACTTTGGAACGCTGGATGCAGACATAGAGGCAAGAGAAGATTCATTGGTTATCGACGGGAAAAACCTGAAAGTGCTCAGTGTAAAGTCTCCGGCAGAAATCCCATGGAAGGATTTCGCTATTGATATTGTCATTGAGGCTACAGGAGTTTTCAGGGAGAGGGAAAAGTGTATAGGCCATATAGAAAAGGGTGGTGCGAAAAAAGTGATCATTACCGCCCCGGCAAAAGGCCAGGATTTAACCGTTGTAATGGGGGTTAACGAAAAGAATTATGATCCCGGAAAACATGCTATAATTTCCAACGCCTCATGCACTACGAATTGTTTGGCCCCAATGGTAAAGGTTATTTTGGATAATTTCGGGCTTAAGAGCGGATTAATGACTACGATTCATTCCTATACCAATGATCAGCGTATCCTAGACCTTCCCCATAAGGATTTAAGGAGGGGCCGTGCTGCAGCTTTGTCAATGATACCCACCTCAACCGGAGCTGCCAAGGCAATCGGAGAGGTTTTACCGCAGTTAAAAGGTAAGCTGGACGGCCTGGCAATCCGCGTTCCTACGCCGGATGTTTCTATGACGGACCTTTGCTGCACGGTAGAAAAGGATACCTCCGCAGAAGCAGTGAACCAGGCTTTTAAAAAGGCCTCAGAATCGAGCTTAAAGGGGATCTTACAATTCCTGACCGAGCCTTTAGTTTCTAAAGACTTTGTCGGTTCGAATTACTCCTGTATTTTTGATTCTGGACTGACTAAGGTGATTGACGGCAAGTTAGTCAAAGTTATGGGCTGGTATGATAACGAGTGGGCCTACTCTGTAAGGGTGGTGGACTTAGCCGATTTTATTATCAAAAGAGGCTTATAAGATTAGCTTAACCTTAAGGAGTTCGTATGGCAAAGTTAACTTTAAAAGATATTAAATTAAAAAGCGAAAAGGTCTTGATGCGCGCGGATTTCAATGTCCCGCAGGATGAGAATCTAAATATTACCGATGATAAGCGCATCCGGGCGACTTTGCCCACCATAAAATATATACTAGAAAAAAAACCCAAAAAATTGATTCTAATTAGCCACCTTGGCAGGCCAAAGGGAAAACCCGAAGATAAATATAGCCTTAAGCCGGTTGCAAAGAGGTTAGGGGAACTCTTGAATGAAAAAGTGGATTTTCTGGATGATTGCGTGGGTGAGAAGGTTAAAAAAGGGATCGAAGCTTCAAAGGCAAAGGTAGTTCTTCTTGAAAATTTACGATTCCATGCTGATGAAGAAAAAAACGAAGTAAATTTCGCAAAAGAATTAGCTTCTCTTGCGGATATATATGTTAACGATGCTTTTGGTACCGCTCACCGCGCGCATGCCTCCACCGAAGGGGTAACGCACTATTTAAAAGCAGCAGCAGCAGGTTTTCTGTTGGAGAAGGAGATTGAATATTTAGGCTCTGCGGTTCAGAATCCAAAGCAGCCTTTTATGATGATTTTAGGCGGAGCTAAAGTTTCCGATAAAATAGGAGTAATTGAGAATCTGCTTTCTAAATGCGCCCGCATCTTAATCGGAGGCGGAATGGCTTATACATTTTTAAAGGCACAGGGTAAAGAAGTCGGCAATTCCAAACTAGAGAAGGATAAATTGGATTTAGCAAAGGAGATTTTGGAAAAAGCCGCCTCTATGAAAAAAGAAATTATATTGCCTGTTGATCATTTAGTAGTGGATAAAATAAGCCCCGAGGCAAAAACAGAGGTTACGGGTGTGGATATCCCGCAAGGAAAGATTGCCGTAGATATCGGGCCTGAAAGCATAAAGTTATTTAAAGACAAGCTAAAAACGGCAAAAACTATTGTCTGGAACGGGCCTTTAGGCATATTTGAAACCGAAGCTTTTAGTAAAGGGACAAAGGAAATCGCTGAATTTATCGGTTTTCTTGACGCTACCACTATTATCGGCGGAGGAGATACTGCGGCAGCGATGTCTAAATTCAATCTCGAAGACAAAATGACTCATATTTCAACCGGCGGAGGAGCGAGCCTGGAATTTTTAGAAGGAAAATCCCTGCCCGGGATAGCGGCATTGGCTGAAAGGTAAGATGAGAAAAATTTTCATAGCCGGAAATTGGAAGATGCATAAGACTATACCTGAAGCTATAGAGTTGGCTAACGGTTTAAAAAGAGAATTACTTGATTTAGTCGAAGAGATAGATATTGTGCTTTGTCCGCCTTTTACTGCTTTAAGCGAAGTTGCGGAAGTAATCAGCGATACTAATATCCAGCTGGGAGCGCAAAATATCTATTGGCAGGAGGAGGGCGCCTATACCGGAGAGGTCTCGGCAAGAATGCTTCTTGATGCAGGGTGTAAATTTGTGATCATCGGCCATTCTGAACGACGGCAATATTTTAGCGAAACCAATGAAACAGTAAATAAAAAAATAAAGGCGGCCCTGAAGAATGGTTTAAGCCCTATTGTTTGTGTTGGCGAGACTTTAACAGAGCGGCAGGCTAATCAGACATTTAAAGTCCTGGATGACCATGTGCAAAACGGCTTAAAGGGAATCAGTGAAGCCGGTGCTTTAAAAATTACTATTGCTTATGAGCCGGTCTGGGCAATCGGAACCGGAAAAACCGCCACTAGCCATCAGGCCCAAGAGGCGCATAATTATATTCGCGGATTGCTGAATAAGATGTATAATAAAGAAACTGCAGAGGCAATGCGTATCCAGTACGGAGGCAGCGTCAAGCCGGAAAATATTATTGAGTTAGCCGAACAACAGGATATTGACGGAGCTTTAGTGGGAGGGGCTAGCTTAAAAATCGATTCGTTTAGTGAAATCGTAAAAAAAGCTGCGGCGGTGAAAAAATGATGGCGATAATTATCGGTTTACACGTAATAGTTTGCGCCTTATTAATAGTTATTATTCTTATTCAAAGAGGAAGAGGTGGGGGTCTGCTGGAGACCTTTTCCGGGGTAGAGTCTTTATTCGGCACTAAAACCAATGCCTTGTTAAGCCGGACCACATCGGTTTTGGCGGTTATATTTTTTATTACCTGCCTCAGCCTTGCTTTTTTATCAGCGCAACAGAGCAGATCTTTATTGCGTAACATCAAACAAGCTCCGCCTGCTAACCCAGAGAGCGTTACTTTCACTGAAACAGATCAGGCAGGCACACCTTTACCGCAGCAAGAGGGTGCGGCTGTGCCTGAGGGGGCGGATGCCAGCCAGGCCCAAAAAAAAGATATACCTCAGGTTCCCGAATCCGAATAGAAAATTGTTATTGATACCTGCGTTTGCGGGAGAAGAATTTTAAAAAACTACCAGATTAAATGGTAGTTTTTTATTTATTCCGCCCTTGCTTCAAGGCTAAATAGCTATTAAGGAAGGGCTGGGTAAAGATATGAGAGGAAGAGCTTGGTGAATAAAAAAATATTCTGGATTTTTGCTTTAAGCAGCACTGTTTATTTTACGCAAGGGGTAGAAGCCCTGCCTTCCCAGGGCTTATTTTATTATCTCAAGGAAACCCTGGGATATCCCGCCGAAAAAATAATGGTGATCTCAAGCATCACTATCTTTGCCTGGCTGATTAAGCCTTTTATCGGTTATATAATAGATAACTTTTTTAATAAAAGAACCTGGATTTTTATTGCCCTGGCGTTTGATATTATACTGACTCTACTGGTGGGCCTTTTTGCACTTCCCATTGTTATTTTAGTCAGCGTCCTGCTGATAAATTCCGCTAATACCGCCTTCAGGGACGTTGCCGTTGACGGTATTATGTGTGTTGAGGGGAAAAAATATAATGCCACCGGAAAAATTCAGAGCATCCAGTGGATTTCCATTAATATTTCCGGATTGCTTACCGGTATTGGCGGCGGATTTATTGCAGAAAAATGGGGCTACCAGGCGGCTTTTTTATGCC
>Ga0180301_10003073_pt1 | contig 13095 bp, 11 predicted proteins | sample GuaBasSediGuay16_FD_121797 | JGI IMG/M metagenome (GOLD analysis project Ga0180301, IMG submission 121797) | Subseafloor sediment microbial communities from Guaymas Basin, Gulf of California, Mexico - Guay16, Core 4569-2, 12-15 cm | ecosystem: Environmental > Aquatic > Marine > Hydrothermal...
GTCCGAATCTCGCCCTTTAAGGGAAAGCCTTCCGGATCAAGAAATACTAGCACCTTGCCGCGCCAACGGCAACGGTGAGCACCCTCGGTCCCCTCAAGGTTCTTAACGCCCCCTCCGCTGTTCAACGGTGAGCACCCTCGGTCCCCTCAAGGTTCTTAACGCCCCCTCCGCTGTTAGTCCCCTACACCAGAATGCCGGAGGAGATCAGGACCTGCTCCTAGAGATATGCAATTTCAGCGCCAAAAGTCTTACCGCTAGTGGAACCATGTCAGTATACAGCACAAGTGATCCCCCGGATTGAGGCCGCCTGTCCCGGCGTAGCCTTGGCGGAGTCGGAAGATTGTGAAACTGGGGACCCACTCGGAGAGTGGGGAGTCCGAGCCTGCGGGCGAGGACAAATTGGGGACCCGCCCGAAGGGTGGGGAGTCCGAGCCTGCGGGCGAGGACAAATTGGGGACCCACTCGGAGAGTGGGGAGTCCGAGCGGAGCGCGGACAAAAAGAACCATTTATGGATGCAAACTACTTCGAAATAGAGCTCTATTTTCAAAGAGCTAACGAGTCCAAGGGTGCAGTGCAGAACACGCACGGCAGATACTCCGGGCCCCCCATGATATGGCATCTTTTTCCATGGAGTGGAAAAGTTTTACATACATTCGTCCCCCCAGCCTTGAACAAGGAAAGGCGTCTGTATTATAGTCATAGTCATCCTGGTCGCATAATGAAGAGAGACCGAACGGGAATTTCTTCGGCGCAACCGCCATTGGCGGTCGCGCAAGGGTGATTTTTTGTTCTTGAGCCGAAGTGGAAAAAGACCCCGGCCAAAAGGGGTGTAGCGCATCCCACGAAACGGGAAACCTGACAGAGGAAGGCCTGCATGGACGACTTCAAGCCGATCGCACTGGAAGACAAGAACATCATCAACGAGGTCTTTGCGGCCGACCCACCAGCCATCTCGGAGTTTACGTTCACCAACCTCTTCATCTGGCGACACCGCTACAAACCCCGTTGGAAATTGCGGAAGGATTGTCTCTTTATCATTTTCGAACCCAGTCCCGGAAAACCGGTGGGACTCCCCCCGGTAGGTCCCGGAGACAAGAGGGCCGCGGTGGCAGAGCTCATGGATTTTCTCCAAGAAACGACATCAAGACCACGAATCGAACGGGTGCCGGAGGTCTACCTCGAAGCCCATGTGGATCAGAAGAGATTCCTGGCCGTAGAGGACCCGGACAACAGCGACTATGTCTACCTTGCAGGAGACCTCATCAATCTCTCCGGTCGAAAGTACCATAGCAAGAGGAATCACCTGAATCGGTTCCTCAGGACCTACAGATACAGCTACCGGAACCTTGATCCCGAATTCATCGAGTGCTTCCTGGAATTGCAGGAGCAGTGGTGCCAGCTGAAAAACTGCGCCCAGGACCCTTCTCTTCTCACGGAGGACTACGCAGTGCGCGAGGCACTGACCCATTTCGAGGATCTGGACTACGTGGGAGGGGCGATCCTGGTGGAAGACAAGGTGGAGGCCTTTTCCCTGGGCGAACTCCTGAATCCGGACACCGCTGTCATTCATATAGAGAAGGCCAACCCGAAAATTCCGGGGTTATATGCCGCCATCAATCAAATGTTCTGTAAGAATGCGTGGTCCGGGGCCACTTATATCAATCGGGAGCAGGACCTGGGGATCGACGGCCTAAGAAGGGCAAAGAGATCCTATCACCCGCACCAAATGGTACGAAAGTTCACCCTCATTCCTGCCTGAGATACACGCGAAATGATGCGGTCCCCATGGCGCGAGATTGAAAAGAAAACCGCTGCACCACCCTGCGTCCCCCCACAGGGTGTGGAACCACTACTGGGCTCATGGATGCTTTGGAAGCCGGGACTCGCCGATCCAGGGGAGTGACTGCGGGCTTTCAAGCACAGGGAGGTCATGGATAGGCTGGAAGGGCCCAGGCGGGCATTGTGTACCCACTCACTAATCGTTCGGTCCCGGACCCTTACACGGGCTTGTTATTCCCCGTTCCGTAATGTGCCAGAATCTCTTCGATTTCCCTTATGAGCGAATCCGGATCTTCCGGAGAGGATTCGGCCCCTATAATCACCTGCCCCGTTTCGTCTTTCTCCACCAGCGTAAGTCCGGGATATTTCTCCTCCAGCTCCTCGATGAAGGCCTTCTGCCGTCGCGCGATGCGAAGGAGCTTTCGGCTTTCCCGCACGAGAGCGCGTTGCTGAAGCGCCTGTCGGACCGTAAGGGCCAGGTCGAAGGGATTGCAGGGCTTGGTGAAAAAACGGTAGATCTCACCCTCGTTGATGGCGCGGATCGCCCCGTCCAGGCTGGCATATCCGGTAAGGATGATGCGAATGGTGTCCGGGTACTTGCGGTTCACGACCGTGAGAAATTCGGACCCGGACATGCCGGGCATACGCTCGTCGGAAATTACCACATCGACGGTCTCTCTTTGCAGGAGCGAAAGGGCATCCTCTGCCCTCGGCGCAAGCAGTACCTCGTGTCCCTGGGTCTCGAGGACCTCCTTGAGAAGATTTCCCAGGGATTGATCATCATCTACCACCAGGACTTTGGATGACATAAACCGGGCCTCCTTTTAAGGCCTCAGGGACAGGCGGACGAGAAGTGCCGTCAACTCCGCTGCCCGCCCTACGCCCCTTCAAGCCACGAGGGGACGGGTTGTTGGTATTGCCTGAGGATCCTTACGGCCTCGGAGCTTGGAATCTTCAGATTGTGGCCTATCCTGTAGGCCTGAATTTCGCCCTTGAGAATCCAGTTCCTGACGGTCTGTCTCGTGACACCCAACAACTCCCCCAGCTCTTTTGTGGAAATGAAGCGTCTATTGGTTGCAGGCATTATCGGCTCCGGTTGAATTTCACACATTGGAAACAAGTCTATGCAATAAAAATGCCAAATCGCAGGGGAAGGCTCCGGGCAATAGTATCTCACGAATTCCCGGAATCGCCGCCTCATCTTCCACAACCCTCGTTTACATGCCGGCTGCTCAGCTCCCGTCCCGGGCCGGTCAATGAAGGCCTCTCGGAACAAAGTTTTTCCAGGTAAATCTGGTGTGACATCAGCTAATTATGCTACATTCAGCCGTCCCCGCACATGAAAACAGCCGCAGCATGCATCCTTACCATTACCAGAAATCGCCGGTTCGTCGCATTCTCGGACCACGATTTTCAGGATTCGGGAAAATTCCGCCGATAACGGTGTACCAGTGCCAACTCTTTGACGGCCCCCTGCTGGTACCGTTCGGAACAGGATGAGACAAGGCATGTGTCGTGGTAAGGGGAAAGAGGGCCGAATCAGGGAATCGATCTTTCACAATTTTCAGCCCGCCTGGAAAGATGTGTCGGTCGAGGGTAAATCAGTGGAGACCGGGCCAGGGCACTCTGTGGAACGATCTTCACATATCACCGCCCTACCCCGTCCGGCAACAGACCCGGGTGAGAATTACCGTGAGGAGACGGCAGGGACCTCCTCTTGGCGGCAGACGTGGTGGTATGCCGCACCGGCCGAGCCACACCTTCCCACGCACCGATCTCAACGGGGTCCTGGCGCATGGCAATGGGGAAGCGGCGATCCCTCCACGGTGTCAGCGGGAGGTGGGCGACCGAGGTATTTGGGATCCCTTGGGAGGACGGCTCTTCAGAGATACCGCGTCTTCTTTTGTACGGACTTCCGGGGGATATCCACCTGATCACCGGCGGGCTTTCCGAGGCAGACCAGGGCCAGCACCTGTTTTTCAGGTTCCACACCCAGGATTTCTCCCATGTTGGCCCTATCGAAAAAGGTGAACCACAGGGAACCCAATCCCAGGGCGTGGGCCGCCAGGAGCATGTTCTGAACCGCGGCGGCACAACCGTGCTCGTAGCCCCGGGGACCTCCCTCCATGAAGGAGTCCACACCGCTCTTGCGGGGATCGCCCACAACGGCCACGATGACCGGCACGCTCTTGAGAAAATCGGCCTTGTATTTTTCGAGCCAGTTCCACCCGCTCTTTTCCAGGGCCCAGCCTTTGCATCGTTCGGCCTCGCGGAAGATTTTCTCCTTCACCTCCGCGCTCGTCACCACCACGAATTCCCAAGGCTGGGTGTTCAGCGGGGAAGGCGCCCAGGTGCCGGCTTCCAGGATCTTGAGGACTACATCTTCATCCACCGGGTCGGGTGAATAGGCCCGGCAGCTCCTCCTCTCCTTTACGGCTTCAAACAGGTCCATTCGGTCCTCCTTTGGTTGAAGCGGCTTGCGATGAAGTCCTTGGCTCCGGGGTTTCACGCGCTCGGCAGAGCCACATCATGGCGGCGTTCATTCCCATTTTCCCCGCTCTCTTTCGCGGAGTTCGATGATATCCCCCCCGAAAGGGCGGCGTTCGAAACGGCCCCGTGTATTTATGAAGCCGTTGAGCAGCCAGCTCGCCACCCCCACCACCAAAGCGCCGAAGACCGCAGTCCAGAAACCTCGCACTTCGAAGCCGGGGATGAGCCCTGAAGCCATTTTGAGCAGCAGGGCGTTGATCACGAAGGTGAAAAGCCCCAGGGTCATCACGTTGATGGGAAGCGTCACCAGAATCAGGAGCGGCCGCAGAAAAGCATTGAGGATCGCAAGGGCGGCAGCCGCTCCCAGGGCGCTGAAAAATCCCGCCACCCTGATTCCATCCATCAGATAAGAGGCCGCCAGGACGGCCCCGGTCAATATCCACCATCGCATCAAGATTCCGGGCATGATTTCCGTTCCCCTTTTCGTAAGAACGCGGTCCCATGGACCATGTGCCTATTTCATGACTTCCAAAAGAAATTCGGCCCTCAAAGCTTCTCAATTCTCACGGGCCCGGGGGGCCAGGGTTCAGAAGGCGAACCCCGGCTCCTGAACCACTTCGAGACACGCATCCACCACATCCGGGTCGAACCTCACGCCCCGGTTCCTGCGCAACTCTTCCACGGCCATCTCCACTCCCAGGGCGGGCCGGTAAGGCCTGTGAGAGGCTATGGCCTCCACCACGTCCGCCACGGCGACTATTCTGGCCTCCAGGAGGATGTCATGACCTTTGAGTCCCAAGGGATATCCGGACCCGTCCAACCGCTCGTGATGCTGATGGACGATCCCTGCAATAGGCCAGGGAAACTCGATCCTCTTAAGGATATCATAGCCCACCTGAGGATGGGTCTTGATCAACTCAAATTCCAGATCGGTCAACCCGCCGGGACGATTCAAGATCTCGGCGGGGACGTAGATCTTGCCCAGATCGTGAAGGGAACCTGCCAGCCCTATTCCTTCCACACGGTCCTCCGAAAGGCCCATGCGTTGTGCCACGCTCCTTGCCAGACGGCCCACCCTCTCCTGGTGCCCCGCCGTATATGGATCACGGGTCTCCACCGTCAGGGCCATGGCCCCCACGATGCCGTGAATGGTACGTTTTAGGCGTTCCAGTGCGGCCTTGAGTGCACGTTCGTTTTCCCCGATCAGGCGTGTTCTTTCCCGCACCTTGCGTTCAAGGTTCCTGTTCAGATCGCGGAGCGTGGCATTTTGTTGCCGTGTGAGATCCAGGAGGCGTCGGTTTTCAAGGATCAGCTCGCGGTGCCTCACCGCCTCATGAACAGCAAGTCTGAGTTCTCGATCATCCCACGGCTTGCTGATGAAACGGAACACATTCCCCTGATTGATGGCGGCCACGGCGGCATCCAGGTCGGTCTGTCCCGTGAGCATGAGGCGCACCGTATCGGGTCGAAGGGCCTTGACTCTTGCCAGGAATTCCGATCCGGGCATCTCCGGCATCCGTTGATCGGACACCACCACATCGGCCTCCCGGATTTTCATCTTTGCCAGCGCCGATTGCGGGCTCTGGAAGAGTGTTACTTCATAGGGTTCTTTCCTGAAAACACGATCGAGGGATTTGAGGACCAGCGGCTCGTCGTCCACAAAAAAGATGATCGGCCTCATAAAAAACACCTGCAGGAACTGTGCACTCGACAAATGGGAAGTCCTCCCTCAACCGGGAGGGGGATCTTTCCGCGTCAGGACAGGGGGTACCCATCCCCCCTGCAGACGATTTACCTCTCTCCCCGGCAAACTCAATAGTCACCGAATTCTGAATTCAGCACGGTTGCGCCGAGCTGAGGCCCGCCATGACGATAGCCGGGAGCCGGTCCCCGGGACTCGCGTGCGTATTCCACGGGCGGTTCATGGACTCATCCCCCCCTCCGAAGGCGGTATCTCGGCCCCCCATAGCAGACGCGATCTAGGTCTTGCTAGTCCTCCGGCAGGGTGTAATCCCGCTCCCACTCCGCTAAGGCGTGGTGGACTTCGCGCTGACCGGTAATGACGCAGCCAAGCATTTCACCAGCGGCCCTCGCGAGACGGGCCGAAGTGCATCGGCCCGTCTCGTTCACGAAGTGGATGACAAGCCCTTCTTGGCCTCACGGATTACCCGCCGCCGCCTCTCCGGTGAGACGCCCACGGATGAGAAACCGAAATATCCACGGGAACGCCTCGCCAGGACCGCTGACAGGCCTTGTTACGGTCTCGTTTTCGGCCTGCTGTGAAAAATAGAAATATCAGACACACATGGCAAAGTCAATGAATGAGCCCGGATCGCCGAAGCCCAAAACAGGCCGCCCCTCTACCGGCCCGAGGCGGAATACTTAGGCGATTACTGCGGGCCGGCGGGGTGTGCACCTACCAGGCACTCTACCAGCAGCGATAGTAAACCAGTGCGGGGTTATCCTTCGTCGCCTTTACCGGTCTGAAGGAGGGTTCTTCTTTCCCGCCGTTTCGTGCCCGTGGGAAAATTCCCAACGTTTGTCCAAATAATAGAGGATCGGCACGGTCATCCTGGAAAAGAGGAGTGAGGCGACCTCCCCGGCCATGAGGGAAAGGGCCAGTCCCTGAAAAATGGGGTCGAAAAGAATGACCGAGGCTCCCACCACGACGGCCGCCGCCGTCAGCATCATCGGCCTGAACCGTACGGCGCCTGCGTCTATAACCGCCAGATCAAGGGGCATCCCCTCCCGGAGCCGCAGTTCTATGAAGTCCACCAGGATGATGGAGTTTCGCACCACGATGCCCGCCCCGGCGATGAATCCGATCATGGAGGTGGCCGTGAAAAAGGCGCCCAGGCCCCAGTGCGCCGGCAGGATGCCGATGAGCGAGAAAGGAATGGCGGCCATGATCACCACGGGCGTGGAGAACGACTGAAACCAGCCCACCACCAGGACGAAAATCAGCACGAGCACCACGCCAAAGGCCAGCCCCAGATCCCGGAATACCTCGTAGGTTATGTGCCATTCCCGGTCCCATTTTATGGCGAAACGGCGGTCGGTCTTGGGAAGACCCGCTGTGTGCTGGGTGATTCTGTATCCTTCGGGCAGGCTGATGGCATCAATCTTTTTCCGCATTTCCAGGATGGCATAAACAGGGCTTTCCTTTTCCCCGGCCACGTCACCGATCACGTACACCACGGGCATGAGGTTCTTGTGGTAGATGCTTCGATCGGGTACGGTCATCCGGGCGCGGACCAGCGATGAAAGCGGGATAAGCCTCCCATCGGCCGCTTTCAGTTTTATGGCCTCCAGGCGTTTGACATCGGCCCGCTCTCCCATAGGTAATCGCACTAGGATCGGTACATCCTCCCTTTCCGCGGGCTGATGCAGCAAACCCACCTGCCTTCCCGATAGGGCCAGTTCCAGATTCCCGGCCACATCGGAGACACTGATGCCGTGAAGGGCCGCTGTTTCGCGGTCGATTTCCAGGTCGTATCGCGGCTGATCATCTTCCATGAACCAATCCACATCCACGACACCGGGGGTTTGTTCAAAGATTTTCATGATTTTGGCCGCTAGTTCCCGCTGGCGGTCGTAGTCGGGGCCGTAGACCTCCGCAACGAGAGTAGACAGCACGGGCGGGCCGGGGGGCACTTCGGCCACCTTGATCCGCGCCTGATGGCGCAGGGCTATGGCATCGAGAATGGGGCGCACGCGCTTGGCGATGTCATGACTCTGGAGGCGGCGGGCGCCCTTTTCCACAAGGTTGACCTGGATGTCGGCCACGTTCGGTCCCCGCCTCAGGTAATAATGTCTCACCAGACCATTGAAATTGAAAGGTCCCGCCGTACCCACGTAGACCTGGTAATCGGTCACCTCATTGACCGTAGCCAGGGCCTCGGCCATTTCCATGGCCGCCCCGGCTGTCTGCTCCAGGGTGGCCCACTCGGGCATATCCACGATCACCTGGAACTCGCTCTTGTTGTCGAAGGGCAGCATTTTCACCTTTACCAGGCCCGACACCACCATGCCGACGGCCGCCATGAGCAGGATCACCACCGTGAACAGGAAGGTCCAACGTGGAAAGGCCTTCTCGATCAGCGGCGTCATGACCCTGCGGTAGATCCTGGTGGCCCAACCCTCCTTCGCCTCGCTCTCACCGCTCTTTTCAGAATCTTTCTTGAGCAGACGCACCGAGGCCCAGGGGGTGACGATGAACGCCACCAGGAGGGAGAAGACCATGGCCGCAGAGGAGCCCACAGGGATGGGGCGCATGTAGGGACCCATGAGCCCGCCCACGAAGGCCATAGGCAGGATTGCGGCGATCACCGTCAGAGTGGCCAGGATCGTTGGATTTCCCACCTCGCTCACCGCCTCCAGGGCCACTTCAAACCTGGACCGCCCCCTGTTTTCAGGCAACTGGTAATGGCGCACCACGTTTTCCACCACCACGATGGCATCGTCCACGAGGATCCCGATGGAGAAAATCAGGGCAAAGAGCGTGATCCGGTTCAGCGTGTACCCGTACAGGTAGAAAACCGCCATGGTCAGGGCCAGTGTGACGGGGATGGCCAAGGCCACCACGCCCGACTCCCGACGTCCCAGGGTGAGCCATATGAGAAAGGTAACCGACAGAACGGCGATGGCCATGTGAAGTAGGAGTTCGTCCGACTTTTCCTTGGCCGTCTCCCCGTAATGCCGTGTCACGGTCATGTGGATATTGTCGGGCCAGAATACTCCCCGTGCATTCTCCACCCGTCGCAAGACCCTGTTAGCCACTGCCACGGCATTGGTCCCTTTTCGCTTTGCCAGGGTGAGGGTCACGGCGGGATACGCCCTTCCCGGCGCACCCCCCGCCCGAATACCCTTGTGCGCGGCGGCTGGACCCTTGCCGAAAAAGACATACTGGTCCGGCTCCTCCGGGCCGTCCACGATTCGTGCCACGTCCTCCAGGTACACCGGTCTTCCCTGGTGGACCCCCACCACCACGCGCCTCACTTCCTCTTCGCTCTTGAGAAACCCTCCCACGTGTACCAGCACTTGGCCTTCAGGAGAAGGATACGCGCCCGCATCGCTTTCTTGGTTCGCGGCCTGGATCATGCGGGCCGTACGCTCAGGATCAATGCCGTGGGCCGCGAGGCGCGCCGGATCCAGAAACACCTGCACCTGCCTGCGGCTTCCGCCTATCAGCCGGGTCAGGGAGACGTCGGGTTCCCGTTTGACCACGTTTTCGATTTCCGCCGCCACCCGGCGCAGCATGTAATGGTCTTCCTCCTCGCTCCAAAAAGTGAGCGCCAGTATGGGGACATCGTCGATATAACGGGGCTTTATGAGGGGGGGGCTTGCAGCCCAGGGAATCCTGTCCATGTTGGCCGAGAGCTTGGACTGTAGCGTCACGATGGATTCCTCCTCATCCCGGCCCACATAGAAACGCACCACCGCCATGGAAAGCCCGGGACTGGACGTGGAGTAGACGTATTCGACACCAGGAATCTCCCAGAGGAGCTTTTCCATAGGGCTCGTGACCCGCTGTTCCACCTCCTTTGCCGTGGCCCCCGGCATGGCCACGAAAATGTCTATCATGGGCACAACGATCTGAGGCTCCTCTTCCCGGGGTAGCGCCACCACTGCGGCCACCCCCAGGAGAATGGAAGCGATGATCACCAACGGGGTCAGCTTGGAGTCGATGAACAGACGGGCGATGCGGCCCGCCGGACCGGTGACCTTCTTCATTCCTTCACCTCCACGACCTTTACCCCGTCTTCCATACCCACCGGCACCTCCGCCAGGTAGCGCCGCCCGGCGGTAAGACCTGAAAGGATTTCCACCCGGTCGCCGTAGTCCTTTCCGATCCGCACCAATCGAAACCGGGCCCGGTTTTCCTCATCCAGCAGGTAGACTCCGGTCAACTGGCCCCGTGCGACCACCGCCTTTCGGGGTACCAGCAGGAGCCCCTTACCACCCACCGGGATCTGGACCCTCGCGAACATTCCTGAGCGTAGATCCAGTCCTTCGGGCATGGCCACCTTGACCTGGAAGGACCGGCTCCGCGGGTCGGCCGAAGGTATAATCCTGCCGATGGTCCCCTTGACCTTTAGATAGTTCAGTGCAGGGATCACCACATCCACGAGGTCTCCCACCTTCACCGCTCTGATGTGCCGTTCCGGCAGCTCAAGCTCCGTGCAGTAGACCCCCTTTCTTTCGATCACCAGAAAAGGCGTCCCGGGTGAGGCGAGATCCCCCACGTCGACCATCTTGGCGGTAATTTTCCCGTCATAAGGCGCGCGGACAACCGCGTCCTTCCGGCTCACCGCCGCATCCGAAAGGGCGGCCCGGGCCTCCGCCACCCTGGAGCCTGCGGCCTCCAGTCGTGCTTCGGCCTCTGCAAGGGCTGCGGCGGCCTGGTGGTAACGCGCCTCCACCTCGTCGAATTCCTGCTGGGAGATCAGCTTATCGCGGCGGAGAACCCGGTACCGCTCGTAGGTACTCCTGGCAAGTCGGGCAGCGGCCTTCGCGGCATCCCGCGCAGAGCGAGCGGATGTTTCGGACTGCCGTGCCTCCGCCAAGGCCGCCTTGGCCCGATTGAGCTGGGCCGCCACTTGGCGTTTGTCGATCACCACCAGGGGATCGCCCTTTTTCACGCGGTCCCCTTCCTTGACCCGCACCTCACGAACGACGCCCAGAAGCTTGCTCGAAAGGGTACTGGCAGTCCGGGCGGAGATGGTTCCCACGGCCTCGTATATGAAAGGTTCCCGGGAGACTCGTGCCGTCGCCACACGGGCCTTCACCGTCCGCCCCGGGGCGGCTTCATGTATGCCCGGCTCGATCTTTTCTTCGCAGCCGGTGAAAAATCCAGCCGCAAGGATCAGTACGGCCAAGGACAAAATCCGCATTTTGCGACTATGCATGGACACCTCCCAACGTTCAATTCGACTCGAAATGGAAAGCCACCCCCCTTTTTAGGCTGAAGCAGGTAGATCGAGGCACCAAAGGCACGGAGCCTTTTGCTCCCTACTCATTACCCTTCGAGACCGTTTTCCTCCCGCAGCCTGCGGGATAGGGCCGTCACCATGCCGAAGGCCTTTTCCACGGTCTTTTCACCGTCGGGGTTTACCAGGCAACAGGTGGCAGGCGAGATCAGGCTCCTCGACAGGAGGAACTCTCTGTCGATCCCGCTTTTTCCCAGTGTCTTCCAGATTTCCTCCAGGCGCGCGGCCATGGAGTCCATGTCCTCCTTTTCAAATGGTTCGAAATTGGTGGGCACCATACCCCAGACAAGCACGCCCCCACGGTCCAGAAACCTGGAGATCGCCTTGGCGTAGCTGGCGAAGATCTCGCCGTTGCTGTACACATCCAGGGAGAGGATGTCCAAGTCCAGGCTCAGAAGAAAGTCCCAGTCCGGGTTTCCGCACAAGTGGACACCCCGGGGTCGATCGATCATCCCGAAAAACATCTCCATGTCAGCATGGGCGTCCACGTCGTTGTAGCCCGACATGGCGCTGAAGAGGTACTGGAGGCCCGGCTCGTCCACGAACATGAAGGCGTTCGGGTTGCGCTTCTTGAGCCTGAGGAGCTGGACGTTGATGCGCCGGGCCATGAACTCGTAAAGAAAGGGCCTGACGGTGTCGTCGAACAGGATCGGACGGTCGTTTTCATTGACCACATTGAATCCGAAACTGATAGGGCCTTCCAGTTGGCCTCTGATGGCGGCCCTTTTAGATAGATCCATATCCAGGAAACGGTGGTAGACCACGGAATAGATGTTGCTGATATCGAAATACTCGGGCTCTTCGAAATGGTTCATGGCCTCTTCCACTTCGGACATGAATTTTTCCGTGGAAAAACGCAGGGTTCGCTTTTCCATGTCCAGCATGATGCCGGGGAAGTGCTCCGAAGCCTGCACATACATGTCCTCGTAGTAGCTGTAAAGGGGGAGCTGAGGCCAGAAAGGAATATCCAGTGACAAGGCCATGGACAGGGCCCGGTCCACGTTTTTGTGGGGCATCACGGCCATGGCGGTGGTCAGAAGATTTCCGGGGATGGGCATGCCTTGCCTCCGTGATCAACGATAAGGCGTGGTTCGAACCCGACGATTGCGTGGCTATATGGGAGGTGCAATGGTGACCAGGACGCGCATGTCTGTGCGGGCCCTGATCCCGTGGGGCTCGCTGATGTCGGAAATCAATACATCTCCCGTATCGGCAGGCAGGCTGGTTCCCGTTCCCAGAAATTCCCCTTCCCCTTCCAGGACCGCAATGCTCACCTGTCCCTCGAGGTCATGGGAGTGGATCGGAAGCTCCTGGCCCGCCTTGAAATTGAAATTGAGGATTTTGAAATAGGGGGAATCGTGCACCAGAAGCCTGCTCATGTGAAGGTCGTTGAATCGTCCTTGTTCGTAGAGATTTATCTTCTTCATCGGGTTACCTCGCTGCGGCGAAAGAGTTGGCAAGAGGGGTGGCGGGGAGAAAAGGACGTCGTCAACCAGCCCTGGCTTCCTGAATGAGTTGACTTTCTTATAGCCCAAATTCCGCCATTTTGCCACATATTTACCTTGTCCGGCTCTTTGCATCCGGCATTGAGATATGCCTCCGGCAGCATCCCGAGGTATGAAATTCCCCACCACTTAAATTGGCTTTGTAAAGATATTGCTTACATTTTCGTCTGAAAAATAGTAGACGATGATCATGATAACGCCAAAGGAAACATTCTACTGAGCGAAGGAGGAAATCTTATGCAACCCCTCACCGGCCCCGCTTGCGGGGCCTGGGGAGGCGCTTTATGTCCTTTGTGAAGACCTACACGGAACATTTCCGGTCCTACCGTCA
>Ga0180301_10003074_pt1 | contig 13091 bp, 11 predicted proteins | sample GuaBasSediGuay16_FD_121797 | JGI IMG/M metagenome (GOLD analysis project Ga0180301, IMG submission 121797) | Subseafloor sediment microbial communities from Guaymas Basin, Gulf of California, Mexico - Guay16, Core 4569-2, 12-15 cm | ecosystem: Environmental > Aquatic > Marine > Hydrothermal...
CTAAAAAGAATATATAAGGACGAGGAAGAACTAAAGAAAGCTGCAAGAGTGCATCTAGAGTTCTTTAATACTAATCCGTTTCTGGCTCCTATCCTCGTCGGTGTCAACGTAGCAATAGAAGAGAGTTCTCCTAGAAATTTTGAACTAGTAAGAAGTTTAAAAACAGGACTTATGGGTGCGTTTGCGGGTATAGGAGATAGTCTAATATTCTTCGTCATTGGCGGGATTTTGCTGATAATGGGGTCAACATTATCTCTTATGTCCTTAGAGCGGCCTCTGTACGCGCTCGCCCCTTTGATAATTCTGATAGTATTTGACGCCATATTCATCCCGTTCAGGGTAATAGGGAGTGAGTTTGGTTACAAAAGAGGTATGAGGATCACTGAAAGTTTCTCTGGTGAGAAAATACAATCCCTGAGAGAGATCTTTGAATGGTTATCTATTGTGAGCATTGGAGCAACAATACCATTTATAACAGCTATTAGAGTTGTTCCACTAGCCACGTTCCTCGCAAGAATCGAGGCGAAACTAGCTATAATCTCTATAAATCAGTTCCTCGGAGCATCGATAATGCTTATCCTAACATTACTGATGAAGAATCTGTATGGAAAAGGTTATGGACCAACGAGGCTATTTCTTCTCCTATTTGCCATAGGATTCATTCTCGGTACCATTGGTTTAGTGGGTACGATAGGTCAAGTAGCCGTATCAACTTAAAAGCTATTTTTACACTTTTTAAGTGATGATTTATTTTCGCGGTGGTTTGGGATTGAGAATAGAGTCTGCTTTTATTCTTGCAGCTGGAATTGGTGAGAAACTGAAGCCTTTCACTGAAACATTACCAAAACCTTCGATTCCTATCGGTAATAAGCCAATTATAAGACATATAGTGGAAACGGTTAAGCAATTTAGTATTAATAATATCTATCTGATTGTTCCGCCAGAGCATTCCCAGATCAAGAAGGACCTCAGAGGACTAGAGGAGGTTGAATTCATAATTCAGAATAAGCCGCTGGGTACTGCGCATGCATTAAAGACTGCTTTAGAAGAGGTAAGGAAGGATATTGAGGATCGTTGGTTAGTAGTATATGGAGACATTGTTTCCGCGAAGGAGAATTATGAAATAATCTTGAATGAAGCATCAAAGAGACGGGGAGAATGTGTTGTTCTCGCTACTAAACTAAATCGTGAAAGACCCAACGATTGGATCTGCTGTAGGGTTAGAGAGAAGAGAATTGAACAAATTATTGCTCATCCCAGACACAGTGTTTCTCATAGGTTAGTGGGGATATATGTTTTATCAGAGAAAATAATCCCCTACCTCGAAATAACTCCAGAATTCATGTCCCACATACCAGTGGGGGTAATGCCTCCGAAAGAATACTTCCTAGAAGAAAGCATGGCAATGATGATAGATGATGGGGAGGAAATCTTAGCCGTAGAACCCTCCAACTTTATTGTTGATGTGGATAAACCATGGCATATTCTAGAAGCGAACAAGGAATACCTAAAATATATTGGGGAACGATTAGAGAAGGATCTAATAGATCCCGAAGCAGAAGTTTCGGAGCGGGCAGAGATATATGGTCACATAGTTATTGGAAAAAACAGTAAGATAGGCCCAAACACAGTTATTAGAGGAAATGCGTTTATAGGAGCTAATGCAAATATAGAACACTGCATAATTGGGGAAAACGTCGTTATTGGAGATTACGCTAGGATCGGAGAATACTGCAAGATCTGGCCTCAGACATCTATAGGCAAGCGTACGAGAATTCTCCACCTAGCGGAAGTTGAAGGAGTAATCATGGATGGCGTATCTGTGATGCATCACGCAATGATTTATGGGGTAATAGGACGGTTCACAGATATAGCCGCGGGCACTGTTGTCGGAAATCTTAGATTTGATGATAATCCTCCAAGAATGAGGATTCGTAAAAGAAGGGAATTCCCGCCCAGAATAGCTTCTGCTGCATATATTGGGGATTATTGTAGAACAGGCGTAAACTCAATGATAATGCCTGGTGTTAGGATAGGTCCCTATAGCATAGTCGGTCCAGGAGTAATCGTTTATAAGGACGTACCTCCAAGAAAACTAATTCTTCCTAAGCAAGAATTAGAGATAAGAGACTGGGGGCCCGAAATTTACGGCTGGTAAAGCATGCGAAATAAGTAGGAATTAATTATGAGATCATTGTTTTGTGAAGTAATCAATATTACTGAAAATTAGAGAATAGTTTATTTGAGATGAAGAACAAAGAAACTGTAGTATTTTCACTATATTTATTAGCTGAATTTTTCAGCTATACAGTGACTCTTTTTGGAAGGTGTTTTCGGATTGCATATTGTTAAGCATGGTCGTGATTTCGCTTTTCCAGATTATAAACCGAATTATCCAAGGAGCCCAGATTATAAGCTTGAGCATGTGAAAGCTGAAATCAAGGTATATGTGTTCGAGAAGAGAATTGAAGGAAAAGCAACCCTAAGGCTCAAGAGTTTAAAAAATGGACTAAGCAACGTTGAATTAGACGCCGTGGATATGTCGATAAAATCGGTAAAAATGAATGATCAAGCAGTAGACTATGATTATGATGGATACGCTTTAAGAGTTATCCTACCTAAAAAGTTGTCGCGAGGAGATATAGTAGAGATAACGATCGATTATGGGGCCAGACCTAAGAAGGGATTATACTTTGTTCTCCCAGATAAGTACTATCCCAATCGGGTTCCACAGGTATGGTCTCAGGGGGAGAGCGAGGATAATAGGTATTGGATTCCTCTCTACGACTATCCGAATATGAAGTGCACGTCTGAGCTAATAATCATTGCTCCAAAGGAATTTACTGTTGTTTCGAATGGAAAGTTACTTTCTGTTCAAGAAGAAGGAGATTGGAAGCGTTGGCATTGGCTAATGGATAAACCCCACTCCACGTACCTTATAGCGGTGGCTATAGGTCTCTTCGATTATGAAGAAGAAACTGTAGATGGGATCCCGCTCCAATACTATGTGCCTAAGGGGAGAAAAGACGATATAAAGAGAAGCTTTGCGAGAACACCTGATATGATAAAATTCTTTAGCGAGTATCTTGGCGTACCATACCCCTGGAATAAATACGCGCAAGTATGCGTAAGCGAGTTCGTTGCTGGAGGTATGGAGAATACTACCCTAACAATCTTAACAGATAGGACATTACATGATGAGAAAGCTCACATGGATTTCGAAAGCGAGCCTTTAGTTGCTCATGAGGCAGCTCACCAATGGTTTGGTGACTTGGTCACTACAAAGGATTGGGCTAACATTTGGATCAATGAATCCTTCGCTACGTACTTGGAAGCAGTATATAGGAGACACTGGAAAGGAAACGATGAATTCGTATATAGGCTTATAGAAGATCTCGATGCTTATCTCCGAGAATATAGTACGAGATACGCACGCCCAATAGTCACTCGGTTATTCAAATACCCTTCAGAGGTCTTTGATAGGCATAGTTATCCCAAGGGAGCATTAGTATTGCACACATTAAATAACCTAGTTGGTGAGGAAACATTCCGCACTATACTGAAGAGATTTTTAGAGAAATACAAATTCTCAAACGCTGATACGGAAGATTTCCGAAAAGTAGTCGAAGAAGTCACGGGCAAGGACTTTGAGTGGTTCTTTGACCAGTACGTTTATAATGCGGGGCATCCAGAGCTCGCCATAAACTACAAGTACGACCCAGAGTCAAAGCAACTAAAAATAAGTGTACGGCAAGTCCAGAAAGAGGATAGCTGGGATGAGTACGAACTCCCTCTCGAGATAAGAGTTGCAACAAAGAATGGGTCAAGAAAATACAATTTCTGGATAGAGAGAAAAGAACAAGTATTTTACATTTCACTAGACGAGAAGCCCGAACAGGTATGTTTTGATCCTGAGTTCAAAGTCTTCGCGGTACTTAAGATCGATCAGGGACCAGAACAATGGATACGCCAGCTAAAATGTGAGCACGTCTATTGTAGAGTCTTAGCGGCTCGTGCATTGGCGAAATTTAGAAGTTCTAAAGTAGTTGAGGCATTGAAAAATGCTGTGATACATGATAAGTTCTGGGGCGTAAGTTATGAGGCAGCACTATCTCTAGGAAAGATAGGTACAGAAGAAGCCTTACTAGCCTTACTAGAGTGTATAAAAACTGTTAAGCATCCAAGGATCCGAAGGGGAATAGTGAAGGCACTAGGTAATTTCAGAGATGAAAGAGCAGCTAAAGCCCTAAGCGAGGTTCTCGAGAACTCGGAAGAGAGTTATTATGTAAGAGCAGAAGCGGCTGAAAGCTTAGGAAAAACGAGATGGGAGAAAGCCCATGATTATCTCGTTAAACACATTGATGCACCCTCGCACAATGACGTAATAACTATAGGTGCGATAAGAGGATTAGCAGAACTAGGAACCAAAGAAGCATTTAAGGTGATTAAGGAATACACGAAACTAGGAAAGCCTACTTTCGTTAGGATAGCAGCCATAATAGCGATGGCAAAATTCCCAGAGAAGAGGGAGGCTATCGATATTATTCTCGAAGCAAGTAAGGATGAGAATAGCAGGATTCGAGGAGCAGCAATAGCGGCTGCTGCCGAGCTGATGTCACCGAAGCTTCTTCCAATGCTGGATAGGATCGCTTCAGAGGACTTGAGTGATGGATTGAGAAGAAGAGCCAGAGAAGTAGCAACAAAGATTAGGAGAGCATTAGAGAAGGGTGTTGAATACAAACTATTAAGGGAAGAAATCGAGAAGATTAAGGAAGAAAACAGAAGATTACTGGATCGTTTAGCTAGACTAGAAACAAAACTATAATTCTTCTTCTTTTTCTTCTTTCTTCTTGTGGAGGAAGAAAAATGGTGAAAGTATGCTTTATAACAATTGGTCAATCCCCACGCGATGACGTACTGCTTGAGATTTATCCACTATTAGCGGGAATCGACATTAGACAAAGAGGTGTGCTAGATAACATGACGGAAGAGGAGATAATGAAGGAGCTATCACCTATGGGAAGTGACGTCTTAGTATCAAAGCTTAGGAATGGAAAAGAGGTAAGATTAGATAGGGAGAAGGTGATTGCTCGGCTAAAAGATCTTATCAGAGAATGTGAAAAAGAGAACGATGTATTAGTTCTCCTTTGCACAGATGAGTTTCCCGAGCTCGCTTCTACTAAATTTTTCTTGAGACCATATTATCTAATGAGAGGCTTAGTTACGTCATTTGAAGGTATTGAAAAGATTGGTGTGTTAGTTCCTCTGAGGGAGCAAATAGATATGGCTGTCGAAAAATGGTCAGGCATAGGTGAGGTTGTTGCAGAAGCATTCTCACCATATTCTGGAAAAAAAGAGAATCTTTTATCAATTGCAAATAAGTTCAAGGACGTTGATCTTATTATTCTCGACTGTATAGGTTACAAATTAACTCATAAAAAAGTCCTAAGGAATAGATCTGGAAAGCCTGTTATTCTCCCTAAAACGCTATTAGCAAGAACTATTCGTGAAGTTTTCACAGATCTACTCTAAGAAAAAATAATAGTGGAATTGCCGAAGAAATTATTTAGTCAATTGCGACATAATGTAGGGAGTGAAGAGTGTTACTGAGACCCCGATTAACCAGAATGTGGGAATTATAATGAATATTGTTAATGCCTTAAGCATTTCGTATATTATGTAAAGAGCGATAACTAGTAATAATCCAATCAAGCTCCTTATCAGGATCGTTTTGATATTGTTAGTATCAGCTAATAATAGTTTTCGCTTATCCGCTATAACATATCCAGCTAGCATTCCAGACAAAGTACTTAAAACCTTGAGAATCGTCTGAAACTCCGATACGTTGACCCCTATCAATGCCATACTCGCTAGAATAAGTCCCATAGGAATTACCATACTGAGAAAGAGCTTTTCTTCATAACTTATGTTTTGTATGATACTACTACATCTCTCGTCGACGATTTCAATAATGATGAAAACAACCGCTCCGAGAATCCATCCAGCAATTACATCAGTCCACCAATGAACCCCTAGATAGACTCTTGAATAACCGACCATGAGTGCTACAATGATAAGCAAGGTCGATAAAACAGATCTTTTTCGGGTCAGGTATGCAGCGTATCCCCAAAAGGCCATGGAATTTGTGGCATGTCCGCTAGGGAAGCTGTAACCTGAGGCTGTAACTTTCCAGCGTTCCCTTGAAGGTCTCGGGATGCGGAATATTGGTTTCAGCAAATGTGCGATATAGACGCTTATTAACACACTGATTGCTAGTTTTAAACCATTTCTCCTTCTTGCGAAAAACACTATAGGTAAAACAATGAGGAGGAAAATTTCGTCTCCTAAGAGTGTGATTGCTTTAAAAATGCTATCTAATAGCATATTTTAACCACCATTATATAGAATATGGATTTTTGTATTAACCAACGAAAGAGGAGATAAAATCATTGCGGAACGGAGGTCAAAATGGCACGAGCTCTAGTAATCTCAGATATTCATGATAATTCACTAGCGTTTCAGAAATTGCTAAAAGCTACGGATTTTGACCTATTAATTCTCTCGGGAGATATATGCGAGTTTAGGTGCTCTCGTTTCGTTAAATTACTTAAGAGCATCAGGAATCCAATAATCATTGTCCCTGGAAACCATGATTGCGTACCATGTTTTAGGAAGATCGCAGCTTCTCTAGAGAATATATACCTCTTAGTAAACGATGTAGTAACCCTCAATATAGATGGTGAAAAAATAGTTATAGCCGGGCTAGGAGGTGTCTATTCTCCTAAAACCTCAGATATGCATAGATTCTCCGTAGCTGAGGTTCTGAGGCTTGCTAACAAAATATGCAGGAAAGAAGAGAGAGTGGATATTCTGGTAACTCATGAGTGTGCTAAGCGTTGTGCTGATATTATCCCGTATACCAGTGGGAAACGAGGTGGAAAAGAAATCTTATATCTTCTACACATTGTCTCATCCCCTAGAATCCATGTATGCGGTCATATGCATGTTCCTTGGATCGAGAGAAAAGGAGATACAATATGTTTTAATCCTGGTATGGGATTCCTTGGTTCTGCTGGAATAATAGATACTAAAAGGCTTGAATGCGAAATAATAACGGTTCCTCCCGGCATAGACGTTGAAAATGAATGGAGAATAATCTATGGATACAATTATGTTAGAAACGTTAAGAGAAGCTATTATAGGATCCTCGAAGAATTAGCTGATGAGATTGATAGAAATGATAAAGCGGGTATTTAAACTAAATAGCACGTTTAAAGGTCTGGGGCGTCAAACATTTTTGGAGAGAAAACGGGTACAAGACTCAGTTGAGATAGTCCCTGATAAGGAAACTGGTGCTCTTAAACTAGTATATAAAGAGAGTAGAGAGGGGGAATATATTATTCTAGTTCCTGGGGAGCCATCTTTTATTGTAATAAAAATTTCCAGAGCGGGCTTTGATGCATTGCTTAATGCCTTAAGGGAACTTGTAAAGACTGGGGTTTTGGAGAGAGGTTCGATAGATGAGATTGAATGTATAGCTGAGCTGTATCTATTGCTTGAGAAGGTTTCTAGGGAGCAATTAAAAATCGTGGTCAAAGAGGTTATTGAAAAGGAGGTAGCAAAGATTCTTGAGTCTATAAGTGATGAGGACTTCTTAGTAGAGTTTTTACCGAGTCTAAAAACTATAGTGCCGAGAGTTTCGGCGCGAAAGATTTTGAAGAGATTGGATTCGTTGGAAAAAGTTAGAAGATGTTTTTCAGATGATGAGCTCGAAAGAATCTTTGTTGAGGAACTAGTTTTGGGCGATGTGGAATCTTTCGTATGGCGTTTTGTTAGGAAATACTTACCATCTAAAGCCTAAGTCTCTTACGAATATTTATTATACTTTCCCTCCCAATATTACTTATTAAATCTGCGAGTTCATGAGGAGATCCAGCTTCTTCTCGTGAAATCAGGGCCTCTAATAGCATTGGGAGGTTAGCGCCCGCTATCGCTTCAACCTCCCTATATTCCCTAAGAAGCTTCGCAACAGCATAAGCGGGGGATCCCCCGAAGACATCAATGAGTATTAATGCTCCCCCTCCATACCTATCCAAAGCATTTTTTATTTTAGAATAGAGAGAATCTATAGATTCCCCGAGCTCTAGACTAATTACCTCTAGGTTTTCATTAGGCCCAGTCATCATCTCGGCGGCGCTTAAAAGAGCGTGGCCAAAATCTCCATGACCAACAATTAGTATTGGGATTTTTCTCTTGTTAGCGAATTTTCTAGCATTCTCCGTTTTTTCCAAGGGTGTCACCCTTTAGTTTTTCCCCTGTACTATATACGTCAGCAAGTTTAAAAAATATTAAAAGAATTGGGATATGTTGAAAGTTTTTGGAGGTTATTCTAATGTCTCTCCAGACGGCGTTAGTACTCGCAATAATCTTCTTTATTTATGAGTTTCTAGCTACAATGGATGCGTATGGACCAAAGATAGTGATTGGCATCCTACCACTACTATCGGGTTTCTTCGCTGGCATTCTCTTAGGAAACGTAGCATTAGGAGCGACTATTGGTGCAATTACTCAGCTCATAGCGCTTGGAGCTGTTCCAATGGGCGGAGCAGTACCCCCAGACTTTGGTATGGTCGCGATAACGGCTGTGGTTCTCTCCTCTATAGCTGGCTTAGACCCTATGGTAGCAATTGTGTTAGCATTGCCAGCCGGAATTTTGGGAATGTACTTTGACATAATTGGTAGAACAGTTAATATCAGCTTGGTTCATAGGGTAGATAAGTTAATCGAAGAAGGCGAGATAGATGAGATCGATAAGTGGCATTTAATGGGGATGCCTATACTGGGGCTTTTCAGAGGGGTAGCCGTAGCTATAGCAGTGTTTATTGTTACCGCGTTAGGTGGGGAGGCTCTAAAGACTTTTCTTGAGTCTCTGCCTAAGTGGGTACTTGACGGATTAGCGGTTGCTGGTGCCGTACTACCAGCCATGGGTCTGGGTCTCATTTTAACCTATCTAGGTCTTGGTAGATACAAGTGGTACTTTATTATAGCTTTTCTCCTAGTCAGCCTCATCAACATCTCCTTTACATTCGCCATTGTTATAATTGCTGGTTTTATCATCATTTGGTACAAATATAGAGGAGCATTAAAGATAGAAGGTGGTGAAGGTAGCGAAGGAGTAGGTCTTCCTAAAGAAATTCTTAGAAGCTCTAAACTACGATCAGTTCTCTTCTTTGAATCCTCCTGGAATTATGAACTAATGCAAGGTCTGGGATACCTCTTCAGCATTCTACCAATTCTGAAACATATATACAAGGGAGATGAATTAAAAAACGCAGCTAAAGCGCACCTAGAGTTCTTCAACACAAACCCCGTGCTAGCTCCTATGGTAGTAGGGCTTGACGGTGCTATAGAGAATACAAGAAGGGGGGATCTAGACTTCATACGAAAACTGAAGATAGGTCTAATGGGTCCACTAGCTGGTTTCGGAGATAGCGTCATATGGTTAGCTACGGGTGGGGTTCTATTAATCCTAGCGATTACGCTAATTAACGGGGGTCTCGTCTGGGCGCCATTAATCTTCATCATAGCATTCGACATAGTCACTTTCACGATAAGGTTTAAGAGCTTTGACTTCGGCTACAATAGAGGATTGTCTCTTGTAAAAGTTTTCTCCGAAGAAAGAATGCGCAGTATAAGAGAGTTCGCTGAGACATTAGCTATATTCAGCGTCGGAGCAATAATTCCTATAGTATTCCAAGTAAGACCAGTTGTGGGAGCTGAAGTACTGGCAACTATTGATGCGTCCCTAGGAATATTCTCGTTAACGCTCTTCGTGAGCGCGTTAATAGGTCTGGGCTTAACACTCCTAGCAGAGTATCTGTATAGCAAGGGTTTCAAGATCTATTATGTATTAGTAGTACTATTCGCAATAGGATTCATACTTGGAGCCCTAGGCATACTAGGTGCCGTAGGTTATGTAGAAATCCCCTCCTCCTAAACTTTTTCCTATTTTTTGGTGATTATTAATGGTTATCCTGAGAGTAGATGATAGATATATTCACGGTCAAGTGACTGTTAGCTGGGTTAGAGCATTCAAAATAAGGGAAATCTGGGTGGTAAGTGATGAAATAGCAAATGACGAGTTTCTTAGTATGATCCAGAAAAGCTCTGCTCCCCCCGGAATTAATGTCAAGATTCTAAGATTGGAAGAAGCGATTAAAGAGCTAGGCCAGAAACAACCGACTGAAAACGTTAATACTTGTAGCCTCTCCAAGAGACGCGCTCGAGCTTATAAAAGCGGGACTAAAAGTTGATAGAATAATTCTCGGGCAAATGGGTTATAAAGAGGGAAGAATAAGAATCGAGAAAACAATCAGCGTTTTGCGAGAAGACATAGAAGCATTAAAGACTTTGAGCGATCTTGGGATAAAAATTGTTTACCAACAAATGGCCTCTATGAAGCCAAAAGAAATTAGAGTTGAAGAATTATTGAAAAAGATTAGCTAAATTTTTTCTCGTATACGACTTCTCCATTAACAATTGTTGATACTACGTTGAGGTTCTTGTCTAGGATTACTAGATCGGCATCGTAACCCGCTTTAATAACTCCTTTTTTAAGACCTAGTAACTTAGCAGCATTCGTGGACAGCATTTTCAGAGCGTGAGTTAGTGGGATACCCCACTTAATAAGATTCTTTAAAGCTTCGTCAAGTGTTAAAGTGCTACCAGCGATAGTGCCGTCTGGAAGCGTGGCTTTCCCGTTCTTAACAGTTATTTTTGGGAATCCGGGGAAGGTATATTCCCCATCAGGAAGTCCAGCGAGGGGAGTGGCATCAGAGACTATTATTACTCTATCCGCTCCCTTAGCGTTGATTACGAATTTTACCGCGGAGGGATCAACATGTATACCATCCGCAATAATCTCGACTAGTACATCTTCTCTGGCAAGTGCAGCACCTATTACTCCTGGGTCTCGATGATGAAAACTTCTCATGGCATTGAATAAATGAGTGACTAGTCTAGCCCCGTTATTAATAGCATTCACAGCCTCCTCATAAGAGGCATTCGAGTGACCGATTGATGGGACTACATTATGCAACGCTAACCATCTAATAATCTCTAACGCACCTTCCAACTCGGGAGCAATAGTCATTATTTTGAGAGATCCTTTACTCGCTTCTAAAATCTCTCTCGCTTCTTCAATGTTAGGTTTTCTCATGAATCCAACAATCATAGCACCTTTTTTCTCTGGATTAAGAAAAGGCCCCTCAATGTTTAGTCCAGAAATTTCAGCCCCCACATAATCACTTGCCATAACTTCGCTAACTGTTGAAGCTATTTTTATCAACATATCTTTAGGGAGAGTTCCAGCGGTCGGTAAGAAAGCTGTTACACCGTGTTTTGCCAGATTATAAGCCATAGCCTTAAGGGATTGTGGAGAGCCGTCAAACGCATTAGCACCCTCGCATCCATGGACGTGAATATCTATGAAGCCGGGAACTATATAGTGATCCGTGAAATCAAGTACAGTATAATCTTTTTTCTCTAGACTTTTTTCCTCTTCTCCAACGTAAGTTATTTTTCCATTCTCTACAACAATCAAACCATTCCTAATATTGGTGTACGGAGTAACGATATCGCCATAAATGATGAGCTTTGAAACTTCTCCACCCTCAACTTTCTCGGGAACTTCGACCTTCTTTTCCCCGATACCACGTAGTAGAGCCTCTATCCCTAGATGAGCTACTCTCCCTACCAACTTATCAATGTACCTCTTGTTTATTTCATCACTCTCAGGAACGTTGCCGCTTACCCAGATGGGCGGTTCAACTCCTTTCTCTAGAAGCAAACGGGCAGTCTCTATCACTATACAATTGATTATAAAAGCACCCGCGATGGTGGATGCTGGTGCAACCTTTTGTTTCAAACCGGGTAGAGCTACGAGAGCATCCCCAAGCGGCACCTTATTGTCAATTGTTACGTCGGATACTTCGAAAAGACGTTTATTAAGTGGATTCCTAGGCTGAAGATTTTTAGATGCCTCAACAGATGTTATAGAAATCACTTTAAGCCCTCTTTTTCTAGCTTCAACAGCTAACTCTACTGGTACAGCATTGATACCGGATACAGAAGCGATTATAAGAATATCACCCTCTTGGAGATTATACTCAGCTAATAGCTTCTTAGCAAGACCCGGTGTTCTTTCATTAATTGTTGAAGCCACACCCGACATTATTGAAAAGTTTTTATCAAGTAACGCATTGATAGGAACTAAGCCACCCGCCCGCAGAAACATTTCTTCAGCAAGAATCATTGAATGACCAGTGCCGAAAACATGTATTAAACGATCACTAATTATGGCATCAGCAATTATAGAGGCTGCCTGTTTGATGTTATTTACTTCCTCAGCGAGAATTCTCTCTAATATACCTCTTATATTATCCAAATATACTTTCAAAGGATCCAAGACAAAAAACCTCCTCATTACTACTTTACCAGGGAGTAATTAAAGGATTTCTTGAAACGCTCTTATAACTCGAGTTAACAAAATTAATCTTACTGAGCAATTCATACTAAAAGTATTCTCTAAGTTTAAGAAAACTGAACCCCCTTTGATTATCTTCTATAAGAGCAAATTGTGGACTTACGTATGGTAGGAGACCGTTACTTTTTATGATAATATGATAATAAATGATAATATTTGTTAATGATTGTATATCTCAATAACGAAGAAAAAACCTTTTATTATGCATATGTATGCTAATGATCAAGACGCGTATATGTGGTGTTTTATCTTGAAAAGACAGGTTCTAGCCATAATACTGGTTGCGTTAATGATCCTGCCACCTATCTTATCCTCCGGCATAGATATTTTTCTGGCAAGAGCAGAGAAACGGGAGAAAAATATAATGGTGCAACTAAACACTCCTGATAGTCAAGGAAGAATAGTGCTTAAACCAATAGACACGGAGATACTCGAGAACAAACCAGAAGCAACTATATCTGGTGTTGAAACAGTTAAGGCAAGCGGAATTACTTGGACAAATCCTCCAGGGACTTGGTGGGACACCGATTGGGAATACAGAATAAAC
>Ga0180301_10003075_pt1 | contig 13090 bp, 10 predicted proteins | sample GuaBasSediGuay16_FD_121797 | JGI IMG/M metagenome (GOLD analysis project Ga0180301, IMG submission 121797) | Subseafloor sediment microbial communities from Guaymas Basin, Gulf of California, Mexico - Guay16, Core 4569-2, 12-15 cm | ecosystem: Environmental > Aquatic > Marine > Hydrothermal...
CTTCATACCATAAATAGACAAAATATCACGCAAAACATTTCTTGGCCCCTCTTCGTCATCTACCACAAGAACATTTAGAACAGGGAAAGAAGGTTTCTCTTTATATTTCTCCTTTTCTCCTATATCTTGACGCCTTTCTTCATCGGTTATCGGTAATCTCACTTTTACATTGGTTCCTTTGCCTGGCTCACTTTCAATTATAACATCACCCCCATGATTCTTCACTATACCGTATACCATACTCAATCCAAGTCCAGATCCTCCTTTGCCCTTGGTAGTAAAAAAAGGTTCGAATACACGATCTAACGTCTCCTTATCCATACCAATGCCATCATCCCTGATACTAACCTCCACAAATCTTCCCCAAGGCCTAACATTAATGTAAACATTTCCCCCTTCAGGCATAGCATCTATGGCATTAAATAAAATATTTGTAAAAACCTCTCTTAACTCTCCTTCTCTGCCTCTCACTAAATATCTCCCTTCGTAATTGGTGTGAAACATTATCTTCTTACCAACTTTCCGCGCTTCGTCTTTCCACCTCCCTTTACTGAAAATGATGCTATCCTCCACGACCTGCCTTATGTCTACCGGGCTACCCTCATCATTCCCTGTTAACCTTGTGAAATTCTGAATTCTTCTTATTGTCTCCGTTCCATCAAATGCCGCTTTTTCTATTATCTTTAAATCTTCCTCAAGCCCACTTTTACCCACTTTGTTCAAAAGAAGCTGTGTTCTGCCCAGAATAGTACTTAACAGGTTATTAAAATCATGAGCCACACCACTTGCTACCTCCCCTAAAGCTCTCATCTTTTCAGACTGTGCAAGAAATTTTTGCACTCGTTCCCTTTCTTCCTCTATCCGGCGAAGCTGGATTATCTGTGATATATGATTCGCAAATATTTCAAGTGGTCTGATAACATCATCCGTAGGGACAACTTCGTTTCTAACTACTCCCAACAAGACAAACCCTATTATATCTTCCCTTTTGTTTTTCAGGGCAATAAAAAGATTATCTTCTTTGTACCATAATTTTCCGCCTTCCGAATGTTCAGTCCTTACCATTTCTATGTCCATGTTCTTCAACACATACTTCATGGTTCGGGGAATATAACTCGACTGTTCCCCAAGCTGTATGCCTTTCTGGAAAATCTTGAGATAATCTTCTTTTCTAAATCCTATGTTCAAAAATTGTTCTATCTCACCTTTACTATATCCTTGGTAACCACACATTTCCTTATATGGGGGACTCGAGGTAAATACAAAAATAAGTACTCTATCAAAATCTGATATTTCAACAATCGCATTACACATTTTTGAAAATAGCTCTTTCTTATCTTCTATGGTAAGTATATCCGCAGATATCCTGCTGAACTTTTCAATCTGTGATGTTAAAAGCCGGATTCTCTTCTCAGCCATTTCTTTTTCAGTTACATCCAGAAGATGCACTATAGTGTAAACTTTACCTTTACTGTCTTTAAAAGCGGTAGAACTTACTTCACATAGCTTAATACTCCCATCCTTACAAATTATCTCCATCGGATATTTCAGTGGAACCAGTATTCCTTTTTGTCTCAACCTATAATGCCGGGATACTACCAAGAGACTCTTCTTCGTCAAAAACTCTCTAAAATCTTTCCCGACTAAATACTGGGCATGATATCCGGACATCCTCTCTACAACGGAATTAGCAAAAACAATCCTAAACCGGGCATCAACTATCACAATACCCTCATGAGAATATTCAACCACTGATCTGTACCGCTCTTCACTTTCTTTTAACCTATCAAGGGCAGCCTTTTCACTGGTAATGTCCCTCGAATTATCAGCAAAAAATAAAAAATTTCCATTCTCATCAACAATTCTACTCGTACTAACTGATGCCCAGAAAACTTTACCATCCCTTTTTCTGCGCAAATCATGTCCTCTGTAAATTCTGTTTCCCTTCATTCTCTTAACAATTCTTGTAAAATATTCTTCTGGATTCTTTTCCCCACATAGAAGATATATAGGCTTTCCAATAATCTCCTCAGCTTTATATCCATACAGCTTCGTAAAAAACTTGTTAACATAAGTTACAGTAAAGTTCTTATCAAAGGTGGCAATAGCCACTGAAGCGTTTTCCGTTATATTATAAACTTCTCTTACTCTCCTTTCTACTTCCTTACGGGAAGAAATATCCCTTACTATAGCAAAAGTTGCAGGTTTCCCTCTATATTCAATTATTCTAACATCAACTTCAACCGGGATAATATTACCATCTTTTCTCTTGAAAGTTGTTTCATATCTACTCGGGATGTACTCTTTCTTACATCTCTTCACATGTCTATCAATAAGTATTTTTATACCTTCGCTAGTATACACTTTTTTGAGATCAAAGCCCTCCATCTCATCATGCTCATGCCCGAGAAGCTCCGCAAATCTGCGGTTACTATATAAAACCTTATTAGCCTGACTTATGACAACACCATCATTTATATTTTCAACAAGAAGTTTATACTTCTCTTCAGATTCCACAAGTTTTGTGACACTCTCAACAATTTCTACAGCACCCAGAAGTTCTCCATTATCACCAATAACAGGATAACCTTTTACATACCATCCCCTTCCATCTCTCGAAGTGGCAATACTCGAACAACTTCTTCCCTTATCGAATACCTCCTCAAGAGGGCAACTTTCACAGATGCCAGAAGCACTATCACCCCATATATCATAACAATACCTGCCCACTATGTTCGACAAAGACTTACCTGCGGAATCACACGCGGCTTCGTTAGCATACATAATACGCCTGTTTCTATCCAGATAGATAATTTTTTCTTCTATACTATCTAAGATCCTCTGAAGATTCAACTTCTACACCTCAAAGTTCTCAAGATAAATTAGCTGCTCTACTTTAAAATATAAGAATGCTTCCTATTTTATCTATATATAAAAAACCCCCTTATTTATTGACCATATCACAAACTTTCCTTACCCAGAAAAGCCCCAATTTTTTATACACAACAAAACTCGCAGCCAAAACAATAACTAAAATAAAGGACTTATATAATAGAGAGATAAAAATGTCGTGCTTTTCAGCCCAAACCTGCACAACGAAAAAAATAGCAAAAACGGTAATAATCCAGAAAACTATGGAAAGGTTTTTCTTATTGATTAACAACCCCTTCACTCGCAATTTTTCTTTTAGAACAAAAATAGAACATACAGAAATAGCCACCTGCGACAGCACAAACGAGAATACTACCCCCCTTAACCCAAAGCTTTTAAAGAGATGTGCGAAAGCGACAAAAATTATGGCACCACAAAGATTCACAAATGTTGAATACGGGGTAACGTACAAGCCATCAAGAACGCTCCGACACGCAATATATGAGAGGTAGAAACCTACACAAAGGCTGGCAAGTTTGAACAAACTAACATATTCCCAGTAGCTCTCAGTGAACATTATCCATATTACCTCCTTCGAAAAAAAGAACAGAACTACACCTAAAAACATAAAGAAAGAGAGGATCAACTCGAAGAGGTTGAGAAAATCTCTCTTGACGACATTCACACCATAAACGCTATTTCTGTAAGAAAAACTCGGAAGCAAGAGCAGACTCATCGCAGAAGCAAAAACGTGCAAAACCTGTACAACATATATAACTAAACCCATTACAGCTGCCTCTTCCAATCCAAAAAACCTCGCGGAAAAAAATACAGGAAGAAAAAATATTCCAGCAAAAAAAAACACTGAAGGTAACCGCATTCCCCCATACTTTACAAGGGTGCCCACGTCATTTTTTAAATCCTTTAATGTCAAGGACAATATTTTGTGTCCAGCAAAAAAGAAATTGTAAACCAACAATAACCCAACCACAGTAACAGAAAAATAAATAAAGTAACTCCTAATCAAGAAAACATCAGCGTCCCTCTTAAAATAACAAAGAGGGAGTACACCTAACGCCGCAACCCAGTATAAGATTGTCAGTATATTCATAAGTTTGAACCGCTGCCCTCCTCTATAATAGTTGATAGAAAAATTGTAAACCCCCATCGACAGCATATACAAAAGCATTGGTAAAATAAGTGACTCATACCTTTCACTTCCGAATAAAATCAATGCAACATTTCGCTTAAATAGGAACACCATCCCTGACACGAGACAAAAGTTCACCAAAAAAATAATTACTCCAACATCAAAATAAACCACAGATTTGCGAGAATCCGAACTGATGAATTTTGCAATTGCCATACCAAGGTTAACAGAAACTACTGCAAAAGAAAATGCAACTACTCTTCTAATAATTACGAAGAGCCCCATGGCTTCTTTTGAAAGTAAAACTGTCATGAGCTTGGTTAGCAAAACTCCACACACTACAGCAAAAGACTGTGTAAAAAATGTTGTAAAGTAGCTCTGTACAAGACCATTCTGTTTATCTTTTTCCATCAACCACAAACTCAAACTCGTGTCCTTGTGGGGTTTTTTTCATCCAGAAAAGCTGAAGATATACTATTATGCCGCCAAAAACTAAGAGCAAACCACTTGTAAGCAATATTGAAGTGAAATTCGATGAAGCAAAACCAAAACTTAAATTCATAAGCATTCCAGAACACACAGTTACGTACACCACATTCTTGGAATAATCCGCAGCCAGAAGCAACTTTTGATACATAATGTTTATGAAAAAACCTATGAAAAAAGTAGAACAAATAACCCCTAACAAACCAAAGTCGGCCCAAAAATACCCGAGATAATTCGCATTCGCGAATCCAGTCGTGGACGGATCTCCCCACCACACTTTTGCAACATAGTTCGCAACGTTAAACACTCCATCTTCATACAACCAAGCAAAAAGGTGAGAACTTCTACCAAAAAGAAACTCATGTTTAGATGGGAAAATATCAAAGTACTGGTATAAAACTTCCGCCGGAACAATGAAAACTCTCGAAAAGATCAAATTCAAAATGAAAGTTGGTCTCCTAAAGAAGGGATTTGAACTAAAGTAATATACAAGGTATGGGAAAGAAAAAACTAGAACAATTCCTCCTATGATAAATTTAATCTCAACTTTTCCTTTCTTCAAAAAATAACATCCTATCAATGACAGAAAGAGAGCAGCAACAGGAGCTTTTGCAACTGTCAAGGAGTTATTGAAAACTCCTAGAAGAAAGAAGAGAAAGAAAAGCATCCAGTATCTGCGCTCTTTATATTGCATACTCAAAAACAAGCTTGCAACTATCCCCATAGGAAAAATAGCTTCTCGTAACCACGCAAAAAGGTACTTCTCAATAAAACTCACTTCTAAAAGTTTCATCGACTTTTCCCTAAGAGTCCAGAGTATCATATATGCATAGGGATTCTTTAACATTACAAAAAGAGGGATTTCCTCAACCCTTACTAAGTACAGTAGGACCGTTAAAATCGCCATAGAAAAGAAAACCAACACAAGTTCATACGCTATACCATCAGCTGGAGAACTTCTAAAACCTCCGTGATGTAATTTCTCTATCTGTACTTTGTCAATTCTCCAGAAGGCGTTCGCAGTTAATAATCCTATGGGATAAAACAAATAGAACAATAATATGGATCCATAAAAATAGTATTTCGTCTCCCCGTACCCAACGCTTGCTATATAAACAGCAGGAACAGCAATAAAAACGGTGAAAGAGAAAAAAATGATTGAAGGCATAGATAGGATCTTCAAGCCATTCAGACCATATACATTCCTATCCTTAAAAGTTAATAATTCATAAATAACCAAAGCTACTACCAGTGCACATCCAAAAAAAGCCACGTCACCAGTAGAAAAAATTGCTAAACAAGAGAACACAATCGGCAACAAGAACAGAAATATTTTATCGACGTCAACATTTCCAGTAGACGTATACCAAATTGTCAATGTTCTGTCCTTTCCAAAAGCTGCTTGGTACACTTAACTATTTTTCTTTTTCCTCTTTACTTTTCCTGTAAACCTCAAGCCGATCTTTAAAATAAGCCAAGTACATCCCAAATAGTAGGGATATAACGAAAGTAAGGGATACAATTTTTGCTCTCTTGGGTTTTGCTTTTCGCTCCGGAGTGACAGCCTTATCCAAAACTTGAATCGTAGAAACTTTTTTTACCTCGTTTATCTTAGCTTGCTCATATTGTGGACCTAAATATTCCAGTAATTTCGAATAGTACTCGGCTTCTCTTTTAAGCCTCGCAAATTTCACTTCCAGCTCCGGAACCTTGGAAAACGCTGGGAAAAGGTCGTCTGTCAAGGAGGTATTTCTAAACTCATCATATTTTCTTTTGATACTTAACGTTTGAATTTCCACCTGTCTCGAAATAGGTGAGTTAACACCGTACGTATTTCTCGCTATCTCTAGTTCAATCTCTTTCATAGCTAGTTGAGCCTTTAGGTCCGCAATTTTTTCGACCCCAACCTTCACTTGCTCCTCAAGGCTAACAATACCATTCTCCCTCATGAACTTTGTTAACCTCTTCTCATAGATACTCAAACTATCTATCACTTCCCGTAACCTACCCTCAATGAATATCCTATTCTCCCTCGCTGACTTTGTAGTCAAGGATATATTAATACTATCAAGGCATTCCACAATAAAGTTGGCAACATCATCCACTAGAAGTTGATCCTTATCATAAACCGTTATTTTAATCTGTGATTCCTCACCCACTACAACTTTTATATTCTTCTTTAAACTGTTCAAAGTACCAACCCATGATCTTTTCCCATACCTTTTTTGAAGATTGAACCTTTTTGCAACAATCTCAAGAAGAGTTCTGCTTTTTAAAATCGCAAGTATCCTACTCACATCTATCTGAGTGTTCTGGAGACCAAACATTCCTAAACTGGATATTACTCCTTGAGAAAGAAGGGCAGTTCCCTCACTAGAGAAAGGAAGAATAACTGTTGTAGCTTTATAATATTTCGGCAAGGACAAACTAACTATAATAGAAGTGATAGTAAAAATCAGAACAACAATAGCAACAATCCTTTTTTGCCTCGCGAGAATTCTGAAAAGCTCAGCTATAGTCAAAGGTTCTCTCTCCATTTTTATCATCCTTATTTACTTTCTTTCAATAATCATTTTCTCCACTTTTCTTTACCGATAATACCTCGTAGCAGCAATATAAGCTAGCAAAATAGACATTACTGAGGACAAAACTTCAAGGATGGAAGATCTCTCTCCAATCAAAATATCCCGGCTATTCCTGTTTACAATTATTATATCGCCCCTTTTTATTACAACCCTCTGGCCGATTTCCCTCGACCCGTCCTTATGAATTACCACTACTTTTTTCAAGCTCCCCTTCTCACTAATCCCTCCTGCGATTCCAATATAATCGTACACAGACAAAGAAGGGAAATAACTGTATTCCCCAGGTTTTTTGACATGCCCTATCACAATTACACCTTCCAGCGGAAGAACGTTAATCTCATCCCCAGGTTTCAAAACCATCTCACCAAATTTTTGGGAGGATACTCTAATTAAATCTTTCCCTTTTGTCCTTTTTCTCAGAATAAATACCTGATCCAGAATCGCCCCTTTCTTCAAATACCCTCTTCTCTTAAGCAACTGTCCAAGAGTTTCCCCAGGTTCTATTACACAATATCCTGAGTCGTCTACAGCTCCAGTTAGATAAACTGCATCTTTCTTGATATCTCCAAAGGGAACATACACAACTTCGCCTTCCAAAAGGGTGGGGTTATCTTCTATGCTGCCATACACAACATAGCGAACAAAGTTAACTGTGTCAACAACCACCCCATCTTTAAATATTAGGATTTGATGCTGCTTAGCAAGAGGCCGAAATCCACCAGCAAGCTCAACCAACTCCTGTAACCTTGTAGCAGAGTCGATAATATAAAACCCTGGCTTTTTCACAGCTCCTAGAATCTGGGATTTAAATTTCCTTATGTCAGAAAGCGAAATGTTAACCTCAGCCCTCACACCCTTTTTCTTGATATAACCAACAATTTTATTAATTGCTTCCTCTAACCTAAGACCTGAAACGTAAATCTTCCCAATCGAGGGAATTAAAAGTTCACCAGTAGGATATACGCGAAGCTTAAACTCTATAATTCTGTCCGTAACCATGCTCAGATAGAATTCATCGCCTGGTCCGACGATGTATTTGCTTGGATCAATAGGAACATCAAGAATAAACGGTTGTTCAATTCCTGTAGACTTTTCCAAACCAATCCTGTAAGTTTCTGTCTCCTTAATTTTTTGTTCTTGAGCCAACATCCAGACACTCAACGTTAATATAACCCAGGCTACTCTATAAAGCTTTTTCTCCATCCTACTTGTCTCCAATACTTTTATTTCTACATAGTTTCCTTATCTGTGACTTCCTTCCCAATTACTATCCCTTTCCTTGTGCCAACAGCACCTTATCTTTTCCTTATAAACTCATAAAAATGCTCTTTAATTACAAATAACATATCCAAAACAATTTAGTAATTTCATCCTTCTATAAAAAAAAATAATTTTCAAGATTCTCTTCTACTCTCACAATTACAAAAATGCTTACAACCTACCCTGTCTTACCAAATCACAAAGCATACCTTCAAACTTATCAACTAAAACAGGTATCGAATGGTATCTCCTTACGTATTCTTTTCCCCTCATTCCCATCTCCTCTCTCTCCCTCTTAGACATATTATAGAGCTTAAAAATGGCCAGGGAGAGTGCCTCCAGATCGCCTGGCGGTACCGTAATGCCCGCGTTTATCCTCTCTATAGGATTATTGTGATCAGCATAAACCGAGGCAACCACAGGCTTCCCAGCAGAAAGATAATCAAAAAGTTTATTCATACTTCCCCAAAATACCTTTCCCTGAACCAGCAATAAAGCATCCACAATCTTTAGCAAATGAGGAACCTCCGCTTTCCTAACAGGATCTAAAATTTTTATATTTTTCAAATCTCCCTTTTTAATTTGCGAAACTAAACTCTTGCGTTCCTGTCCCCTACCAATAAGCACCAGCTGAATATCAGGAATCTCTCTTAACCTGTTTGCAATCTCAACCAATTGTTCCAAATTATTTGATTTTACCAAAGCCCCCGTAAATGCAACCAAGAACTTTCCCTCCCTTTTCCGTTGAGATAAGAAGTCAATTGTGGGATTCCCATATACCCTCATGTCGATATCAAATCTTCTTAGATCTACACCATTTGGGATGTAATACGCTTTTTTCCCTTTGTAATTCTCTTTTATGTAGTCTTTCGTCATCGGAGACAAAACTACTATTGCCTGACAGGCTTTAACCGTCTTTTCTTCCACTTTTTTGAATAACAGAGAAGTAAGGCTATTTTTTCGCCACACTCCCATATCGATCAATGTCTGGGGCCAGAGGTCTCTTATCTCAAACACAAAAGGAACCTTATATCTTTTTGCCACTACCGACGCAGTTAAAGCAGCAAAGGGATGGACTGTAGATCCCAAAACCACATCAGGTTTCTTTTTATGCAAGCCCTTTGCAACTTTCCAAGAGAGATAAGAATATGATAACATATTAAATACCCTTCGCCAATCATTCCTTCTATATGGAAATGACTTTATCCAAACAAAGTTCACTCCGTCGTAAGTTTTAAATTTAAATTTCCGCACACTATAAGTTTCTGTTTCTTTCAATAAAGAATAGTGAAAGCTTGACGCAAAAATTGTTACTTCATGCCCCCTCTTTACCAGTTCTTTCGCAAAATCAAAATGTCTTGTTCCTCCCGGAAGATCGGGCGTTACTGCATAATGATTAAACATCCATATGCGCATCCATACCTCTTTCTATATGGACTTACCAAACCCTCAGACATTTCTCCTATCTCTCCCATGGGTATTTTGGACGGCACTATATTTGGCCTATATACTCATCTTTTTCCAAAAGGGGAAAACAAAACCCCTTCAACCTTTCCACTGTTTCTTATCACACTCGCACTGCCATCCCCAACATTAAAAAGCAGATCTATTATAGACAGATTTGGGATAAAATTACCCCATAATTGCTCATAAACTGGATGAGTAAAATCATAATAAATCAAACTTATTCCCTCATTCTTAAACAGCTTTTCCTCCTGATACTTTGCCCCTCCAAAACCAGATAAATAAACATTCCCTCCTACTTTCTTTACAATATTAACTAGTAGTTCGGTGCCCTTCCCCGAAATTCCCAGGCTAGAAGACCTCACGAACGAACAGCTTAAACCGAGATAAGACATAATCTTTTCTATCAAGCATATATTAAATTCAGACAAATTCATCCAATCTTCTGAATAGTATACTTCTTCTACAATCTCAAATACCTCGTAAAAAAACTTCGCCTTTTTGTAATTTATCTCCAGAGTTTTCAAATGTTTCTTTCGCCAATCAACTACGTTATTTATTCGTACCTCCCTTATTAACTGCCCAAAGCTGAAGGACACTGGTACCGTCAACCACATCTCACCTTGGGAAGTCTTAACTTTGTTTCTGTTAATAAAGCTATTCTTCGTATATTGAACGCTATCCAAAAAAACGAAAATATCAGATTTCACAATTTTATAGAAATAACCAATCCATGGCAGAAAATTAGGCTGATGAATAGCTACTATTTTATCACCCATCTTATAACCTCAAACGTTTCCGCATACTCTGCTCCAATCTGTACCCCTCTCGTCTTGGCCCAACTCCAAATGAATTCTGGAGTAGCATAAAACCTATCCCTTTGTGATTTATATGCTTTTAAAGCGTTAATCTTCTTCTCAATATGCTTTCTCTCCAGCTTAATAAAACTCTGGGTGTGAAAAGTTATGTTATTCCATGGAATTTCGTAAGCCAAAATACTGCATTGTTTGAAGGCTCGCATTCCCTCCTTTGCTACCGTGTAATGGTCCTGGTGCAAATCATTAGGAGAAGGAATAAAAACCAAATCGGGGCGAATCTCATTCTTGATTTTCACTAATTCCTCCAATATTTCTTGCCTCACATAGTTGAGCTTCCTTACCTTAAACCTGTAAATCATCAAATTTGAAGCAGGAATTCCTAATCTCTTTACTGCCTCTTTCACCTCAACTTCTAGAATATTCTTTGGCATGTCTGGAGGAACTGATTCTTCCGCAGTGGAAAAAGCAACATAGTAAACCTCTTTCTCCTCTTCAAGGAACTTTACAATGCTGCCTCCACAACCAAATTCCCCATCATCAGTGTGAGGAGCAAGAACTAGTATCCTTTCAAACATTCTTACCTCCGCAAAGCTTTCTGTAGATGTTCACAAGTTTATCACTTTCTCTTTCCCAATTAAACTCCTCAACAATTGCTTTCTTTCCGTTTAACCCCATTTGCTTTCTAAGATCAGGGTTTTCACATAAGTATTCTATTGCCATGGCAATGCTTCTACAATCAACAGGATTGACACAGACGCCACAGCTGTAGCCCTCGACTATCCGACGCCAGATGGGGAAATCAGACGCAATAACAGGCAAACCAGCAGCCATATATTCAAACAATTTCACAGGCAATCCTTCCATATGTCTCTTTAAAGGAAGATCACACAAGTAACCAATATCTGCCTCTAATAGTTTATCAATAACTTCCGGGTACGGTATTATACCACGGTATTCCAATTTTCCTACACTATCTATACTTCTCAACTCAGAAAGAAAGCTGTCGGAAACAGGGCCATATAAAACAAACTTAACCGGCAAATCTGGAAAAAGACAAAGAGCTTTCAATCCCTCGATTATACCTCGCTCACGATAGATGACGCCTATGAAAATTAAATCTAATACCTCTTTTTTGCTTTTATTCACAAACCCTTCTCTTACGTATTCCAGTGAAATGTAATTCTTCACAGCTTCGACACTATCAGTTCTCCCTACAAACTTATTCTTTATTGCCTCTGTAGCTGTTATTACAAAATCAAAAGCTTTAACTGACAGCTTCTCAAAATTCCGAAAAATCCTGGAAAGCAATCCCTTCAAAAAACTTGGAAGGTAATCTTTGGACAAAATTTGCTCTGGCACATCCTCATGGACATCATAGATGACTTTCTTTCCGAGAAGTTTCAGTATTAAACCAACCGGTATTAATTCAGGGTCGTGGAAGTGGTAAATGCATGCCCCAACCTTAAACGACTTATACAAAGCTAATCCGCTCTTCATTGAGATTCTCAAAATGCGGTTTTTCACTCGAGGCAAAGGGACAATTCTTACACCATTTACCTCTTTGTTTCCCTCAGCAGTAACGACAAAATATACACTATACCCAGCCTTCGCTAGAGACATACACTCTTTATGAAAAATCCTTGTATCCCCAGCCGAATGGACAGTGCTTAAATGACAAATCTTGCATACCCCGCTATTCTTCAGTAAATTGCCAGAATTCATTAAAATTCTCTAAATACTTTCTCGAAACACCTGTAAAACAAATTTTTTGAATCTATGACACCTACTCTACTGACTGACAAAACTAACAATGTCATCAACAAAATTTTCGCATCCAACCATAAACTCCATTTCTCAGCGTAAGCCCTCTCCAGCTCCATCTTTCGGGGCATAACAACTTTTCTATAGAACTTATACGGGTCAGAAACCTGGGCAAGTAATACATCTTCGTGGTGGTACCACAAAGACCCTGCCCCCGTTATCCCTGGCCGCATCCTATAATACTCTCTTATTTCTTCCTCAGAAAAAACCTCTTTTAGCTGTTCTCTTATAAGAGGCCTCGGCCCCACAAAACTCATTGTGCCATTCAACACATTTATCAACTGAGGAATTTCATTGATTTTCATTTTACGCAGGAACCTACCAAATCCAAAAGGCCTCTGATCATTAGCGGTTGTTATGAACCCTAACTTTTCTGAGCCTTCAGGCATTGTTGTAAACTTATACAAATAAAAATCCCGACCGTTCTCTCCTACGCGTTTCTGCAGATAAAATACCCTGTATCCCATCAGCTTCAGCACAACAGATACCACCAGAAACACCGGCATAAGGAGCAGAAGGCCTATAACAGCAAGGAATTTGTCTACCATATATTTAACCTTCAACTGAAGACTCTTTTTCTTATCTCCTCCCATCCCTAAGGACCTCCAGAACCCTTTCCCGCTGTTCCTGGCTCA
>Ga0180301_10003077_pt1 | contig 13088 bp, 11 predicted proteins | sample GuaBasSediGuay16_FD_121797 | JGI IMG/M metagenome (GOLD analysis project Ga0180301, IMG submission 121797) | Subseafloor sediment microbial communities from Guaymas Basin, Gulf of California, Mexico - Guay16, Core 4569-2, 12-15 cm | ecosystem: Environmental > Aquatic > Marine > Hydrothermal...
AGTTGAATGTCCTGCTCTGCCAGGCTGTGTTTCTCAAGGAAAAACAGAAGAGGAAGCCTTAGAAAATATTAAAGAAGCTATTCAAGCCTGGCTCTGGGCAGAAGACCAAAAAGCGATGAAAGCCAAATCGCGAAGCAACAAAAAGTCAAGCGTCAATCCCGTTCTTGTGGCGGTATAATGAGCAGATTGGCGAATATCTCTGGTAAAAAAGCTGCGAAAGCATTTAGGCGCGCCGGCTGGCAGATTGTCGGGCAGGTGGGTAGCCACCTTGTATTGACCAAGCCTAAAATCCGCGTAAACCTTTCTATTCCAATGCACAAAGAACTATCTATCGGCACATTGCGCGCGTTGATTAAAGCCGCAGGAATGACTGTTGATAAATTCCTGTCTCTATTAAAATAAATTATATTGCTTATAATGCGATGGGTATATATTCGAAGAAACCGAAAGGATAATTAGGTAGCGATGACGCCGGAGGCCAAGCGTATGTGGGCAAAATTCCGCAGCGGAGAATTGGGATATCCGGCGAAAAAATGTAGGGGTGGTTCGTGAACCGCCCGTTTTGTAATTAAAAGAAATTACTCGGGCATGAGTCTATCAATCGGTATACCTTCTGTAATAGGGTCGAGCGAAACCATAATTATAAACTCATCGTTATTCAAATTCCAAGCGTTAGTCTCGGCTAATGTAACATCAATAATTTCTGGCGATAGCTTATACATCGATCCTGAAGCAGCATCAATGATTAGCCCAGGGATACCTCCCAGTAGAATATTACCCCATACCCATCCACTAACATTTCTCTGTAGAACAGTTGTATAATCTGTATAGCCTTCAAGCGAAATTGTTATTTTATGGCCAATGTTCCTCGGCAAAGTTAAGGCTATTGGTGTAGTTCCGCGTTCTACGTCATCCACGTAGACAATAGCACCCCCTGGACGACTTTTAAAAGTAATTACCTGATTAGGCCCGTGCGATATAGTTGCACAGCTATTTATAAGTGTTGTAAAAACAACACACAAAACAACTACAGATAAACAAATTAACGTCTTTCTCATTTCTTCCTCCTCTTTTAAGTTGTTAATTTTCAGGCATAAAAAAACCGCCCTTGCCGGTTTAATCTACCAAACAAGAGCGGAATATAATTAGCTGTGCGCAAAGCGCAGTGAGCAGAGGGCGCTCGGCGCTCCGCTCTCCGCGCCCCGCTAATGGACAATTATCGGCGCCCGTCGTCACGCCGCAATCCCCCCTTATGCTTCTTACATCCGACAAAAACAACAACCTCGCCTCCTTTAGCATTTCTTCAGCGGGTAATATACGCGATGATTCTCGTGTCCGCAAGGAAATTCTGAAAAAGCTGGGGAGTTCGGGAGTTCCCCGCCGCCGCTGGATTCTGGCTCGAACCCGGAATGATAAACGGCGCGAGAGAGATATGGAATCGATTCATCAGGGCGATGGAACGAGCCGTATGCCCCTGCTGGCGGGGGAGTTGTCGTAGACCTCGACCACATGATATATCACCGCGATGAAAGCTGTCCGAAATTCCCCGTGGAAATAACTGTGGACCAGGTTGATGTATTCGACGACGTCCTTTTCGTAATCGGTAAGTTTCGGGTCCGCCGGATGGAGCAATTGCGCGACGCACTTCAGCTCGTAGCTAGGGATGTCCATATACACGAGGGAGCATCCCGGGTTCTGCATCTGGTTTAGGAAAGTTCCCGTCTCGAACTCCGGCGTGGTGTATAGCTCGAGGGAAGCCTGCTTGGTTATGTCGAACAATTCCTCGCCGAGATTGTAATTTTCGAGGAGAACATCGAGCTTTTCGGGCATCGGTGAGTCCATCGTCTCTTTCAGATGCGCGATAACCCCTTTTATCTTATCCGGTTTCGGGAGAAAGCCGGTGCCCTTTACGGCGTTGTTAATTTTGAAATGCGAGTCGTTGCGCTTCGTTCCGAAAGTAGCCACCGATGCGTTGTGTGGCCCTGCCATCGATGTCGGCATTATACCATTCTTCATTCCTTCTATCATCTCGATACGCGCTCCGAAATTCCATTTCAGGAAAGACTCCGGCAGTTCGACCGGCTCGAATTCCCCCCATTCGCCATCGACCCGCGCGCGGATGATTCCGGTTCCATCGCCGGATACTTCGACCGAACCCTGGTGGAAAGTGCCGTCTTTCCAGAAATCGACATCGCCGTGCTCCAACTCGCCCGCTGTCGCAACAGAAAACAGCAATACACCAATCATAAATACTCCAATCGGAATCTTCATTGAAATCTCCCTTTAATAAATAAATTTTGTTCAATATAACTCTACCCGGCTCCCTGTCAATTTGAAATGCGAGGTATCGAGAAATTGTAATCGAATTTTCAGAAAGAAATTGCTCGAAAATCGATATGGCCTATATTAGTAAGAAAGAATATTGCGTGGGAAAAACGACATTACATAAATTTGTCGATTGTCTTAGCAGCAACGCCGTTTTTATCGGCGTCGGCAACGAGCTCTCCGGCGACGACGGTTTTGGGCCGAGGCTAATCGAACGAGTAAAGCCGGCCTTAAGCGAACGCGCAATAGATGGCGGCCTCGCGCCCGAAAACTGGACGGGGCCGATAATCAAACTAGCGCCCGATACGCTAATTATCGCCGATGCCGTGGCATTCGGCGGCAAAGCAGGCGAAATCCGACTACTGAAACCTGAAGACCTCGAAAGTGGATTTCCCTCTACACATGGGCCAGGGCTAAGTTCGTTTATCGAGTATATGAGGCAGTCTTTACCGAAAATCGAGATTATCATCCTCGCGGTCCAGCCGAAGAGAACGGGATTCGGCGAGCCGATGTCGGAAGCGGTCGAGAGGGCGATAGAGGAGATAATCGAGGCCGTGAGAAAATAACTTTTAGCGCGGCATCGGGCTGTCACGATTTGTGCTACGTCCAATTTGGATACGCCTACTCCTATTTTGGACGCACAAATCGCGCCAGCCCTGAATCGGTTCATCCGCATAACCACTGATTGGAATCCGGGGCTAATTCACCAGATTACGAACCTCCTTGACCTTATCCTAAATTATCCTTATAATATCTCATCGAAATCACCCGATAGGTGAAAGGGAACGAAAAACGAACATCGAACAACGAGCAGCGATATATGCACGAATTATCGATAGCGCAGGGGATGATGGCAAACCTCAGGCCGTGGCTCGACGACCAGCCGGAGGATTTACGCGTTCTCAAGATTGTAGTCAAGGCGGGGCCGTTTCGCGCGGTTGTGCCGGATGCACTAATCTTCGCGTGGGAGGTCGTCAGGAACGAGCATCCGAAAACGGCCGGTTCGGTGGTCGAGGTCGATGCGTCGTTTATCGAGGTCAAATGCCGCGCTTGCGGCGAAAGCTGGAACGCCGAAAGGGCGGTGTTCAAATGTCCAAAATGCGGCTCGGATAATCTCGAATTCGGCGGTGGGAACGAACTTTTTATTGAAAAGATAGAAACGAACGAGAAAAACATGTAGGGACGGGCCTTGTGCCCGCCCGCTTTGAAAATAACGGCTGTCGCTATTCGACAAACGGGCGACCACAAGGGGTCTCCCTACAAAATATCTGTGTAATCTGTGATAAAAAGGAGCGATTATGTGCGAATACTGCGGCTGTGGGATACCGGACGGCCCGCCTCAACATAACCACGAACACGAAAATGTCGCCGTGTCGCCTGTCTATAAGGACCTTCTCGCGGCAAACGACCATATCGCGCAGCACAACCGCGAGCATCTTCGCCGGATGGGCAGCTTCTTCGTGCATCTGACCAGCTCCCCCGGCAGCGGAAAAACGACCCTTCTCGAGAAGACGGTCGAATCGCTCAAGGGCAAACTTTCGATGGGGGTTATCGAGGGTGATGTCGCTACGGAAAACGATGCCGAGCGTATGCGCGCGATGGGTATCCCGACGCAATCGATTGTTACCGACGGCGCATGCCATCTCGACGCCAAACAGGTGCATCACGCGCTCGGGCACATTGCGGAAGATGGCAAATTCGACCTGCTGTTCGTCGAGAACGTCGGTAATCTCGTCTGCCCGGCGGATTTCGATTTAGGCGAAGACCAGCGCGTAGTCCTTGTCAGCGTAACAGAGGGCGACGACAAGCCGGAAAAATACCCGCCGATATTCCGCCACGCCGACGTCCTTGTGATAAGCAAAACCGACCTTCTGCCCTACGTCGATTTCGACATCGAGAAGGTGAAGAAACACGCGCGGGTTATCTCCCCGAGGATACGCTTTTTCGAGCTTTCGGCTAAAACAGGCGACGGCATCGCCGAATGGGCCACCTGGCTGACCTCGCTGGTGCCGGGGAAGTGACTGCGCAGATACCGCGTAATTGCGGGGCCGAAGGCTGTGGCAGTCTCGGCTTTCTATATAGACGGTCCGTTAACCGCCCGTTTTTTAGTATAACCTTGCCTTCCCATTGGAAAAATCTTCTTTTTGGTTAAGATAAGCCGACAAAAACCTTCCAGTTGCCCAAGTAACCTTCGACAAAAACATTTGCAAATAGAGATATCTTTTATATATTGTTTATATATATTAATTTTACATTAAAGGACCAAAATGAACATATCAAAAACACTCACAATTATATTTCTTATCGCCTCCATTCCCCTTATCGCCGAAACAAATCCTGCGCCCGACCACTCGTTTGTTCCGGTGATAGCGCAAATCGACCGCCCCGGTCTGGAAACCGCCCTTCGGCCCTGTTTCGAGATGACTAACCCGCAACGAAGAGAATTAGCTATAGCCACGATTAAAGAATACTCCGAGGCTGCGCAAGGCCCCGTTCTCGCGGAATTGGAAATTCTCGCATCCCAGGGTTTGGTCGAGAATATCGAGCCACACTGGCTTGGCGGGAATATCGTATTCGATGGAACCGCCGAGGCTATAAACCAGATAGCCGCGCGCCCGGACGTCCTCGCTATTATAAAAGATACTCCGTCTAAGGTCATCGAATTCGATTCTAACCCGTGGAACCGCGAAAGGCCGTTATCTCCAGCCGAGCCTACCGCAATTACCTGGGCCATCGACCACGTCAATGCCGACGACGCGTGGGCGCTCGGTTATACCGGAACCGGTGTTATAGTGTGCATTCTCGATTCGGGCGTGCGTTATACCCATTACGACCTGGCCAACAGGATGTGGTATAACACGGGCGAAACCTCGGGCAACGGCACCGACGACGATATGAACGGCTATGTCGACGATTACTACGGTTACGATTTCGTCAACTCCGACGGCGACCCGTGGGACGATGCCGGACACGGAACAAACTGCGCTGGCCTTGTCGCCGGCGACGGCACCAGCGGGACAGAAACCGGCATGGCGCCCGGGGCGAATATTATGGCGGTTAAGGTCATCGATGCGTCCGGTATGGGTTACCCCAGCGATATTTTCTACGGTCTCGAATACGGGTTATTGATGGGAGCACAGGTTTTTTCGGTATCTCTAGGATGGGACTATCCGGGAGATACACTGAAAACCTGGTTCCGCGGCCTTTTCGAGGATGTCCTTGCGGCGGGAGTTCCAGTCGCTACCTCTGCGGGCAACGGCGCCGGAGGCGGTTCGCATTATCCTATTCCGCACGATATCGGCGCACCGGCCGACGGTCCTTCCCCGAGCCAATCCGGAGCAAGTTCGAATACCGCGATAATCTCCGTTGGCGCGACATACGAATTCGACATCATCGCAAACTTCTCATCGAGAGGCCCGACAGAATGGGATACTTACGCTTATTCAGATTTCCCCTGGCCACCGGGGCTTATAAAACCTGAAATTTCTGCCCCCGGAAACGACGTTAGAACGACATCGTATTCGACCGATTATACCTATACGGACTTTTCCGGGACGAGTGCATCGGCTCCGGTAGTGGCCGGCGGCATCGCACTGGCATTATCAAAAAATCCCGGATTGACGCCGGAGGGTATCGACACACTTCTTAGAAATACCGCCTGGGACAGAGGTCCCGCCGGTCACGATACGGCCTATGGCGCGGGCATTCTCGATTGTGAACAACTTATTTTAGCAACACCCTTGCCCACATATCCTATCCTATCGGTCGAATCTTACGAGTTGAACGACGACCCGCCGGTGGGTGATGGTAGCGGGGGGTTCGATTGCGGCGAGGAGGTCAGGTTATTGCTCGATGTCCGAAACGTCGGCGCTTCGGCTCTGGTTACCGGCACGGCCTCTTCGCTCGGCGACCCGTATGTTACTGTTACGGATGCCAGTGCAAGCTGGGGAACTATAAACACGGGCGAAACGAAAGATAACACCTCGAACCCGTTTCTTATCGAGGCATCTTCGTCGGCGCCACCCGCTTACGCTGCAGATATTGAAATAACGCTGACCGGAATGAGTTCGACCTATGTCGAAACGGTTACCGTAAATGTCGGAGTTTATCCTCGCGAATACGCTCACCATGAAACACCGACAACAAAAGCCTCGGTTACAAATTTCGGCGCGTTCGGTTTTTTCGACCCGCAGGCCGCGACGCCGGTCGGGCACGGTTTTTCCTATTATGATAATAATACCCTATACAGCGGAAGCTTCTTCCTTGGGTTCGCCTATGATAACGTCGTAACCGGCGAAAACGGCAACGCGAGCGAGTTCGTCCCGCTTACGTCTATCACCACAAATACTGAACCATGGGGCACAGAAAACTACTCATGGTTCGGAGACCCCAACACGAGCGTTATAATCCTCCAGAAAAGCCTGTCTTTCCCCAGTTCCCCTAACGACGATTTCGTATTGTTAAAAGCTACTGTAAAAAACAAGGGGGCGTCCACCCGGACAAATATGTATATCGGTTTCTACCTCGATTTCGATATACACTACGATTCCGGCACCTGGTATGACAGAGGCTTTTTCGATACGGGCAACGAGTGGGGATATATGTGGGACGAAGGCTCGACGCCCGTTTTCGACGGTTATGTCGGACTCGTCGGCCTTACGGGTATTTCCCACGGCAGCATGGTCGAGAACGACGTTTATGTTTACCCGGACGGCGGCGGTATGGGCTGGGAGGATACGGTAAAATACAATTTCCTGTCGGGCACTTTCTTCGATTCCGACGGCAGCCCAGCAGAGGACTGGTCGATTATCGCATCAGAAGGCCCGTTCAATCTCGCTCCCGACGAACAACTGATATGGGCTGTGGCGGTCGTCGCCGGTGACAACCTGACAGACTGGCAGAATAATGCCGCCGCGGCAAGAGCGGCATATATCTCTATGTCAGTAGCTGAAAATCGAGTTCCCGAAAAAACCAGCCTCGATATATACCCGAACCCATTTAACGCCGCTTGCAGGATAATCATAAAACCAACTGGAAATTCACCAATCGAGAACATAGAAATATTCGATATCTCGGGCAGGCTCATCCGGAAAATCCCCGTAGAATCTACAAATTCTTCGAAAAATATCCGAGACGCAGTGTATGAAATCTTCTGGGATGGCAAAGACTCGGAAGGTAGAGAATCACCCGGCGGAATCTACCTGATAAAAACCTGCCCGGGAAAAACCGCTCGAAAAGCGGTTCTTATACGCTAATATACAGGATTTAAGCGACGATATGCTCACATTATTCGCCACAATAATCTTGCTCGGCGTGGTTATCTTTATCCACGAACTGGGGCATTTTATCGCAGCCAAAATCGGAAAGGTTAAAGTTGAAAAGTTCTCGATTGGCTTCCCGCCGACAATAATCTCGAAACGGTTCGGCGAAACGGAATATGCTATCGGTGCAATTCCTTTCGGCGGTTATGTCCGTATGGCTGGCGAAAAACCAGATAGCACCGACCTTATCCCGGAACCGGGAGACCTATCGGGAAAACCTGTATTAACCAGAGCGTTTATTATCGCCGCAGGCCCGATTATGAATATCGCTTTGGCTTTTTTCCTTTTCTGGGCTGTATTGTCTTTCCACGGCACCGGCCATATCTCCGACGCACCTGTTATAGGGGGTATCATACCCGATTCGCCCGCCGATACCGCGGGACTCGTTGAAAACGATACCGTTCTTTCTGTGAACGACATCGAGGTCTCAAGCTGGGGCCAGATAGCCGAAATTGTTCATCCGCGACCCGGGGAAGAAACCGCTTTTATGATTAAACGCGCCGATTCGGTTTTCGCTATAAATATAACGCCCATAATGCGCGAAGTAGCAACCGACACCGGTAAAACGGAGATGGGGCTTATCGGTATCCAGCCGACTGTCTTTTTCGAACCTATGGGTCCATTAAGGGGGATTTTTCCGTCGGTTCTCCTGCTCGGAGATGTTTTCGCGGCGATATGGCAATTCGTTACAAAGGCTCTCTCGACCGGGCTCGAAGAGGGCGATGTCGGGGGGCCGGTGCTAATCGCGAAAATGGCCGGCGCTTCCGCGCAGTCAGGATGGGCCGCTTTTCTGTTCTTTATGGCCGCGTTGTCGGTAAACCTCGGGATTTTAAATCTACTTCCAATACCCGTTCTCGACGGCGGGCATCTCGCTTTTCTTTTCATCGAGACGCTCCGCCGTAAACCGGTGTCCTTTAAATTTCGACTGGTAGCCCAGCAAGTAGGTTTTTTGATTATAATCGCTTTGATGATATATGTTACGGTTAACGACATTTTCTTCGTGTTCAAAGGCTGATGGGGCGCGTCCTTGCATTAGTTCCCTCCGAAGAATTCGGATACACGCCTCAAAGCGGCGATATCCTGGTCGATTCAGCCGCGGACGCTCTTAAGACACTCAATAAACAAACCTTCGAGCTTCTGCTTATTTTCCCGGGGGAAATGTCCGTTCCGAGGGACGCTATTATCCGCCGCGCGCTGTCTAAAAACCCTTTGATGGGAACAGTGCTTATCGGGAAGCCTTTGCCGACAAGCAGAATCGCCGAAATGCTCGTGGACGTTTATCTTCCGGCAAATAGTAATCCCGATAACATATCGAAGCAAATCGAACGACTTATCGAGACGCGCCGACTTCAGGCCGAATGCGACCTTGTCGGCAAATCCCCCGAATTGAGAGCTATCGGAGAACTTATTTTTAGAATCGCTCCTAACAACCTGCCCGTGCTTATAATCGGCGAATCCGGAACGGGCAAAGAACTCGTTGCTAGCGCAATACATCGACATAGCAATCGCGCCGAGAAGCCGTTTTTCCCGGTAAATGCCGCTGCGATACCGGAAGGAACTCTCGAAAGCGAACTCTTTGGCCACGAAAAGGGGGCCTTTACGGGCGCAGCAAATCTTCATAAAGGCTATTTCGAGCAGGCCGACGGCGGAACCGTGTTCCTCGACGAGATCGCGGAGTTGCCGGTGCCGGTGCAGGCGAAACTACTCCGCACAATAGAAACCGGCGAGTTTATGCGTGTCGGCGGCACCGGCTTTATACACGTCGATGTTCGCCTGCTGGCCGCGACAAACAGGGACCTCACGGATATTACCGCGCGGGGCGAGTTCCGCGACGACCTATACTACCGTCTGGCCGCGGTGAAAATAAATATACCGCCGCTTCGAGAAAGACCGCAGGACATCCCCGTGCTCGTTTATAAATTCATTTTGGATTTAGAGAAAAAAACCAAAGCCGGTTTCGGTGGCATCTCCGAAAGGGCGATTTTGCGTATGATGGATTATCACTGGCCGGGGAATGTCCGAGAACTCAGAAACCTCGTCGAAAATGCCGTCCTGCTCGCAGGAGAAAAACAGGTTACACCAGCCGACCTCGAAGATTATTTCGCAGAACACGCCCAGCTTGGAAGAAAGTTGCCGGTTCCAACGGAATGGAAATCGACAACCGACGACCGGACAACGGCGGCTCTGATGCTTATATTCTCCGAACTTAAATCTATCAAGGACAGCATCGAAAACCTGACCGAAAAACTGCAATCGTTCGAGATAGACAATCCGCAAGAAGCCGAAAAAACACTGATAATAAAAGCGTTACGCGATAACGATTACAACAAAAGCGAAGCCGCAAAGGACCTCGGTATAAGTCTCCGAACACTGTATAGACGGATTAAAAAATATAATATCGATATTTAATTAGAATATGTCGGATAAACAAACCAATCACTTGACTTAACCTATTTACGGATTTATATTTTTCTCAGAAAGGAACGATTATGAAAAAGTTGATACTGATTATCGTATTGGTTATCATCGGCTATATGCTTTATAATTATTTCTTCGCTCCCGCTCGCGAAGAAGCCATAGAGATAGGAGAGGATGTAGTAGCGGAAACCTACGCCGCACGGCAGGTCGAGGCCAAGGAGATGTTGCGAAAAGCGTATCAAGCGCAGGAATCGTTCCACTCCCAATTCGGGCATTATACGTATAAATTCGACAGTCTCGGGATTGAACCCGAAGGAACCTTTTATGAGTTGAAGATAAAGATAGCGAAAATTACTAATTTCGAGATAAGAGCCGAGGGCAATATCGATAACGACGGCTATCTGGATATCTGGGTAATTACCGAAAACGGCAAACCTTATAATCTTGTTAACGATATCGAAAAAAACTAAGCGCATCATCCGGCTACAACAAGCACCCGGAAGGTTCACTTTCGGGTTTTTTGTTCGCTATGAGGAAGAAATCCAGCATAAGAAAACTCTCCGAACCCGCCATCGCGAAAGCCGTTAGCTCTTTCGTCCCGGAACAGGTTTTCGAACGGCTTGTTCGCCACCCGGAAAAACTCGACCGCGTCGGCGAACGCAGAACGGTTACCGCTATGTTCGTCGATATTGCGGGATTTACACCTTTATGCGAGGGCCGCGACGCCGAGGATGTTATGGCCCTTTTAAACCGGCTTTTCGAGAGCATTCTCGAAATAGTATCGCGCTACGGCGGCACGGTCGACAAATTTATGGGGGACGCCGCCGTAATACTTTTTGGCGCGCCCGTAGCACACGAGGATGACCCGATTAGAGCTCTCGCCGCTTCGCTCGAGATAGCCGATAAAATCGTAAAATCCCACGCCCTGCAAATATCTATAGGTATAAACACTGGAGAGGTCGTAGCCGGAATTGTGGGAAACGATTCTCATCGAGAATACACCGTTATCGGCGACGCGGTCAACACCGCCAGCCGGCTCCAGAGTGCGGCCTCACCCGGCGAAATACTTGTCGGCGAGGAAACCTACGAAAAAAGTAGCCTCAATTTCAGATTTGGCAAAGCAAGAAAACTCGCCCTTAAGGGGAAATCCGTAGCGACCACCGCAAGACCGCTCCTCGGCGCGAGAACCCGAAAAAAGGAAACAGCTTTACCAAAATTGATTGGCAGGGATTCCGAATTAAAACTCCTGTTGAAATCACTCAACCGTCCTGGGTCGATGTCGTTTATTACCGGGGTGGCCGGCATCGGTAAAACCGCCCTATTGACCTACCTGCGCGAAAAAGCCGTTTCAAACGGAATGGAAACCCTCGATATCACGGCGATACCATGGGGCGAAAACAGCCCCTACGCACCGATACAACCGATTATTAAAGGGATTCTCGGTAAGAATCCAGCGAGGACGTTTTCACGCTTGCTTCCCAGTGAAACCGAACTCCTACCACTTCTTTCCGGCATAATCGGTATAGAAATTCCTCAAACCGACCGCACACGATATCTATCTCCAGTCGAAAAACGGGAAACGCTCCTTGCGTTATTGCGAGACCTTATCATAATACGTTATGGAAACAAACCGTTCTTCTTCGGAGTCGATGGCGCGGAATCGCTAGACCAGTTTACAATCAAATTAATTGTTGAAATCCATTTATCGGGGAAAGCTTCGATTGTAATCTCCGGACGCACCGTAAACGTTTTTATACCGAGGCATAGGTTCTTTGAAATCCATCTTAAACCGTTCGCAAAGAGGTTTATAGCACCTCTTATAAGGGAGATTCTATCGGTCAAGAAGGTTAGCTCGGAACTGGTCGAAAAGGTATTTACAGAGACCGGCGGCAATCCGGGATATATTATAGAATTGGTAAATTTGCTTTCCTCCAGAGGAAAAATAGTCCAGCGCAAGGGTATTACCCGCCTCGATAGCCCTATCGACGAAAGCCTCCCGCGCGATATCGAGGGTATCCTTACCGCCCGCATTGACAGTCTTCCGCCGGACGCCCGGGAAACGCTTCGCGCAGCTTCGGTTCTCGGCCCGAAATTCCCGTCGCAACTGTTATTCGGCATAATCGACAAGGGTATCGTAAACAATGGAGTCCGTCAATTGGAGGAACTCGGGCTACTCGATATCGAGAACGGGGAACTCAGGTTTACATCCACGCCGATGTTGAAGGCCGCTTATAATTCCCTTTTCGTCTCTGTTCGGACGGAATTTCACCGGCTTGCTGCTCATAGAATAACCTCGCACCTAAAATCGAGAATCGAGGACTTCTATGAAAGCCTGGCAAGGCATTTCGAATACGGTAATGAACCGAAAAAGGCCTTCCGATATCAAATCCTATCCGCACAGAAACAGGAAAAGCGTTTTGCCAACAAAGAGGCACTCTATTACTACGAAAAAGCAATTCGTATTAAAGATAAGCAAGCCATCGAATGGGACTTGTGGCGCGAGCTTTTCAGTGCCCTGGACTGCGCCGGTCGATTATATTGGTATTCAGGAAACCTCGAAAGGGTTATCGAATTGAACACGAGGGCGCGCCAACTGGCCGGACAAATGGGGGACACTCCTCTCGAAACCGATGCAATAAACCGAATCGCTCTCGCAAATCAAGAAATGGGGCATTTTGATAAAGCGCTTCAGCTTTATGAAAAACAACTCTCTGTGCTCGAAAAGATAGGAACCGAGAAAGAACGCTTGCTTCAGGCTTTAGTGAACCTTGGGTCGCTGTTTTCCGACCTTGGGAATCTTGAAGCAGCACGAGAAACCTACGAACGTGGTCTCGATATTGCGAGGGGGCTTAAAAATTCTATGGGCGCAGCGAACCTTATGGGCAATCTCGGCTGGCTCGAATGCCAAACGAGAGAATGGAATAAAGCGGAGGAGTATTTCCGGCGGGCGGGTCAGATAGACGAAGCGCTCGGCAATATCCGGGGGCAGGCCATCAACGCGGTAAATCTCGCGCAGGTATACCG
>Ga0180301_10003078_pt1 | contig 13088 bp, 10 predicted proteins | sample GuaBasSediGuay16_FD_121797 | JGI IMG/M metagenome (GOLD analysis project Ga0180301, IMG submission 121797) | Subseafloor sediment microbial communities from Guaymas Basin, Gulf of California, Mexico - Guay16, Core 4569-2, 12-15 cm | ecosystem: Environmental > Aquatic > Marine > Hydrothermal...
CACCTCCTAGGGTGAAACGTCTTTCGGCCAACCAGACGGTGTAGTGCCATAAACCATTTTGTTGCTGATAAGTGCCCGTTATCAAAGAACTTTATTTTTCAAACTGTCGAATTTCAGTCAAAATCTAAAATAAGGATCTTGACCACATCATAACAGTATTATCTTCTTAACCATAGATTCGATCAACAGCTCAACCCGCTTTTTCCATCATATCTATCAACGCATTTACAGAGGCCTGGACGAATTCAACGCTGTTAAGCTCAACGTCCAGTTCCTCCACCTTGATATCCGGCCTAAGATGCTTTTTTATCTCCTCGTTAAATACCTTGTCGGTTTGAGGTTCATAAAGGGGGCCTCCTTTGATGGAAAGGCTAGACCATCCTCGGAGTGGAATAAGAAACTTCACGGGTCCCTTGGCCTTATTAAGTTTTTGGGCGATCACAGCTGCGATCTCACGAAGTTCTGTTTTGGTCGTGCGTGCCTGTACCCGAAAGTCATCTTGAAGGAACAATTTTCTTGCGGTAAGGTTCCTTGAAACCCACAGAGGGTCACCATGGTCCCTTCGGGAAAGGGGACCGCAACTGATCATCTCAAATCCGCAGGGTGAAACAACCTGCGGAATCCCTATCTTTCCAGCCGCTTCCAGGCGCGTGGGCCCAGCTGCCCTGTTTCCCCCGAGAAGCTGTTCGCTGACCCCAGCAGGCACAAGATCAAGTACACCATCAAAAAGGCGCTGCTCAATGAGCTCTTCCATTGCCCGATCACCCATGCCTTGAGCATGGAATGGGATCACATCATACCCCTTTTCCTCAAGATATTGGAGAGCCAGTTTACCGGCCATGTCAGAAAAATTGAATTCAGTAATGGCGATGAGTGGTTTTTTACGTTTTTTTACTCCTTCCCTCAAAATAATCCCGCTGGTTTCCTCCACCATCCCAGATATTGAGCCTCCGGCCCTTGTCAGGATATCCCGCACCAAATCGTTTAATCCGGAAATGTCTACCACCGAATGCATCATGGTTATATCACTGGTACCTATAAAGTTAGCTGCAAGCGCAGGAACAGAGGCCGAGCTGGAAACCATATATTTGGGTACCCCGAAAGGCAGGCTTTTCATAACATTGGTAGCCAGCGTGGTGTTGCTGGTACCTCCGATACTTATGACCCCTTGGAGTTTGCCAGTTTTCAGCATTTCCTTGGCCTTAGCAATGGCTCCTTTGGTCATAATCTTGGTGGCCTCACTCCTAGCCTTTGGAGCAAGTTTACGCACAGTTTCTATATCACTCCCTCCGGCAGCTGCAACCTCGGCAGAAGTAATATCGCCGGATATAGGTGGCTCCTTGCCAAGGCTGAGATCCAACAATATGACTTGATGACCCCTTTTAAGGATCACATCTTTCAGAAATCCGATCTCCTTCCATTTGGTGTCAAGGGTGCAAAGTATTACTATCGTTTTTTTCATCTTGATTTCCTTCCTTCTTCAAACAGTGTGTATAGGTACTGAAAAGGCATTTGCGATGCTAGATGTTCCTACCAACGGGTGGTCAGTATATCCGCTTTGTTCACTTACAATCTTATAAATCGCAAATGCCCCAGTTTATGGTTAGTTATAGCGATTTCTTGTTTTCTTCTTGTAATTTTTCAGCAATTATCCGCCTGAGTTCTTTCTTATTAATCTTTCCAACCTTGGTCATGGGAAATTCTTCTACCAACTCCAATCGTTCAGGGAGCTTAAACACAGCGATATGTCTTTGCTCTTTAAGAAATTCAATTAATTCATCAAATGTTAGCTCTTGGTTCCCTTTTGTAATGACAAACGCACACCCCTTTTCTCCGAGAACGGGGTCAGGCATGGCGACATAAGCGCAATTTTCTACCTTTGGGTGGGCTAAGATATGATTTTCAACTTCTTCTGCGCTTATCTTTTCTCCCCCTCTATTAATTGTGTCTTTTATCCTGCCTTCTACACTCACATAGCGATCTTTGTACAGCCTCACTACATCACCGGTCCGATAGAAGCCGTCTTCAGTAAATGCTTTCTTATTGTACTCAGGCGAATTGTAATAGCCTCTTATGGTGGTAGGCCCCCTGACCAATAGCTCGCCTCTTTCCCCAGGAGGAACTTCCTTATCATTTTCATCTACAACCATAATCTCATCGTCCTCGAACATGGGTGCACCTTGGGTATTGAGAAGCAGATCTTCCGGATCATCTCTTCGGGTCCAAAAGAGCATCCCTTCAGCCATACCGAGATTCTGGTGGTAATTGCACCCCAGAGTCAATTTTATTTTCTTTGCCACTTCCGGATTCAATCTTGAGCCTCCAGCAAGGACAACGTCCAAGGAGCTTATATCGTACTTTGATAATTCCCCTGATTCCATCCATCGTATTAACAGGGCAGGGGGTGTGGGCATTATCGTGATTTTCTCCTTTTCAATAGCCGACAGCACATCGTCGGTTCTTGTGGAAGGGATAAGCACAACCTTTCCGCCTTTGTATAATGTCCCCGAAAGTCCCGGACAGTTTAAGGCAAAATTATGATTTACCGGAATGGCTATTCCCATTACCGAATCTTTGCTGACATTTGTGATCTCCGCAGCCCCCTTAAAATTGACCGCATAGTCATTGTGCGTCCTGGGGATAATCTTGGGGACCCCTGTCGTACCTCCGGAGAGCTGGAAAACACCTGGCTCCATGGGATCCGGGCGATATTTTTTTAAAGTGTCAACCGGAATCCGTTCTTCGATTTTGTCATTTAATAGCTTTGTAATTGAGATAAAATCATCATCCACCCCGTCTCCTGATACAAAGGTGAATTCAAGGCTTGGTTCTTTTTTTCGAATTTCCCGAGACATCTCCTGATGCGAAAATTTCTTAAAGCTTGATGGGACAAAGTGTGCTCTTGCCTTGGTAAACTGTGCAAAAAAGGAAATTTCCGCATCCTGATGGGCGGGAAGGGCCGCAATTGGGATGACACCTATCTTTAGGCAAGCCCAATAACAATATACAAATTCCAATTCATTTGGTAGCTGGAGAATGGCTCTGTCGTACGTCCTCAAACCGATATCGACGAAATGCAGCGCCAAACGATTGACCCTTTCCCCCAACTCGCAATAGGTAACATATTCCCCTTTACATGCAAGGGCCATTCTCCCGCTGTACTTATTTACAAATTCGTCAAATTCTTCCCCGAGTGTTTTATCAACCCAATATCCCTTTTCTTTATATTTCTTCGCAAATGATTCGGGGTATGGGATGAAACCTTCTAACATCTTTACTCCTCCCTCCTATAATATGTTTCGTATAATATGTTTGTGTTAACTAAAACGCTTTCTAAGTTCTTTACATGTTGACAGGGTCCCCGTATCATACCTGTGGGGTATGAGGGGAAATTCTTTTTCCTCCTTTTTGCATTTTTGTTGTAAAAAAGTAGGATCTTAAATCGTGGCAGTCCGTGGCATCTGAACACTAATCCTCAAAGCCATATTCCGCCCAGCGCTGTTTCACCTTCTTAAGTGTCTCCTCATCCATGCGAGTTAATAGAGGCTTTCTCTCCCAGTGAAAGGGGATAGTGGCATCTAAAATGAGCTTCGAGCCCACGTCTCTCTCTTCAATATATACCGCCGGGTCAAGGGGGCCGCCCCGGGTGCCTTTTAAAACGTGAACACCCCTCTTCGCTTCAAGCCTTGCGCTTATGGCCCAGAGGACTTTCTGTATGTCATCAGCAGGAATATCCTCATCAACAATAATGATATTCTTAAGCCGGTAGTGGCCGCTCGTTGAGCCGGCAATGGCATGTCCTACTTGAGTGGAGTGGCCGGGATACATCTGCTTTACAGAGACAACAACCGTGAGACGCCCACAACCCTCTGGCAACGAGTAGACCGATTGTATGCCAGGGATTCTCATATCGCGAAGATCGGACCATATTGATGCCGTAACCTGAAGGGCCCCAAGCATATGGATGTCGGTAATTGGCTGACCAGTCGTTGTGACCCAGAAGATGGGACTGTTTCTGTGCAAAATCCGCTTTACGGTAAAAACCGGCTCCAGGTATTCCTGTCCTTCCTTTCCAGAATAGTACCCAGTATATTCACCGAAAGGCCCCTCTTGCGTATAAGTGCTACGGTCTGGATTGATTTCACCCTCCAGCACTATTTCGGCATTTGCCGGGATCAAAAGACCGGTTAGATCACTTTTGATGACCTCTACGGGTTCCCCGCGTATGGCTCCTGCCAGATCATACTCGCTGACTCCCCAGGGTGCTGTGGTGCTTGACATCAAAAAAATTATCGGTGCCTCCCCAATGACGGCAGCTGCCGGCATAGGCTTTCCAAGTTCCCTGTATCTATCCAGCATGAGATCACAATGCTTACCATGATGGATCTGCACGGCCGTGTGATTCTTGTCCAGAAGCTGCATCCGATATGTTCCAAGGTTTGTCCACCCAGTATCTGCATCTTGAGTAACGATACTGACAGCCGTTCCTATATATCGTCCCCCGTCCTCTGGGGCAAATTTTGGTACGGGAAGCGAGAGGAGATCCACCTTATCCCCCTCCAACACATTTTCCAGAACAGGACCATCAGATACTATGACTGGGGGAATTTTGTCTTTAGAGGTCAGCTCTACCCATTTCTCGGCCAACTGGCATAGACTATAGTTATCCGGCATTCCGAGAGCTATGGCTAGTCTCTTTTCAGTGGTGAGGGCTGAGCCTAAAACGTAGACGCCATCACATCCTTTTATATTCTCAAAGAGAAGGGCCTGCCCGCCCCCTCTCGCCTCATTGACCTTGCAAATATGAGACAGCTCCAAATTCCAATCTACTTCAGCCTTTATCCTTTTTAGTTCTCCTTTCTTTTTACATTCATCAATAAAATCCCTTAAGTCATTGATCATACTTATCCTCCTTGCTGTCAAATTATGTCATCCTTACGGTGCTAATTTCTCTCGATTATATGCACAACGCCATTACTACCATCGCATCTTATCTTGTCTCCGGTTTTGATTATCTTAGTAGCTGTACCCGTAGCCACTACAGCAGGTATTTTATACTCACGGGCAACAATGGCAGCGTGGCCAAATATCCCACCAATATCGGTAACAATGCCTTTAACACTCGGGAAATGCGCTGTCCAAGCCGGATTTACGGATGGAGCCACCAGAATTTCACCTTTCTCTATTCGACTTAGATCCTCAACAGATAAACAGACCCGGGCAGGGCCTTCCGCGACGCCTGCTGAGCCGGCATAACCCTTTATCTGCAATATTTCCTCAGATTTGATCTCTTTAGCGGCAAGCCACCTATTTATCGTTTCATTATCAAAACCATACTCATTTATCATGACCGGATTCGTGTAATTATCAGGAGCAGGACCAAGCGCATTAGGTGGTCGCCACTCTTTGAACCGCTCCATTATTTCCTTGCGCCGGGCGATCTTCGGGGGCCAGTACTCCCGTCCATATGGCGGCACTCCACAGTACCAACTGGCTACAATATCATAGAGGACCTCGGGTATCTCAAAACGATTCATAAGGAATATATCATCAACCTCTTTTATAACGCCGTGGTCGACCATTATCTGGCCGAACTCCCTGAATTTCTTATAGGCAACGGTATGAAACCAATTCTCCACATAGAAATCATGGTCTTCAGGATAATGAGACACCTTTCTCGCTTCCTCTAAAAGCCTATCAAAGATCTTCCTGTCTTTTTCATCCTTAATTAGCTGGCGGTATTCGGCTGTGACCCTATCTCTTTCATTTAACACTTCACTTAAAGGCTTTTCGATGTACTCGCCCTTCTTTATCATTTCAATATATTGCTGTACATGATGAAAAGGGACATCAAAGTCGGTATCCCAAGACCCGTCAGTGTGGTACCAACCGCTTGCGCAGGACATATAAAACCACGGGTCCTGAGCCCCTTCCCAGGCCTTAAGCCACTTCTTACCGCCATCGTGTTGGTTTAATTTGACCTGAACATCCTTCCATTTCTCAGCGCTTAAAAGGATATCATCTATTTTTAGCTCTATGGCCAACTTGGCTAATTCCACCAGTACCTTGGTGGCACGGAACAACATGGCCTCAAAGCCGCTTAAAGTCTGGGTTATAGACTTGTCCGTAATGCCTGGGAAAAGTTTTCTTACAGCCTCCACGTACTGCACATTTACCAGGGATACGATGTTGTTAAACTCAAAATGCCATTCCCATATAAGGTGGATCGCTTCCATTAACCTATTCCATGCTACTAACAAGTCATGACCGGTAGACCATCTCCCCTCTGTGATCACCGATATGGGCTCAACATCGGGCAAGGAAGGGACCTCTAATGCTTCAGTCTCCTTGATGAGTTTGGTGACCTTTTCTTCCCATTTTTTGTAAAGTTCTTTCCAGTTCTTCAACACATAACCAACCCGCTCTTCAAACAGGGGAACCCTCTTCTTTACCTCCTCTGGATCCGTCACATCTGTTGAATTAATATAGATGCGCCCATTTATCATGCGATGATCCCTACCCCAAGTGGTTGGGAAGACATGTATCCTGCCCACCCAAGCCGAGGCCGTATGGTGCCACATATCATCCCATGTGAGGTCAAGGGGGCCCACAGGTTCTGGGTAGTGTAGGCCGTCATAAAACCAGAGGGATGAGGATTCATACTCTGCCGTCCTTGGCATCTCATGAGGTCTGGCAAAGGGATAATAATAGGGGTACATTTCCTCCCAGCCTTCGGTGCCGGGCACGTCCTCTATCTCATGGGGGTCGGCAAACCGCCTTTCCTTAGTCATTTTTGATCCTCCTTTTGAGTAAGGTTTATATTGTTCTGTGTCACCCTTCAGGAAGGGATTCCCCCATTACTCTTTTTGCACTAAAGAGAATATGTCGTACTCTCCAAATTCTTTTTTTGTGTCAAGTACTGACTCTGTCTCTTTTTTACTCCATATAGTTTCCTCCCTGGCCTGTACGAAAAGTACATTTTGAGGGAAAGGTAAATCCTTGTCTATAACCCATTCTATATCTTGTGGCATCCCAAAGTGTTTTTCTATGCTCTTGCCATGCCTTGCTAATTCAAGCAGTTCATCATCGGTTAGACAGGGTTTGGTTTGTCTTTCGGGCGGAACATCTTTATATACTATTTCCCCACTTTCAGGATCTAATATACACTCAAGACTCTTTGAGGCCACCATCCTCTCGACAATTTCAAGGGTAACCTTATCTATCAACCACTGATCGTTAGTAACCACCCCACTTACCACTGCTTCACCCAGGCCCCAGTTGCCTCCTATGGAGATTTTTGATTTGTCTCCATTTACGGGATTCAGTGTAAACATCACGCCTGCTGCTTTGGCATTGACCATCTGAAGAACGGCAACTCCAATCGGGTCGGATTCCAGTGGTAATCCCAACCGGGCGCGTGCAATCAAGGAGCGGGCATTAAATGTACTTGACCACACCTTAATGATGTTTTTCATCACCTCTGAAGTGCCACTAACATGAAGGAAGGTTTCATATTGCCCGGGGTGGCTTGCCGTCCCCGCAGATCGTATGGCTACAGGGAAATCACTCACACCAGCCTTCCTGCACAGTTCTTCATAATATTGCGTAATAACAGCCTCCATATCCTCCGGCATCTTCTTTGATTCTACAATATCTCGTATCGCCTGAGCTGCCTTATCAAATTTTGGGAAATCTGCAGGATTCTCAGGATCAGCGCTAAATGTTTTCAGGTATCCCCGGATCTCTTCAATCGTACCAGTCTCATTCATGAACTTGTCATAGGCTAACAGGGATAGTGCAAATCCCGGGGGCACGGGAATCCCAGCCCTTCTCATCTCTCCTAGGTTGGCACACTTCTTTCCAACAATGTCGTTGTGTTCGACCCCAACATCGTCAAATATCCATTTCTCGGGCATTTATTTCTCCTTTTTGCTGTCGGTAAAATCTAAGATCATTACTGTCCAAGACCTGACAACAATAACACCTATTGGACATGCCTAGGCTTGATAGGCAAAACATCAAATGGATGATCAATCCATTTCCATTCAAAGCTACTCTTTACCCCCTGATCTGGCAGCTGCCTGAATTGCATCAATGATGTGCTGATAGCCAGTACAGCGGCATAGGTTCCCAGAAATTCCCCTTCTGATCTCTTCTAGTGTTGGATTCGGATTCTCATCCAGAAGCGCCTTGGTGGACATCACCATTCCGGGGGTACAAAATCCGCACTGAATCGCCCCATGTTTTAGGAAAGCCTCCTGTATGGGATTGAGTTTTTCGCCGTCAGCAAGGCCCTCAATGGTCAATATATCCTTACCTTGAGCATCAAGGGCAAGTACTAAACAAGATGTCACGGATCTTCCGTCCATAATTACTGTACAGGCACCGCATTCTCCTTCATTACAGGACTTTTTCGTCCCTATGAGGCCCAAGGTGTCCCTCAAGACCTCAATAAGGGTTCGCCAAGGCTTAATTTTTACTTTGTAGTTCACTCCATTAACTTTTAATTCTATTTCAACTTCTTTCATTGTTAATCACCTCTCAAATGATATTTTTTCTCCTCTAAAATTTCACTTCACTCTCTTGAAGGCCTCCATGATCGCCCTTTTCGTCAAGACTCCTATCATCTCTCTGCGATATTCCTCAGAGGCACGGATATCGCTGATGGGGCGTGCCTCCTGGGATGCAACTCTTCCTGCTTCAGCTGCCAGATCCTCGTTGATCTCTTTGTTTAAAAGAACTTCTTCTGCCTTTAAAGCCCTGATAGGGGTTGGGGCTACCGCGCCTAGGGCGATCCTTGCATCCTTGCAGACTTTCTCATCTCCATCTAGTGTTAAACTGGCAGCTACGCCCACAAGGGCCAAGTCCATTGCCTTCCTACGCATCAACTTGAGGTAGGCGCCTCCGCTATTTTCAGGTGGATTGGGAATGATAACCTCGGTCAAGATTTCATCAGTGTTAAGGACCGATTCCCGTGGTCCTTTAAAAAAGTCTTTAACCAAGACCGTCCTTTTAACGTTTTTCCCCACCACTCTTACTGACGCATCCGATGCCATCAGTGGTGGGGCAGTATCTGCCGAAGGGATAGCACTACAGAGATTCCCCCCGATCGTACCTAGATTTCGTATCTGGGGCGCTGCCATTACAATAACGGCATCCCAGAGGATGCCTATTTTTTCCTTAATGATCTTTGACCGCTCAAGTTCACCCAGTGTCACCAAACCACCAATCTTGATCCCTTCTGTCTCATCGTAGTGGATATCCTTTAGCCCTTCTATCCCTTTAAGATTAATGAGGTGTTCAGGGACAGTCTCTCTTTTTTTCATAGAAACCAGAAGATCAGTCCCTCCGGCAAAAACCTTGGCGTTGTCACCATATTTGACTAAAAGATCTACAGCTTCCGTGAGCGATGTTGGGGCATGGTACTCAAATTTTGGTAATCGTCTGATAAACATTACTTCCCCTCCTTTTGCTTTAAAGCCTTGAGAATCTTTTCGGGAGTGATTGGGAGATCTTTAATCCTAACACCTACAGCATCATAGATTCCATTGGCAATGGCTGCCAGAGTGGAACAAGAACTTGCCTCTCCCGCTCCTTTTGCACCAAATGGACCGTATGGGTCATGGGTATGAATATGTTCGACAACTGCTTCAAGCGGCACATCCATACTGGTTGGTTGTTTATAATCTCGCCAGGTGTAATTCATCGCCTGGCCTTTTTCATCATAGTGGGATTCTTCCATGAGTGCATGGCCTATCATATGGGTGCTCCCACCTAAGACCTGCCCATCTAACATAAGGGGGTTGATCGGCTGGCCGGCATCATCTGCATGGGCCGATTTCAACAGGGTCACCGTACCCGTTTCTTCATCAACTTCCAGCTCGATGGCCGTAGCGATAAAATCCAAACCGTGGGCCAAGTTGCCCTTACCTGTCTTCCAGTCCACAATATCAATGTCTGTAGCTGCCCAGTAACCTCTACCGTACAGGGGTTTCCCCTGTTCATAATATGCCTTCCGGACGGCGAGGAGAAAGTCGATCCCCTTTTCGGGAGCCTCTTTGACAAAAATTCGCCTATTTTTGAATTCAAGTTCTTCCGGGTCAACCTGCAATTCCTTAGCAGCAATTTCAGCAAGCTGTCTCTTAAGATCTTTTGCAGCGAGTATCGTGGCATTACCATCCCAGAATGTGCACCGATCCCCGAACATGCCTGGGGAAAAAATCGTTGTATCCGAATCGCTTACCCCTTGCTCCACATCTTCGATAGGAAGGCCCAATACCTCTGCCACCATCTGACAAAAAACCGTGTTACACCCTTGTCCAATCTCAGTCCCGCCATGGGTTACAATAACTTTCCCATCTTCCACAAGTTTAAGCACGACGGAGGAGCCAAAATGGCCACCAAGCCTCGGGCCGGAAGGATGGGAGGCACAGCTAAAACCGATCCCTCTGCCCTTAGGTCTGCTCTTTCTGCTCGCCCTCCATTTGATGACCTCTGCAGATTTTTCTATACACCTTGGAAGGCCGGAAACATCCACCACGATCCCATTAGCTGTTGTCCAGTTGTCTGTGACGGCATTCACCATCCTCATCTCAACAGGGTCAACACCAATCTCTTCACCGATCATATGGAGCAAAGAGTCTAAAGCAAACTGGGCCAAAACAATCTCCTGTCCCCTCACTGTGCCACATGGGGACCTGTTGGAATAGACCAGTTTTCCGTGATACTCAATGGCAGGGATCTTGTACGGAATGTTCAAGAATGCACCAAAATAATAGATGTTAAAGGGGCCTATGCCACAGATGGGCCCTCCTTCAAGGACACATTCTGCTTCCAGTGCTGTAATTGCGCCATTTTTCTTCACTCCGAGTCTTAATCGGGCATCCATAGCATTTCGCTGCCTGTATGCAGCAAGGACCTCATCATAGTTTAGAACAATCTTGACAGGCCGACCTGTTTTTTGGGCCAGCCTGACGGCCGCAAAATCCACATCAAAGGGATCATGTTTTCCAGAGAAGGCACCGCCAACAAAAGGATTGACAATTCTCATCTTGGACAGGGGGATACCAAGAGCCCGACACATGTGACGCCACGTGATATAGGGGCTTTGCTTTGAGCCTTGGAGAAGGATTCGACCTGTAGGGTCCACTTCGGCAAGACATGCATGGGGCTCTATAAAACCCACCGTCACACGCTGCGAACTAAATGTTTCTTCTCTTATGTAGTCTGCCTCTTTAAATCCTTTTTCCACATTTCCAAAATTGAAATGTGAAGAATAGGCGAGATTGCTTTCTTTGAATTCATTGACCGGCGGAGCATCGGGTTTTAAGGCGTCTTCCGCCGTTAAAACGACGGGCAGCTCCTCATAGTCCACCTTAATCAGCTCCAGTGCTTCTTCAGCAGTATCCTCATCTACAGCAGCCACAGCTGCCACCCCTTCGCCGAAATGATGGACTTTGGTGATAGGCATGGGAAGCTGATCCCTTGTATCAGGTCGAACACCATAAGGTATGCCCGGAAAATCTTTTCCTGTTATGACGGCCATAACACCGGGAAGGGCTTCCGCTTTGCTGGTGTCAATATTAAGTATTTTAGCGTGGGCAAGAGGACTTCTTAAAAGTTTGCCGTGCAGCATTCCCGGCGCTACCAGGTCCCCAGCGTACCTGGCCCTGCCTGTGACCTTGACCCTGCCGTCCTTTCGTTCGACAGATTTGCCCACTACTGTGAGTTCTCCCATTTGTTAATTCCCCCTTTCTTTTATAATCCTTAAACTATCAAGCGCTTGAGTTCAGCAACAACTCCGTACTCATCGCCCTCCAATGGGCATGATCTTTATGGTTACAATATCCCCATTTCTTAAAGAGTGTTCCAAACCCTCCTTATAATTTTCATAAGGAATATCATTAATGGCTATATCTCAGTCGAGCCTATCTATTTCTTTGGCTCCTGGTCGCACATATTCCAGACGTTCAGGCGACATCGTCGAGAGTTTCTCAAGAAAATCCCTTAAGCTAATTTCAGGGACATTTAACTCCAAGCTTTCTTTGCCTTCCAGACCCGGAACGACAAAATTAGATTTGATGTAGATCTTCATGGGTATTCAACACCCTCCGCAAACTTATAACCCGGAGCAAACTCTACAATCTCTTTTCTTCTTGATGGTAAATTTCTTGAATGTTGTTCTGCTTCCATCGAACACCAATAGCTCCCCGGCGAGTATCTCTCCCAAGTGAAGTATTACCTTCAGAACCTCCATGACCTGAATCATGGCTATCGCACCAACAGAGGCACCGACAACAGGAATTGGTGAATCTGACATTTCATTTTTAGGGAGGAAACACTCGAGGCAAGGGGTTTTTCCTGGGATAATGGTCATTATAGCTCCCTTCAGGCCAAAGATTCCTCCGTATATGTAAGGAATTCCTTTTCGCTGGCGGGCCGCGTTCAAGAGGAACCTGGTTCTGAAATTGTCAGTACCATCAACGACGAAGTGGACATTTTCCATCATCTCGGAAACGTTATCCTCAGTTATTTCCAAGGAGATGGCATCGATTTCCATCTCGGAATTCATTTCGGAAAGTCTTCTTTTGGCTGCAAGGGTTTTCATCTCACCAATATTTTTTTCGGTGTATAGAATCTGTCGATTCAGGTCGGAGGGTTGAACACACCCCGAGTCAACAATCGTTAGGTGCCCAATACCAGCAGTACAGAGGTAGAGACTAGATAAACTCCCAAGTCCCGCAATGCCCGCTACCAATACATGGGGCTTGCTTTTAACTTCTTTTGTCCTTCCCTTCCGATATCAGGCAGTATGATCTGCCGTGCATAACGAAAATAAACTACCCCGCCGCAAGCAGCGGGGTATTAGAATAGGGACAGCTGCCGATCTTCATACAGCTTTCGGTATTCGGAACCTTGTCTCTTGACGTAGTCTCGTATTGTATTCTCGTTCCCATGCTTACCGGCAGTGGTCGCAAAATAACCATCTGTCCAAAATTCGCCGCCCCAGAGAATCTTTTTTACTTGCGGGCAGCGCGTGAATATCTCTCTCGCTGTGAGGCTCTTTAACATCGTAACTATTTTCGTAA
>Ga0180301_10003080_pt1 | contig 13085 bp, 14 predicted proteins | sample GuaBasSediGuay16_FD_121797 | JGI IMG/M metagenome (GOLD analysis project Ga0180301, IMG submission 121797) | Subseafloor sediment microbial communities from Guaymas Basin, Gulf of California, Mexico - Guay16, Core 4569-2, 12-15 cm | ecosystem: Environmental > Aquatic > Marine > Hydrothermal...
CTTTTAATGAGGAATAAATTTAATGGCGGATAAAATAGTTTGGCCGATAATCGGTTCAACTGCGGCAATTTTAACCATGTTTTCATTTATTCCGCAGATTATCAAGGCCCTAAGAACTAAATCCATGCAGGATGTAAGTATCATTACTCTATTGCAGCTTTCTTTCGGAGTTTTTTTGTGGATATTATACGGCATACATTTAAGGGATTTGATTATCATTGCCGCTAATAGCATAACTTTGCTTAGTCTTGCCGTATTGCTTTTCCTTTATTCGTCCTATCGAAATATTCAACCATGAAAAATTTTATAAAAATTATTTGTGTTAATATCATTATTTTAATAATTCTATTTTTTCTTTTTGAGGCCGGTTTAAGGCTTTTCTGGCAGATGAGTGCATTAAAGGGGGAACTTTATAAGGTCAGTAAAAATCGTATATTACGCTATGAATTAAGACCTAACGCAGTCCAGGGCCGGGTTCACATAAATTCAGACGGCTTCAGGGATAAAGATTATTCTCTGGTAAAACCGCAGGGAGTTTTTCGGATTATTGTTTTGGGAGATTCTGAAGCTTTTTCCCAGAGCTTAGCATTAGAAGATACTATGCCTAAGAAATTGGAGGTTGAGCTTAATAAAAATTGCTTGGGGTTAGATTTTGAGGTTTTAAACATGGGGGTAGAGGGATACAATACAATTCAAGAATGGGAGTTTTTAAAAGTCAAGGGGTTAAAATACAACCCTGATTTGGTGATTCTCTATTATACTTTTAATGACCCGGATTATCCGGAATATTATTTTAAAAAGAATTTCTTCAATCGGTATTTTTTAACCATCAGGTATTTTCAATATCGCCTCAAGAAGGCATTGATAAGAAGGGACAGGAGAATTAAAGGCATAAAATCTGAAAAAGAAAATTTTGAATATCTTTACTCAACTTCGGCCTGGGATCACAGCAAAGAAGCAATTTTAAAAATTTCCGCATTAGCTGACGAGAATAAATTCCAATTCGCTATTGTCGTAAACCCGGAAATGTCGTCTGCCGTTTTGAATTTTAGGGACGGCTATCCCTACTGGTATATTAACGAGAAGCTGAAAGAATTAGAAAAAAACAATATCGCAGTTATTGATCCAACGTATCTTTTCAAAGAAAAAGACTCTAAAGTTCTAGATTTAGTCATTGGCCCGCATGACAGATATAAAAATGCAGAGGCAAATTCTAATATTGCTGAATATATATTAAAGGAATTTTACAGGCGTAGAATAATTAATTGTTCCGGCCCCCAATATTGAAGAGGTCTTTAATGGGATCCAAGGTTAAGCATAGAGTTATCGTAACCGGCGGCGCAGGTTTTATTGGAAGCTATCTTACGCAAAGTTTACTAAGAGAAGATAGGGAAGTTCTGGTCCTGGATAATTTTTCAACCGGCAGATCCCAGAACCTTCAACACCTAAAGGCACTAAAAAATCTTAGCGTTATAAATGCCGATGTTGCTGATTTTAAACAAGTTAAGAAATATTTCAAAAATGTAAATTGGGTCTTTCATTTGGCAGGAATTGCTGATATAATACCCTCTATAAATAACCCGTTGCTTTACCACCATGCTAATGTTGACGGTACAGTAAGTATATTGGAAGCATCCCGCTTGGCTGGCGTTGAGCGTTTTATTTATGCGGCTTCTTCTTCTTGCTATGGAATACCTGGTAGATTCCCGACTTCTGAAGAAGCGCCAATTGCGCCGCGTCACCCTTATGCATTGACCAAGTATATGGGGGAGGTGGCTGTTTTAAATTGGGGCAGCATCTATAAATTACCGGTTATTTCACTCAGGCTTTTTAATGTATATGGTACGCGTTCGCGCACAAGCGGTACTTACGGAGCGGTTTTTGGGGTTTTTTTGGCGCAAAAACTGAATAAGAAACCCTTTACTGTAGTCGGTGACGGAAATCAAACCAGGGATTTTACTTTTGTTACGGATGTCGCCAGGGCTTTTATTTCCGCTGCAGAATCGAATTGCAAGCAGGAAGTTTTTAACGTCGGATCCGGAAATACATACAGTATTAATCGTTTGGCTCAACTCTTGGGTGGTGAGGTTGCCTATATCCCCAAGAGGCCAGGGGAGCCAGATTGTACTCATGCCGATATATCCAAGATAAAGAAGGTGCTGGGCTGGCAGCCAAAGGTCAGCCTGGAAGAAGGGGTTAAAATTATTTTAGAGAATATAGATTACTGGAAAGAAGCCCCTGTCTGGACGCCAGAGAAAATAGAAACTGCCACAAAAGATTGGTTTCAATATCTAAAGGAATAAATATGAAAGACATCTACTCTAAAATTAAAAACCTTTCGGAACTCGCCTTAATTATAAAAAATTTGAAAAAGCAGCATAAGAAAATAGTGCATTGTCACGGTGTGTTTGATTTGCTTCATCCTGGCCATATAAAGCATTTTGCCGCCGCTAAGAAAGAGGGTGATATTCTTGTGGTAACCGTAACCAGAGATGAATATGTAGATAAGGGCCCTGGAAGGCCTGTATTTAACGAGTATTTACGCGCGGAAAGTATTGCCGCAATCGAATGTGTAGATTTTGTAGCAATAAATGAATGGCCGACGGCTATCCAAACTATAAGATTGCTAAAACCCGATTTTTATGTCAAGGGCCGGGATTATGCTAAAAAAGAAGAAGATTTAAGTCGTAAAATATTCGACGAAGAAAGAGCAATTAAATCAGTTTCCGGGAGGATCATTTTTACCGACGAGATTTCTTTCAGCTCTTCAACTTTGATCAATACCTTCCTTACCCCTTATCCCGAAGAAGCAAAGGAGTTCTTTGAGAGGTTTAAGAAAAGATACAGCGCAAAAGATATGATAGAGACTTTACAAAAGATACGCAAGACCAAAGTTCTGGTAATTGGCGATGCGATAATAGACGAATACCATTATTGTGTTGGATTAGGCAAATCCCAAAAGGATAATATCATCGCCACCAAATTTTTAAAAGAGGAGGTTTTTGCAGGAGGTGTGCTGGCGGCAGCTAACCACTTAGCCGGATTCTGTGAAGATGTTACTTTGTTAACTTGTATAGGTAACCAAAATAACTACAGGAGTTTCATTGATAAGCACCTTAAGCCAAACATAAAAACTAAATTTTTTTACCGCAATGACGCCCCGACTGTAGTTAAGCGCAGGTTTGTGGATCCAGCGTTTTTAAATAAATTGTTTGAAATTTGCTATTTAAAAGACACCAGCGTAATCCCTAAAGATTTAGAAGAAAAAATCAAGCATTATCTGGAAAAAAACCTTAAAGAGTTTGATATGGCTTTGGTAGCGGATTTTGGGCACGGATTAATTACCCCGCGCATTGTGAAGGCAATTTGTAAAAGCGCCAAATACCTGGCGCTCAACGTTCAGACAAATAGCGCTAATATTGGATTCAACCTGATTACAAAGTTTCCCCGCGCAGACTATATTTGCATTGACGAACCTGAATTGAGGTTAGCCTGCCATGATAAATTTTCAGATTTAAAGAAACTTGTTAATAATATACATGCTAAAACACGCTGCGGGAAAATAATAATTACCAGGGGGCATAAGGGTTCTTTAGTTTTTTCGCAAAAAGAAGGTTTTAGGGAAATTCCGGTATTCTCAAAAGAGGTGGTGGATAGAATCGGGGCAGGAGACGCTTATTTTTCCGTTACTTCCCCTTGTGCTTTAAAGAATATCCCGATAGAGATGCTCGGCTTTATCGGAAACGCTGCGGGAGCAATAAAAGTTTTAATTGTCGGCAATAGGGCTTCAGTTGAACCGATAGCATTATTTAAATATATTACTACCCTGCTTAAATAAATGAAAAGATATTCTAAACGCCTCTATGACAGTCTGTTACATTTAGATGTAAGGGGTTTACGGCTAAAAAGCGTAAAATTGAACTCGGCCATGCAAAAAATAGTTTATTTGATTAAGGTGGGGGCAGATAAGGGTAACAAACTTATTTTTATAGGAAACGGAGGCAGCGCTTCTATTGCCAGCCACATTTCAATAGATTTTTTGAAGAACGCCGGTATTCGCTCTCTGGCCTTCAATGATTCCAGCCTCCTGACATGTATAAGCAACGATTTAGGTTATGAGAGTGTATTTCAAAAACCTTTAGAAATAATGGCAAATAGAGGAGATATTCTTTTTGCTGTCAGCAGTTCTGGCAGCTCGGCTAATATTATAAACGCAGTCAAAGAAGCAAGAAAAAGAAAGTGTTTAATAATTACTCTTTCCGGTTTTAGCCCGAATAACCCTTTGCGAAAGATAGGAGACTTTAATTTCTACGTTCCTTCGGCCAACTACGGGTTAGTGGAGATCGCACACCTTACCATCTGTCACTATATAGCAGATACCATAATTTCACTCAAGAAGAAAAAATGGACAAGTATAAAATAGAAAGCCACAAGCTTATTTATCATGTTCAGAGGGTCAGCGATTGGCTTGGAGGTAAAGTTATTTATCCTATCTATGTTGAAATTGCTCCTGCAGGCGGATGTAATCATCGCTGCACATATTGTGCCCTGGATTATGTGGGATATAAACCAAGATTTCTAGATGAGGTAATGTTAAAAACACGGCTTAGCCAGATGAGTAAGGCAGGCATAAAGAGTGTTATGTATGCAGGCGAGGGAGAGCCACTTTTAAATAAAGGTATTGCTGATATAATTAATCATACCAAAAGGTGCGGTATAGACGTAGCCCTAACCACCAATGCCGTTTTATATTCTAAAAAATTGGCGCAAAATACGTTGGCAGACATAACTTGGATTAAGGTGAGTATAAATGGTGCTACGAAAAGAACATATTCCATGATACATCGTAGCCCTCGGCAAGATTTCGATAAGGTTATAAAAAATATGTCTTATTCAGCAAAACTAAAAAGAAAAAAACACTATAAATGCGCTTTGGGAATGCAGCTTTTGCTTTTACCTGAGAATAGCCATGAGGTATTAGCTTTAGCTAAAATCGCCAGGGATATCGGAATGAATTATTTCGTAGTTAAGCCCTATTCCCATCACCCGCGCAGTAAAACAACTAGGTATAAAAATATCAAATATTCTAAATACATGCATTTGGAGGGTAAATTAAGGGGTTTAAATTCAGCGGATTTCAATACCATATTCCGAATCGGGACAATGAAAAAATGGGACTCAAAGCAGCGTAATTACAAACGTTGCCTTGCTTTGCCGTTTTGGGCCTATATCGATGCCGCAGGTAATATCTGGGGTTGCAGCGCCTATCTAGAAGACAAAAGATTTTTATACGGCAATATTTATAAGAACAATTTTAAAGATATCTGGGAAGGGATTAAAAGAAAGAAGCTGCTTAAATTCGCCCAGGAGAGACTGGATATTACCGAATGCAGGGTGAACTGCCGGATGGATGAAATCAACAGGTACCTTTGGGAATTGAAGAATCCGCCAGAACACGTCAATTTCATATGAGAGATCTCAGGGATGGATAAGGATTTTTTAAGAAAAAAAGCAGATTTTATCCGCGATGATTTACTCAGGGTTTGTATCAATAACAAAACCGGCCATATCGCTCCTTCTTTGTCTTGCGTGGATATACTAACCGCACTTTATTACGACGTACTTAATTATAAAACTGAACAGCCGCTCTGGGAAGCTCGAGACAGGCTGATTTTTTCAAAAGCTCACGGTTGTTATGCGCTTTACGCTATTCTTTGCGATAAAGGGATAATCCCTAAAGAAGAGTGGGAAGGCTTCTATACCGCAGCAAGCAGCCTTTCCGGATGCATAGAAATAAGGCCGGAATACGGCTTGGAGGCAGGGTGCGGATCTTTGGGGCACGGCCTGCCCATTGCAGCCGGGCTTGCATTCGGAGCCAAATTGCAAGGTAAAAGTTACCATATTTTTTGTGTTGTTGGAGACGGAGAACTGCAGGAGGGTTCTAACTGGGAGGCTTTACAGTTTGCAGTAAAACATGAATTAACAAACCTTACGATTATAATTGATAATAACCGTCTGCAGGCAATGGATTTTATAATTAATATCATGGACAGGCAGGGAAGGGATATTATTAGGAAATTTAAGGGATTTGGTTTATCTCCGGTTAACTGCCCGGGCCATGATGTAGTTAAATTAGCAAAATGCCTAAGACAAGCTAAATTATCGCCTAAAGATGTACCCGCAGTAATTATTGCCCGGACAATCAAAGGCTACGGCTTAAAATGTATGGAAAATATTGCGAAATTTCATTTTCGCATACCTACACAAGAGGAAATAAAAAAGGGAAAAAATTATGGTTGAGGCAATGAATTTCCGAAAAAATATCGTTGATAGTCTGGTGCCTTATTTTCGTAAGGACCAAAAGTATTATCTGTTGGTCTGCGACATGGGCTTTGGCGTGATCGATACTTTAAAGAAAGAATTTCCTGGGCGTATATTTAACTGCGGAGTTATGGAGCAGGCAACCGTAGGGATTGCCGCAGGAATGAGTTTAAGCGGATTAATTCCTGTAGTTTATTCAATAGTGAATTTTTTAGCCTTCAGGGCGTTGGAGCAGGTAAGGAACGACGTTATTCTTCAGAAACTAAACGTAAAATTTATCAGCACGGGGGTAAATAACTATTTTAAATTTTTAGGCCCCTCACATTGCTGCGGTAGCGATGACATAACTATTATGAAAACAATTAATATGCCGGTTTATGACCCTTATAACGATAAGAGGTCTTTTAAAGAATTGGTTGATAACTGGATAAATAGTCCCTATGCCGGTTATATCAGGGTTTAAGGGGTGCGCATGCAAGTGACAATAATTATGCCAGCCCTTAACGAAGAAGCTAACATTCAGCCTGCAATAACCAGCACCCTGAAAGCTTTTTCTGATTTTAGCCTAGATGGCGAAATATTAGTAGTTAACGACGGGAGCACAGATAGGACGGAAGCGCTAGCCAGCGAACTTTTAAAAAAAGATAATCGAATCAGAATTCTCAGGCATGATAATCCCGCTGGTATAGGCGCTTCTTTTTGGGATGGCGTAGATAATGCTCTAGGCGATGCCATTTGCATGCTTCCCGGAGATAATGAGAATGACCCGGTAGAGATCCTGCGTTATTTTAACTTACTGGAAAAGGCTGACATCATCAATCCCTACGTAACTAATAAGAGGAACCGTCCGGTTTTACGTAATTTCCTCTCCTTTCTTTACCAGTTAATAATAAATATTACTTTCTTTACCAGGCTCAAATATACTAACGGCACCGTACTTTATAGGAAATCTCTGCTAGAAGAGCTTGAGCATAGGTGTAAAGGTTTTTTTTTCCAAACCGATATTTTAATCAGGCTGATTAAAAAAGGATACCTTTTTGTTGAAGTTCCTTATTCTTTAAGAAAAAGAGAAAAAGGCAGATCAAAGGCAGTGAATTTAAAATCTTTAATTGAGGTAGCAAAAGGCTATTTGAAATTAGTCAAGGATATATATTTCAGTGAGGCTGACACCAGAAAGGCTTTTAGTGACGATTCTGTTACCAAAAAATACCATAATCAATTAGCAAGGAAATAAGGATGGCGGAATTAATTCTCGATGGCCACAAGCTTTTATGGCATAAGGAAAGAATAGAGGCCTGGTTAAAGGGCGAAAGAATAGCGCCGATAACAATAGATTGTTCTCTGACCAGAAGATGCACATACCGTTGTATTTATTGTTACGGGCAATTGCAAGCTAACGATGAGAAGAAGATTACCAGGGATGTAATATTCCGTTTTCTTGATGATGCCAGAGATATAGGCGTTAAGGCAATCAGTTTTGTCAGCGACGGGGAAAGTACCTGCTCTCCTCATTTATATGATGCCATAATCCGGGGGAAAGAGAACGGCTTGGATATGGCTTTGGGCACAAACGGATATTTATTAAAGACGGAAAAATTAGAGGAAATTTTATCCGCGCTTACCTATTTAAGATTTAATATATCTGCTGGGGATGAAAAAAATTACTCACGCGTAATGGGCTGCAAAGGGGAGTGCTTTAAAAAAGTTTATAATACCATAAAAGAAAGCGTGAGGATTAAAAAAGAAAAGAAACTCGGCGTTACCATCGGAATACAGATGGTTCTTTTGCCAGAGTACTCCGACCAGATTATTCCTTTCACAAAATTAGGAAAAGAATTAGGAGTGGATTATGCAGTTATAAAACATTGTAGCGATGATGAGGTTGGCAGTTTGGGTGTAGATTATTCGAAGTATTTCGGCCTGGTAGATACTTTAAAGGGAGCGGAGTCATTTTCTTCGCCCGGCTACCTGGTAAAGGCAAAGTGGTCAAAGATACTAAGTGAGGGTAAGCGCAGGTATATTCAGTGTTACGGGCCTCCATTTATGATGCAGTTTTCCGGCTCCGGCCTGGTTGCTCCTTGCGGTATGCTTTTTAATACTAAATATAAAGAATACCATATCGGAAATATTGCTGAGAAGCCTTTCAAAGAAATCTATAAAAGCGAAAAATACTGGCAGGTTATCCAAAAGCTTGCATCCGATAAGTTTGATGCCAGGAGCATGTGCGGTTCTTTATGCTTGCAGCATAAGGTAAATGAGTTTCTTTGGGACCTAAAAAACGGCAAAGCTAAATTGGATAAGCCGCAGGGCGAGCCACCTTTACATATAAACTTTATTTAATTCCCGTGCCAAAAAAAGAAATTATTCTCGCATCCTTAGCTTAAATTAAAAATGAATGACATTTACCTTCTCGGTATTTCAGCTTTTTATCACGATAGCGCTGCCTGCTTGATTAAAAACGGAGAGATCCTTGCAGCTGCCCAGGAGGAGCGTTTTACTAGGCGCAAGCACGATTTTAATTTTCCTATTAACGCAATTCGCTATTGCCTGGAAGAGGCCAAAATCAACTCTTTGAACTTAGATTATGTCGGTTTTTACGATAAGCCATTAGTTAAATTCGAGAGGATCTTAGAGACTGCCTTACGTTACGCGCCCTCCGGAATCACGCAATTTTTGCAGTCTATACCTCTGTGGTTAAAACAGAAGCTTTGGATAAAAGATCTAATAATGGAGGAACTAAATTATAAAGGAAAAATCTTATTCTGCCAACACCATGAGTCGCACGCTGCTTCGGCCTTTTATCCTTCTCCTTTCAAGGAAGCGGCAATTTTAACGATGGACGGAGTAGGGGAGTGGGATACCGCATGTTTCGGTAGCGGAAGAGGCAAAGATATAAACCTTAGCTTTTCTCTGCGTTTTCCGCATTCATTAGGTCTTTTATATTCTGCTTTTACCTACTATACGGGATTCAAGGTTAATTCCGGAGAATATAAGTTAATGGGTTTGGCTCCTTATGGAGAACCTAAATATAAAGACTTGATTTTAAGAGAATTGATTGATTTAAAAGAGGACGGCTCATTTAAATTAAATATGAGATATTTCGGTTATTGTAACGGCATGAGGATGACTAATGCCCGTTTTGATAAGCTTTTTGGATTAAAGCCGCGCATACCTGAGACAAAAATAAGAGAAGTCGATATGGATTTAGCCAGTTCCATCCAGGAAGTTACAGAAGAGATAATGCTAAGAATGGCTCGGCATGTCCATCAGGTAACAAATCAGAAGAAGCTTTGCCTTGCCGGAGGAGTCGCTTTAAATTGTGTTGGAAACGGCAGAATTTTGCGCGAAGGGCCCTTTGAGGATATCTGGATTCAGCCGGCAAGCGGGGATGCGGGAGCGGCACTTGGTGTGGCGCTTTTTATTTGGCATAAATACTTAGGAAACCGGCGTAACGTAAACGAAAAAGAAGATAGCCAAAAAGGTTCTTTTTTAGGCCCGCATTTTAGAGATGAGCAGATCGAATATTTTTTAAAAAAAGAGGGTGCTCCTTATAGGAAATTGAATACAGGAGATATAGCGCAGACTATAGCTGGACTTATTGATAAACAGAATGTAGTTGGTTGGTTCCAAGGGCGAATGGAATTCGGGCCGCGCGCTTTAGGCGCAAGAAGCATACTTGGAGACGCCAGGACCCCCCAGATGCAATCTAAGATGAACCTGAAAATTAAATACAGGGAATCCTTCAGGCCTTTTGCTCCTACGGTATTAAAAGATCATTCTTCGGATTGGTTTAATCTTGATAAAGAAAGCCCTTACATGCTTCTGGTTGCGCCGATTAAGGAAAGTAAACGTTCAAAAAATAATAATGGCATAGGAGAAATCAAAGGATTTGATAAGTTAAAGTTTGTAAGGTCCCAAATTCCTGCAGTTACGCATGTAGATTACTCTGCAAGGCTGCAAACCATAACAAAAGAACAGCACCCTTTATACTACGCGTTAATAGAAGCCTTTTATAAAAAGACAGGCTGCCCGGTAATTATAAATACCTCCTTTAATGTAAGGGGCGAGCCTATAGTTTGCACTCCAGAGGATGCCTTTAATTGTTTTATGCGTACAGAGATGGATTATTTAATTATAGGGTCATTTTTATTGGATAAAAAAGAGCAGAACGCATTAAAAAAAGATACAAAGTTGCAGGAGGCTTTTGAATTAGATTAGAGGAGAAACTTGGAAAAATGGAAAAATTAAATTTCGATAAAATTACATTAAGGAAATTCGCAATTCAGATGGGGATTGTATTCCTGGTAATCGCTTCGCTGTTTTACATAAAACATAGAGAAGTCATCCTGCCGATTGCAATCCTTTCCGGGTTGTTTTTTCTATCAGCGTCCATCTCCCCTTTATTATTAAAACCTCTATACTATGTTTGGATGAAATTTACTGCATTTATGGGGTGGCTTATTACCAGCTTGATTCTGGCTGTTATATTTTATTTAATTTTCACCCCGATCGGCCTTTTAATGAGATGCCTTAAGAAGGACCCCCTAGACTTAAAAATAGAAAAAAGTAAACCAACTTATTGGCAAATAAAGGTAAGCAAAGAATATAACCCTTTGGACTACGAAAAGCAGTTTTAAGAAAAAGGAGGAGATTTTATGGGAAAACTTAAGATTCTCAAAGAGCTTTGGGATTTTCTAAAAGTAAGAAAAAAGTGGTGGTTGACTCCTATTATAATTGTTTTGCTGCTATTAGGTTTTTTAATCTTTTTTACCCAGTCTAGCGCGGTTGCCCCTTTTATATATACTTTATTTTAAGCTAAAAAAGGTTTTAATATGTTAATTACCGATAAAAGAAAAGCCAAGCTTTTTAAATCTTTAAGAGTAGTTATGCTGCCATATCTGCCTTTTACTCTAGGAATAGAAACAGGAAATATCTGCAATTTAAGGTGTCCGCTTTGTCCTACCGGTGCCCAAGATACTTCGATGCGCAGGGGATTTATGGACCTTGTGACCTTTAAGAATATAATAGGCCAGTTTAAAGATTCAGTTTCCACGTTAAATTTATACAGCTGGGGCGAGCCCTTATTAAATCCGGAATTAGTGGAAATGGTTAAATATGCCAAAAAAATTAAAAGAAATTTGCGTATAATTACCAGCACTAATTTGAACGTTAAGAACAATAGCCTGTTAGAGGGGTTAATAAGCTCAGAAATTGATGAGATTATTGTCTCTTGTGATGGTGCCAGCCGAGAGGCCTATTCTAAATACCGGGTGGGAGGGGATTACGATTTGGTAATTAAAAATATGTCTTTTTTAAAAGAATTGCAAAAGAAGTATAACAGCAAGACCCAGATAATATGGAATTTCCTTGTTTTTCGCCATAATGAACACGAAATAGAAGCGGCTAAAAATAAGGCTCATTCATTAGGAGTAGAGCTTCGCCTGGGGAAGATGCGCACTTTTATGAAGGATGAAATCCTTAAGCCCCATAAGGAATCTATAGAGAGGTATAAAGAATGGATTCCCGATAACCAGAATTACAGCGCCTATGATAAAGAAAAAAATATTACAAGGATTAAGATTAAAACCTGCAGAAAACCATGGCAGGAAATCAGTATTAACTGGAACGGCGAGGTGCTGCCTTGTTGCGCAGTTTATGGCGATGAATTTAGCTTTGGCAATATTAAGGAAGGCTCTATTAAGGCTATTTGGAATAATTCTAAATACTCGGCGGCACGCCGGGAAATATTAAACAGCAATAAGCCTGCCTCGACAATATGCGGGATTTGCAGGGATAACGGATTCATGCACATGTAGAAAATATGTTTACTTTGATATTTATGAATTTTATAACTGGCCTGAGCGCATTTATCTTTGCCCGGCTTATTGTTTTGAAAAAAAATAATTTAGAATTCGTTATTACTTTTTTTATTCTTTTCTTTGCTCAGGTGGTTATAACACTGGAAATCCTGGGAATTTTTAAGGCGCTACTATTGAAGAATGTAATAGCATTGAATTGTTTTCTTTTGGCTATGGCCTTTCTGGTAATGAAATCTAAGGGTACAAATATCAGTGGAATCTTTTCTCTGAACTTTAACCTGCAGGATTTAAAAATAAATAAAATCGTAATGCTTTGTTTTTCCGTGATTTTAGGCTTCGGTTTGGTAAAGGTCTTGATAAATTTAGTAAGTCCTCCTTTTGGATGGGATAGTTTAAATTACCATTTTACTTTTCCGGTTGAATGGTTGAAAAATGCCAATTTAGCCAATCCCATCGTTGTTTCATGCGATCCAAGCCCGACTTATTATCCTATAAACGCAAGCCTGTTTTTTTTCTGGCTGATGCTGCCTTTAAAAAATGTATTTATTGCTGACTTGGGCCAGGTGCCTTTTTTTGCCCTTGCCTTTTTAGCTATCCTTGCTTTAGGGGGTAAATTAGGCCTTTCAAAAGTAAATAGTATTTTTGCTGCCTCCCTTTTTACTCTAATCCCAAATTATTTCAAGCAATTAGAAATTGCCTATGTTGATGTAATGGTAGCGGCTTTGATTTTAGCGGCTTTATTTTATATTTTTTGCCTGAGGGAAGAATTTTCGTTGAGATATACTTTTTTGTATGCAATTTCTCTGGGGTTGCTTATTGGCACTAAAACTACAGCAATCCCGTTTGCTATTTTTTTATTTATTCCATTTTTATATTTATGTATCAAGCGTGCAGATATTAAAAAGTCTTTTTTATTATTTTTTGTTTGTTCAGGGTTTATTATTC
>Ga0180301_10003081_pt1 | contig 13085 bp, 19 predicted proteins | sample GuaBasSediGuay16_FD_121797 | JGI IMG/M metagenome (GOLD analysis project Ga0180301, IMG submission 121797) | Subseafloor sediment microbial communities from Guaymas Basin, Gulf of California, Mexico - Guay16, Core 4569-2, 12-15 cm | ecosystem: Environmental > Aquatic > Marine > Hydrothermal...
CCGCAGAAAATCCGCTCTTTAACCTCAATCCAATACAGTATGACTCCTGTCTCCTCTAGGAATTTTTCAAGCTTCAACCGGATGTCTTCAGGAAGATCATATTTACTAACAGTCATGGATCCTCCCCTGTGAATTCTTCTATTGCTTCTTTCAAATGTTCTTCAAGGAATTTTGAAAGCTGCTTTATCAGCCAGTTGAAATCGATAATATTCCTGTACTCGGCCCAATCCACTTCAGCACCTGTTATGTCTACATCGCTTGGAATAAGAGAAAAACATGAAACATCAACAGCTCCAACCTTACGTATACTCGGCTCAACCACAAATTGAATAACAGCTTTCCTCAACTCTCAACCCCCGTGAATTCCTCTATAAAACCAGTTTACAGCCTCTTCATAGGTGTTGAATGGGCCTCCAATAATTTCGACATCTTCCCAGCTAATGTACTCTGTTGGTCCTGGTCCATTTGGAAAAGGCTTCCCATATTGCGATGTAATATAATATTTTCCATCTTTAGCCAACCATACAATGGTAACATAATGGTTTACACCTGGTATGAAAGGTTCAAGCACTCGAACCTTTTCAACAAGATCTCTAAGAGAAATCTTTTTATTTTCGGGAGAGATACTTTCACATGTCATCTCACACACCTCCTTTTTATTGCTTAGTTGGGATTTCAGGTAATTTTACATGTTTCAGAATGAATTTAATGATATCATCATATGAGATTTGTTTTTTCTTAAGAAGAAAGGCAACTGTAGGAGCAAGGGCATCAAGCCCCTTTTTCGTTTCTTTTCTTAGTGCAATTGTAGTCCATTCATTCATGAAATTTACCTCCATGTATGAAGCACATATACAGTATCTATAGATACTTATAGGATATAAATTTTACCATACATGCAGTACTTGTGAAGCATGAAAATTAAAAGATAGACCTCTTTTTTTAATTGGGAAGAGGATTGAGAAAATGGCCTATAGAAAAGTATCTATTCCCGATGAGTTCTGGAAAAGAATCGAAAAAATAGTTACAAAATACCCAGAATACGGTTATAGCAGTGTAGCTGAATTTGTGAAAGATGCTGTTAGACGTAGGTTAGAAGAAATAGAAAAAGAGATCAAGGAATCCCTAGGTTAGGTATTCGAAGAGTTTTTGTAAATTTTTATATTTTCTTTCCATTAGTGATTTCAGCAGTTCTTCGATTTTTGTTTTTAGGTCTTTTAGGTCTCTGCATTCTTTCATCATCATTAGTACATATTCTAGGCAGTCTTGTACTCCTCGCATGTAGTCTCCCATGTTTACCCGTTTATTAGTGTTCACGGAGGTTTATAAAGACCTTGAACATTTTTCGTAAGACAGTTGCTCCAACCAATAAAAATTCCACTATAAATTATTGTAATAATGTATAGATATTATGTGGACTGTCTTACGAAAAGGTTTTAAATCTGTTATTTCCCGGAAAAACCCTAACTCCGGGAACTTAAGCTTAAGTTTTTTATGTCGGCTTATTTTGTTGTGTTAAATTTTATATTGCGGGTTGTCTTACGAAATTCATAGTTATTTCGTAAGACAGTTAGAGAGGGGAGCTGCATGGCCAATACAAGATATACGATTTGGGGGATTACCTGGTTTATTCTATGTCTTATTGGTATGGCTGTCTGCTACATTGGATATTACCTGGATGACATATTGTCAAGGGGATATGGAACATATGCAGGCTATACAGAGGTTCTCATAGGCGTTTTCTTCTTTCTTGGATTTGGATTACTGCTGGCAACAATTATCATAGATGCTGTGAACTGGTATATTAGAAAGAAGACAAGGGAAGCATAATTCGCTCTTACGTAAGACAGTTAACTAGCAGCAAAACAAGATAAGCCACTAAAAGAAGCCAAAACAATATATCAAGTATTATTATTTTTTTATCTTTCATTTTTTATTTCTTCGCTGTAAACGCAGATTAGGAACTCTGAGACGATGATGAATAAGTGTTTTTCTTTTCGGCTTCATCTCCCTAACGTATCCTTCTTTATCAACATAGTAGAAGAGACCTTTCTTACGTTTGATTTTAATCGGGTTTCCCTTCGAATCCTTCACAATCTTACCCTTAGCCAACAACATCTACCTCCCAGGGTGTTGATCCCCGTCTGCCCTCTAAGAGGGGCTTCATCCTTTAGGGTTTCAACCGAAAGCTTCCACTTCTAAATTAACTTCTTGTTGGACATTATTGGAGGTTTTTTCCTCTTCTTGTAAAGTGTAAATTTTTAGCAAAGCCTTTATGATTCCTCTTCTTATGTATGTTTTTGCAGTTGAGAAACTACCTAACTCTAATGTTTTTCTGACTACGTCCAAACGGCCTGTTTTTGCATAAAGAAAAGCTGCATAAATCTCTTTGTCTTCAAGAATATTTTCTGGTATTTCTTCTTCCTCTTCCTCAAAGCTGAATTCTGCTATTTGATAGGTGTCAAACATGATTTTTGTTCTAGGTATATCTGTTACGATGTAGATTTTTTCCTCGCTTGTTATGTAGATTTTAGCTACCTTTTTACCTAGTTTTTCAATAATTGCAGTACATATTTCAGGATCCCTTAGACCTGGATCCAAATCTTTAAATCTAACAGTTATTAAAATCCATTTACATCGATATTTACGTATTAAATGTGCTAGTTTAAGAAAATTAACATTGGCTTTGCTCATACTTCGCCTAGCGTGAAGATGCACACCTGCTTCATCAAATATGAAAAGTTTGCTTTTAGTAGTGCTTCTAAGCCATTTTTTAAGCTTTACATAGCTATCTATTTGTGAGAATTTGTCTGTTTTTATGTTTGTCCCGACCTCTTGAACGTAACCTAGCTCTAAACATTTTTCTCCAAGAGCTAAACTGAAATCAGTTTTACCTGTGAACTTTTTACCATGAATAATTACAGTAGGAGCAGGATCATCCTTAAAAATTTTCTTCAGTATCCCGTTAAGGTTCATTCCCATTTCACCTTCTCAACTGTTTCAGGCGCCTTAATACCGAGTTGGGTTAGAATATCTGCTTGCTTTATGAATTGAGCCTCACCTCTTTTTCTTAGGATTGTTTTAATAATTTCCACACCCTTTTCAATTTCTTTGTCAAGTTCTCCTCTTTCCTGTGCAAGGTACTTTATTATGTTCCATTTCGCTATTTCCGTTGCAAGTGTGTTACAAGCATACTCCCGTACTTCAGGTTCGTGTTCTGCCCAGATACTCCCCAAAAGTCTTTTTTCTTTAAATTCATCAAGACCCATGTTCTTTGTCACCTTTTAAAATTCTATAAACCTCTCTTATAACCTCAACACCAAAAGCACTTTCGAATTTAACCAATTGCGTTAAAACATCATGAAGTTCGCTTGAATATTCTTTTATGACTTCTGATTTTTTGAAGGCCTCTGTGAAGGCCCAGTCGCAGACTATTTCTAGTACTCCGTTTTTCTCGTTTATTTCTTCGTAGAATAATATTTTTAGTTCTCCTATATCTATGTAGTCTCCGTTGCTTATTTCAATGGGTATCCAGCGGTTCCGTAATGCGTTTATTAAACCTCTTAGCCCTGCCTCAAGCAAATAGATTCTATCCTCTATAGCTACATCTATTTGCTGTGCTTTTTCCACTCTTCCATGTTGGTGGTCAATTTTTATTGCAATCAAGGTTTGTTTGATTTCTTTTGCAAGTACATATGATGCTGCACCTGAAAGGCCAAATACAGTTAGCATATAGTAGTTTAACATGTTGTAGATGCCTATTGCTACGAATGGGGCGAAAAGTGTCATGAAATAGTAGTTTGTCACTTTTGTGAATTTTTTGCCTTGTACTCCTACGCTTGCGCCTGCAAGGCTGCTTAAAATGCACATTGATATTATTCGCTGTTTTTCGCGTAGAAAATCGTATAGGCTTATGTATTTTGGGCCTTCAACTGTTTTTCTCACATATATTAAGCTTCTTGTGAAACATACTTCTTTTGTTGCAAGCATAAAGGCATGTACTCTATTTGCAGTTAAATTAAACATGTAAGCGTAAACACCGTCCCGGGTGAATTCCATTCTATAATCGTCTACAAACAAGTATACTGGGTTTTCTTTTGTTGCGTTAAAAACAGCTATTTCAACAAAAACAGGGTTACTGTATTCAACAACTTGATAAACTTCTTGCCAAACAGCTTTAAGCGTACCGCTCTCATTGATCCAAACAACCTCATATGTCTTAGGGCTAAAAGGGTAAACAATTGGATAAACAACTAGATCCCCATGTTTAAAGGCCATATATTCAAAATGAACTTCCTGAACCCCTTCAACACCATCACAATAACCTGAAGGTATAAGCAAAATAGTCATGGAAAGCAAAAGAAAAATTGTTACAGCTCCCTTCAGCTTTTTCCCCTCCTAAACTTCTTTATACCTGTTTTCTTTCCGCTTCTAATAGCTGCTACAACAACAATAAAAACAACAGCTCCAATAACAATTAGAGCTGAGTCAAATCCAATTGAAACACTTTCCTCTGTTGAAGACTGCTCTTGCTCAGGTTGCTGCGAAGGAGGAGGAACAAAACCACCAGTATCACCACCACTACTCCCAGTAGCAGGAGGATTCCAATCTACCACGATTTGAACTGCACTCTGATGCATAACAGTAACAGTCAAAATCTTCGAAGCAGAATCGTAACTCCACTCAGTCTCAGTAATCGTGCTGTTAGAAGTAACACTGCAAGGAGAACCCAAGCTTCCGCAGTAGATTTTAATCGTACTGTTTGTTCCACTTGGACCGTCTATGATTGCGGTTAAACGCTGTTGACTGTAGGATATGAATGAGACTTCTGCGTTTGATTTTTGGGAAAAAACGTCTGTTATATATGGTTCATCCATGCTCTTGACGAACTTTAAAACTGCAGCTTCATCTGCTCCCAAAGTAACTGTATATGTTATATTACCTCCATGAACTTGATCTATTTTTGTGTCGTTCAGATAAACGTCGTAGACTGGGTAAAATAGCTGTGGAAGATACAATGTCACAGTTTTAGCTTGCGATTGCGGATTATACAAAATGATAGTTCTATTCCATACAAGATCCAATCCATTTAAACTATAAACATTAGGTGCAATAGCTAATACATCACTTGTGTTAGTAAAAACATATCCTCCAAGCATCAGTAAAGCCATCATACGCCATGGAACCGCACGAGGAGTAATTCCTTCGCCACCTCCACCAATCCACGGTTCATAACCCCATAACCATTCTGTACTGTTTGCAATTTCAATGTATGCATAAGGAAGGTGCCTAGCAACTGCCCAAACATACCATAGGGTTCTTTTGTCTAAATAATGTTGTAAGGGATCAACGCAAACCAACGGCATTTGTCCACCGTCATCTGGAGCAACTCTACTGCGACTGTTTGTACTGCTTACACGGTAAATCGTTGGAGTATTGTACCGATTGTCATATTCATGATGTATAATATGTCCGTAAAAGTTGGCATAAGTGTTAAGAGCCATCTCTAAGTATGTTGAATTTTCTGTCAGTCGATACCCATCTAAAAATGCGTTAACAATTGCTGCCGCACCTACTACCCATCTACCCGTATAGCTGTAACCATATGTAAACGTGCTATCTCCTTGGCTCTTTAAAGTTTTAGTTGCATAATCAAGAGCCTTGTTTGCGGCATTTAAATATGTTGCATTTTCTGTAATCTTATATAACCATAATAACACTACTCCTCCTTGAACAGTGTACCAGACCTTGCCGCCAACACTATTGTAATTTTTCATTCGATCATATGCCATATACCAAGATCCATCTGCTTGTTGCCTGTTAATAAGAAAACTTGCAACTTTTTCCGCATAGTCTAGATAAGTTGTATTCCCAGTAAACTGATAGAAGTGAAGTAAAATATATGTGCCTGTTATCGAAGCCCAACTGGAAGCTTGACTCTTACCATTATTTGCAGATCCTTCCAGACGATATTTACCGTCACTTGTATAATATTGGAAATCTAATCCATAGTCGGTTTTATTTATGAAGAAATCGATAACAATGTCCATTAGCTTTTTAGCAAACTCCAGATAACTTTTGTTTCCAGTTAATCTGTAGAAGTGCAAATAAACATACGCTGAAAGATAGTCAAGGTCACTTTCATATGTATCATAACCTACATATCCCATTTTTTTATCAAACGACGCCCGTGTTTGCATTGTTAAATTATATTTCTTGAGATTGTCTAAATACGTGTAACGCCAACTAAATGGAGGTTCATTTGGGGTTAACCGTGTGTATCCAAAGTATTGTTCAAAAATTTCATCACCCTTTCTGAGAAGTTGGATTTTCGGAGGATACGTGTTCGGTATTTTTTCTACAACAATATAATTGTCCAAGAAAATGGTTTCAGATGTACTACCAAGAGGTGTATGTCCCTCATGGAAACCATTTGCCCAATATTCCCCGTTCCATAATACTCCAAAATCTAACGTTGTTCCCGAGAGTGTTGCTGTATGTCTTGCTATCAACGGATAGCCTTGCATTCCAATCGTTGTATTTCCATAATATAGCAAAACATATTGGCTATGTTGAAAACCGAACCATTGCGGTTTCATAGTGGTGTATGTGTAATCAAAATCGAAATATGGAGGATAAAAACACGCATTCGTTTCATTCGGCGGTGTTAAGAAGACATACCACAACGTGGAAAACCACGTACCCGTGATTGTGCGGTTGTTAAAGCCACTCATTACTTGGTGAATGTAAGGAAAACTTGTATTTGCATAATAGACGATATGAACTGTAACATTCATATCATACGTGTCAAAAATTATATTCAAATATAAATCGAGTTGTATTTCTGTTGATGTATTAGCCGTGATAGTCATTTTTCCAAAACGTTGACTAGCAGTGTATTGTTTATTTTCAGTGTAATTTTTGTAAAAATACGCATGATCATACGGTAATAATCGATATTTCACATAATGTTTATATTCAGCAATAGTAACCCATCCGTTATCGTAGTATTCTAGTTTTGAGGGAAAATATCCAGAGGTTGTACCTGTTAATCCTTTCTCAAAAGCAATTCTGATCTTTTGCGTCTGGAAATAAACAATTCCAGTTTCATTGAAGATCCCAAATGTCTGTGCATGGGCAACATCCATAACTCCATTTATTTGATAATCACAAATGGAGACAGAAACTACAACTACAACAAAAAGTAATATTATTAAACCACATTTAATGGTTCTTAACCGCATTTCCGACACCTCAGGCTGTAAGGTTTATTACGAAATGTGCGAGTGTAGATGAGCCTAAGCCTCCTTTTCTTAATGCAAACTGTAAGCAGAAACCTGTTACAATTAGCCATGTTAGGTAAAGCCAGTTGAAAGGATGTTGAATAAAGTGTGGTACAATCCAAAATGTTACTGCAAAAATGTCTTGGGCTGTTTCAGATTCAAAAAACCTGCTAAAGAATTTTATTTTGCTTAAAACTTTTGCAAGATTTGTTAATGTTGCCCTATAAGATTCTTCGGCGCATGCAACAATGATCCAAATCCCTATGATCTGCAAAGCATAATTCAAGCTTACAAGTATCTTACTCCATTCTGAAAACATTTCCAAGCGCATTAAGTACAGATTACCCACAAATCTGAAACCTATTGGAACCATTACAATAGCTGAATATGTTGTATCTGCTTTCCGTTGAAGCCAGTCAACTGCGAGAAAAGTGCATATTATTTCAACTATCCACATTGTAAGAATATCTGTTGCAAGTTTGCTACCTGAACTCAGTAAGCAAAGCCAAACACCAAACGGTAGACTCAATAAGAAAAATGCAACATAGGTGAGGTCTTTAGATTTTATTAAACCTATTTTGACTTCTTGACTCTTGACTTCCTCCATCTTGTTCACCTCTCTAAGTAAACGTAGCAAAGAACCGTGAAATCTCTTGCAAAAACTTTAGGATTTGTAAATGGCTTAGCTGTAACGTGTAATGTCACTTGTATGTTGATCGTTGAGCTTGATATCTCCTTATTAACTGTTAACGTGTAATAGCCATTTGGGAATTCAATTTTTTTAGAAACAGAAAGACATACAACTTCAACATAGCAATCTTTAGCTGCACCTCGGTAACTTGCATGAAAAGTTATCTTAGCAACTTTTATTTTAGATATACGCCAACCATTAGTAATATATACAGAAATTTGATCATCATCTTCAATGTTTAAGTTAATTGTAAATGTCTTTGTTGTTTTTTCAAGGGGATTATACCAATTGTCTCCCCATTTCAGCTCTGTGGGATACATTAAGGTTATTGTTAAATGTGTTGCAGGGCTGCCCGTAACGTTACCTGTAGTATCTTGTGAACTTCCTTGTTGAAATGGAGGAGGCTGCGGTAGATATTTTAGCAATGGAAACATGATGAACATGCAGATTATGAATACGACTAGAATTACCATTTCCCTTTTTTCTCTTTCAGCTGGAATTTCACTCACTTTACTTGCCTCCTAGCCGTTTTTTGATAGTTTTAATGTTGTTCCATGTTTTACGGCCTTCATCAATAACTCTATTCACTGCCCCGATTACGAACAGCGCTAACCAAACTAAAGCGTCTTTTACCTTTGTGAAAGCACTTTCAAGCCAGCTGCTGTGAAAACACATCGCAGCATAAAATTTGTTTGCAATCATACTATAGATGCCAGTGTAGAGCAATATCAGGTAGACCATTACGCCGTAAATTGCTGAAAAAACAACGAACTCTAACTTTTCCTTATGTATTCCGATGTAAAAGAATACGAATATCGTTAGTATCGGTAGGGCTACTGCTATAAGGGCGAACATTTTGTTGACAAACTGTATGAACGCTTGACCAACATATACTCCTGTCTGGCCGAAAAACGCTGGCAAAGCAAAGACAAAACCCAAACCAATCATTATTGCTAGGATTATTGCAACAATACCCATTGAAGTAATCCCTCCTTCAATTTGTTTAGCAATTTGATTAAATTGGTGAGCAGGAAAGCAAGGCCGTCATAAAGATAAGGGATTCTAAACTGCGGAAAGAAAAATGCAATAACAAAATACAGCGATAAGATCAATAAGATCTCAAGTAAAGTTTTTATGAAGTCCATTTTTCCTCTCAAAGCCAAAACTAATAATATGAATAAAAAAACTGAAATTATGTTAATGTCTCCTCGCATGGCGAACCCTCCTCTTCTTAAAGAACAGAACAAGCAAAGCAATTACTACGATTGTTGAACCTAAACCAGCGTAGATAATCCAGCTTGCAGTCCCTTCACCAAAATAGACGTCATAAATCACTACATACGGCTTATCATTTGAATCTGGTGTGTAGGTGACAATCTTAAGTTCGAAAACACCGTTACTAGCATAACTACTCCAGTCATCTCCACTTGCAATTGTAACATCTGTAATTGTTGTAGATCCGCTGCTTGCACCTTCTTTAACACCATCTATGTAAAATTCGCATGGCAGAGCTGTTTTTCCTAACGTGTTTGTATCAACAGCAAAACATTTCATTGTTAGCTTAAAGTAAATGTTACTCCAGTCACCTTCGACGTAAAAGTATAAGTAGCAAGTTAGAGATGCCCCAGTCGAACCACTAAAATCAACAACTGTAGATGCAGATGCATCAAGCAATTCTGTTGTTACATCTGCACCATCTTGTGTATCTCTTGTTATTTTTGTTATTATCGGTGAAGTTAAAGGTTTTTTAACAGCAAAACTTGTAAAAGCAGTTACTTGCTCATCGAAGTCAGCAACATAATTGTTACCGGATTTTAAGCCTTTGAGATAGATCTGTGCATCATATAAAAAGCAGTCAAAGTATTTTATTTCTCCTTCAGCGAAAGTGACACCTATATCTGCTACGAATTGGTCAATTGTTTTTGTTATGCTTCCCTCACCGTATGTATTGTTTACAGCTGTAATGTTAACAGTGTAGATAATTGTGTTTGTTCCGTCTTGCAATTTAATCTTGATTTTTACGATGCTTATTAAATCTAAGCTTAGCTTCATGTTATTGACGTCACTAAGCAGCACATGAGCTGAGATTGTTAACTGCGAGATCGGTTGATCATTTTCATTTACCCACTCAGCGTAACTGTAGCCAAGTGCGAAACTACCGAGTTTAATTTCTACAGTTGCTTTTTCATCACCGTACCCAACTGTGACGCTGTACTTTTTTGTTGCGACTTCAGGTTTAAAGTAAAGCGTAGAGATCACGATTATTGCAATTAAAAATATTGAAAGAATTGCTAAGTGTTTTCTGTTCACTTTTTACCCCTCCTATAGAAGATAACTATGACTATTACTGCAGCTGCTAGAGCAACATAAAAGTAGTATTTTCTCAGCCAGTTTAACCACGAGGATACAACTACTTGCGGGGTAACACCTACAGAACTTTCTTCAGTTTCTCTTTCAAAATTCAACACTGTAAACGGGTTATCTGGATGCGTTTCAGGTATTTCAGCAACTAACGTTTGACCTGACTCTTCTCCCTTCGCTGTTACTCTTACATATATTACATATTTTATTGTACATGTAGTTGCAGCTCCACAGTCAGTAAGGTGATCGCTAATTGTTTTTTCAACGGTTGATGGACTCCAACTTCCCCTGTAACTTGTGTCTAAAGTTATTGAAATCGGATAGGCTCCGAAAACATAGGTTGCATAACTGTTGTCACTTGTATCAATTGCCTTAATGTACGCATTTTCAACCTGACAGTCTGTAATCTTATTACCTACAACTTGCAACGATAAAGAAAACGATATCATGCCTTGCTCCTTATACGTGCTATTTACAAGCCAAATGTTTTGTGTAACGTTTTCCCACACAGCAATAAAACTACCTTGATACGTTTTGCCTCCAACGTTAAGCTTTATCTCAAGGCTTTCCCCGTAAGGTGTTTTGGCTTTTGAAGAAAAACTTTCTGAAAAACTGAACTCCTTTTTGATTGGCATTAAAAAGTACGCGGCAACTCCAAGTACAATTATGATAATAAATAGGATTGCAATGTGTTTTCTGTTCACTTCTATCCCCCCTTTAAGCGCTGTGGTCACTGTTACTTTTTGCGTTTAACGACTACCACGATGACCACTACAAGCAGAAGCAGCAGAGCTACCCATGGAAGATTTTGTTCAACAAGGTTCACGAGACCAGCTTCTTCAACACCTACTTTTAATGTTACACTTTGAGAAGCAAGAACCGTGTTCTCACTGTCTCTTAACTCAAATGTAACCGTATGCTCTCCTTTGGTAAATGCGGCAGTATACTGCGAGGAATTCTGTCCTGATCCAACACTTATCGTCAAAGATGTTACAACGTACTCGTTTCCTCCATGCTTAGCATATAATGTTGCGCTTTTACTCTCGTTAACGAATACCCATTGAACGAAGATGCTGAAAGTAACTTGCTCATTTGGCTCTATTTCCCTGTCCTGGTTAGCATCCAACCAGGCAACGGAAATCATTATGCTCTCTACCTGTACATTTATTGTGAATGTGGTCTCTGCCAACTTGTATCCTGAGCTAACATCGATAAGTTTCGCGGTATATGTTTCAGATCCTTTTTCCTCTGTGAAGTTTGAGGCCAGGCTATGAGTTTCCTTATATGTGCCATTCAAATTAGTTGTAGCCTCTGAAGACACAACTGTAATTCCCGTAATTGTGTAGCAAAGGTCTCCTGTACTGTTGTAAATTTCAATCTTCAATGCAGTATTGTTATTGAAACCCTTGTAGGTGAACTTCACTAGAACTTGCGGCGTCTCACCGATATAATACCCTGCCTTGTTTGGAACAACCGAAAAACTAGTTATTTCAGGCGTAGCAGCGTAGCCGATGGGCAGCATCATCAAAACAAAGCCTAAAACAAGACATAAGACAAACAGGCTTCGCGGAAAGTTTTTTAACTTCAACATGACTTCACTCTCCAAAAAGTTTTGTGTAACTTTCTTGCGACAAAATATTTAATTTTTTCGTTTTTCTCGGCGATTGAAGGCAGGAGAAAGCTTATTTAACAAAATTTCGTAAGAATATTGTTTAAATATGGAAAAAATATTCAATATATTTTGAGGTGAACGCATGTCGTTCACATGGAAAGAACAATATACCTCAACAGCATTACCAAAGAAACTCAAAGAAAGAATCAGCAACATAATAAAACAAAGAAAAGAGTTAGGCTATAGGTCTGTCAATGAATTTGTGCTTGATGCAGTTCGCAGAAGGCTAGAAGAAATAGAAAGAACCCACTAAACAGAAAACATAATGTAAAAACAAGTTTTTAGTTGAGACCATCTTTGTCCAACTGTCTTATGAAACATCCAGGAAATTTCGTAAGACAGTACGGTGAATGCGTTTGATTTTTCCAGAATCCTTGTGTTGTTCTATATTTATCAAATACGTTAAGTACCCTCGGATAGGGCCTTTACCTTTCAGGTATTTTTCGTAACCCCTAGTAGATTTTTCTTTTCGTCGGCTCAATTCAGCAAGGTTTATATAAAAAGACCCATCACTAAGTACTTAAGACCCTCTGGAGAGGTTTGACTATGGGCCTAAAAGAGTTGTGTCAACTATTGTCCATATATCCGGATATGCAGAAAAGGATCCAAGAATTTATTTTATGTCTTAGGGAAGGCCCAAAAACAAAAAAGGAAATAATGGAAGAACTAGTTATTTCAGAGAAACAGTTCAAAAGAATAGCAAGAAAACTAAGAGAAATAGGTCTTCTACACAATTATAGAGACGAAAACAACATAGCACATTACTTTCTAAGCTACGAGGGCTTCTCAACATGGTTAAAAATGCTTAGAGACACCATATACAACCTGTTAAAAAGAGAAAAAGCATAAGACTAAAAAACAAACTGCTTTTAGTAATCTATATATAGTTGTCTTACGAAAAGAGTATTTCGTAAGACAATAACAAGGATGTTATATCAGGTTGGTGGCCATATTTCCCTTCATATTCCTCAGGTTGAACCAACATGAATTTAGCTTTTCTACTTTTGGCAAGCTTTTCAGCTTCCTTGATTAATGTTCTTGCAACTCCTTTCCTACGATAAGCCTTATGAACCATTAG
>Ga0180301_10003082_pt1 | contig 13085 bp, 15 predicted proteins | sample GuaBasSediGuay16_FD_121797 | JGI IMG/M metagenome (GOLD analysis project Ga0180301, IMG submission 121797) | Subseafloor sediment microbial communities from Guaymas Basin, Gulf of California, Mexico - Guay16, Core 4569-2, 12-15 cm | ecosystem: Environmental > Aquatic > Marine > Hydrothermal...
AGAAGGGTATTGATGATGTTGCACAGCACTACCTAGCGAAGAAAGGTATACTAGCAGTTAGAAGAGTTAAGAGAAGCGATATGGAGAAGCTAGAGAAAGCAACAGGAGGAAGAATAGTGACAAACATCCAGGATCTTACAGAGAAGGATCTCGGCTATGCAGAACTCGTAGAGGAGAGGAAGGTTGGAGAGGACAAGATGGTGTTCATAGAGGGCTGCAAGAACCCAAGGGCTGTATCGATAGTCCTAAGGGCCGGGCTCGAGCGCCTGGTTGATGAGGCAGAGCGGGCGATGAGAGATGCGCTAAGTGCTGTGGCTGATGCGTACAAGGAGCCTAGGGTTGTGTACGGCGCTGGCGCCTTCGAGATGGAAGTTGCGAAGTACGTTAGGGAGTACGCTAACAAGGTTGGGGGTAAGGAGGGTCTAGCTGTCGAGGCATTCGCAAAGGCTCTTGAGGGCATAGTGTCTGCTCTGGTATCGAATGCAGGGCTAGACCCCGTTGAATACATAATGAAGCTAAGGGCTGCGCACATGAAGGAGGATGGCAGGTGGAAGGGCGTAGACGTTTACACGGGCGACGTAATCGATGCTAAGGAGCGTGGCGTTATAGAGCCTCTCCTAGTGAAGGTCAATGCGCTGAAGGCAGGAACTGAGGCCGCTACACTAATACTGAGGATCGACGATGTCATAGCAGCATCCAGGCACGAGAAGGAGGAGAAGGGCAAGGAGGAGAAGAGCAGTAGCTAACAGAGCTATCGGAGTTACTCATTAAACTCTAACCTCTATCCTAAAAGTTTTTCACCTGATGAATCGTCAAAACACCTAGATTCCCTCAACGTCAGGGTAGATATTGCGTAGCCTTTCATCAAAAGGTTTCTACTTAGCCATCCTCTCGGCAAGGTTTCTCAAGCGCGGTCGCATCGATCTTCACCAAGAAAGGCCACTCGTGCTCAGCTATGGCCACCACTGCTTGGCCGGGAGATAGGAAGGGTATGCGTTCCTCTATCTCCCTAGGTATGAATAGGCTCTTTGAAAGAGCTGTTAGGTCCATACTCGACTTTATCGCGTGTATGATCTTAGTGTTGGTGTTCTTCATAACATTAGTCGTTACAAACGAAGGTGATTGCGTGACTATAACAAAGCCCAGCCGCCACTTCCTAACCTCAGATATTAGTAGTGAGATCGGCCCCTCCTCATTCAGCACGTTATGTGCTTCATCTACAACTATGGCGGTATCGCGCCTCCAAAGCCCATGCTGCATGTAGAAGGCTATGAGCTTTATCATTAGGTGTGTGTACGTCCTTCTAACCCTGGTGTTGCTGATGCTGGAAAGGTCAATTACTATAGCTAGTGGTTCATCAGATACCTCGACCTTACGCCTCTTCGACGGTAGTGCCAAGAGCTGGCGTAGCTTTCGGTAGAGCGCTAAGCGCGACTCGCGCTCCCATACAGCCTCACTAAAACTTCCACGCCTGAGCCTATCATTCAGGAAGTTCCACACGTCTCCATGCTTATCCTGATCGTACCCCTCGAGGATCCTTGTAAGTATGAATGACTGTGCAGGTGTTAAGTCGAGTGAGGCATCTAGTATATCTACAAAGCCCTGCGGATCCTTAGATATGAGCTCTTCGATAGTTAACCCATCTAAGTAATCCCCTTTCGCAGGCTCTAGCACAACCTTAGGAATACTTCTTAGCTTAGCACCGTACTCACCGTGCCAGTCCAGTATGAATACCGTGATGCCCTTGCATACCATGCCGCGCGAGAGAACTGCTGCAGTGGTGGTCTTGCCTGAACCCGTGGTTCCGAAGATCGCTATGTGCCTAAATATGGAGTCCCTCGGTATCGAGAATGAGTCCTCCTCTCCCTCTCCAGGCAGTAGATGACCCAGATAGATCCCATTGGCACCCCGGCTTGAGGAGCTTATGAGGGGTGAGGGCTCGTAGCTACGGGGCTCAACCTCTATCTGATGAAGCTCCGCTACGAAGTCGTTACCAGTAGCTCTCATGGGTATGACTAGTAGCTGTGACGAGATTCTCTCGTTATCGCGCACCTCTATGCCTCCATCGGCCAAGGTCCCTACAACCTCTCCGAGAACCTCTGCCTCCTTAAGAACATCGTCCTTAGATGAACCACGGGCTATCACCGTCAGATACGTGGAAAGGCCTCTATGACCCACAATCGTAAATACGACATACATCAAATCGCGGCTTGCTCTCTTACTCAGAACATGTACAAGCCTTTCTATAAATGCCGCATTCTCATCCATGACCTCCCCCTCGCTCTCCGATGATAACGTGTTTGCCTTCCTGACTAGGCGAATGAGCTTAGCTAAGAACCTATCCTTCCCAGCATCGATTTCCAAAAGCCCTAGGCGTTTGTCAAGCCTAGCTACGAAGTGAAGCAGCCTCACTCAGCCCTGATCCTTAGCCAGGCGATATATTACGTCTTGGAGCCCCGGCAGCTACTCCTTAGAGATCTTCATGTAGACCTTATCCATAGGGCTGAACTCCGTGAAGAGTTCGCTTGGCGCCTCCATAACGACTACGAATCCCCACAGGCTCACGATCATCTTCCTTCTGCTATTCTCAAGGTCCCTAAAAGTGACTACGTATCCTGTAGCAACGTAATCTACACCCTCTTTGTAGCTAGGCACCTCTTTACTTATAACAACCGCAACATCATCGCCAGGATCAAATGTCCTCACCTCTTCGTGAATATCCATTTTTATACGTACATCACCACAGTCCATCTCCGCTATGTATACATTTGGGATGTAGGAGCGCTGCATATCCTTAACACTGCACTTGACCCTTATACTCAAGATAGGCACCGTCTATCACGTGTTCAAGACCTCCTTATAAGCTACATCAACACGTTATTTATACCAGTAAAGCGAGAATTGCGCTCTGGTGTAGAAAGTGAGCATTGTTGGGAGGGGCATAGTTCAGGAGCTTAATAAGTTAATAGACAAGAGGGTTGAGGTGCGATTAGTAGATGGAAAGACATACGTGGGCACGCTCCTAGGCTACGACCAGAGCTCTCTCCACATAATACTCGGTGATGCGGAGTCGTCCGATGGAAGAAAGGTCCATAGGGTGATAATTACAGGGCCTAGAATCTCGGAGATACTCGTTGTTGAGAAGCCGCTGTTTGACGCAGAGGAGTTCCGCAACTACCTTATAGAGAGGCTGAACCTACCTCCTGGAAGTGTGCGGGTGATTCCGGAGATAAATGCCGTGACCATATACGAGCGCATAAAGGTTACGGAGTCAGGGGTCGAGGGGGCTGGTAGCCTAGCCCAGAAAGTGTTTGACATATATCAGGAGTACATAGCTAGGAAGAAAAGGAGCGCCTGAGATGGATGTTTTTGAGATAAAGGACAAGGACCTGGCCGGTAGGATAGGCGTACTCAGGACGCGTAGTGGTGATCTTAGAACCCCTGCATTTTTCCCCGTGGTCGACCCTCAGAAGCAGCTGGTCACGCTCAAGGAGCTAGAGGAGCTGGGGTTTAGGTCTGTAATTACGAACGCCTACCTACTATGGAAGAGGTACGGCAAAGAGGTTGCTGAAAAGGGTGTTCACAGGTTCTTAGGGTTTGAAGGTGTCGTCATGACCGATTCGGGTGCGTACCAGGTACTTAGGTACGGTGACGTGGATATAGATAACAGGACTGTTGTGGAGTTCCAGTGCTTGATCGGGAGCGATATAGGCGTGATACTCGATGTACCAACGTCCTACGACGTAAGCTTAGGTGACGCCAAGAGGAGTGTAGAGGTCACGCTAAGCCGTGCACGAGAGGTGCAGGAGCTCGTTACGTCGTGTAGCGCAACTCTATGGGTCCTACCTATACAGGGAGGTGTATACACAGACCTTGTCAGGTTCTCTGCCGCAGAGGCGGCTAAGCTCACGGGCTACTCTATGTATGGTATAGGAAGCCCGGTCACGGTTATGGAGGGCTACATGTTTGATAAGCTTGTCGAGATGATAGTGGCTGCTAAGAGTGTTCTACCGCCAGACGCACCCGTGCACCTCTTCGGGGCTGGGCACCCAGCAATAATACCCTTCATAGTAGCGCTAGGTGTTGACACTTTCGACTCTGCTAGCTACATGCTATACGCGCGTGATGAGAGGTACATGACCGAGAGCGGGACCATGAGGCTTAGCGAGCTTGATGAGTTCCCTTGCGAGTGCCCCGTATGCTCTCGGTACACCCCAGATGAACTTCGTGAGATGAGCTACGGTGAAAGGGTTAAGCTACTCGCGCTACACAATCTCCACGTGATAATGCGCGAGCTTAAACGAACACGCGTAGCGCTTCGCGAGGGCAGGCTCTGGGAGTACCTCGAGGCTAAGAGCCGTATGCACCCCGCCTTAAAGAGGGCGTTTGACGCCGTTAGGAGGTTCTACAGGTTCTTAGAGATGTATGATGTGGACTCGAAGGGCGTTACTAAAGCTGTGCTACTCTACAGCCTGGAAAGCGTTCAGAGGCCCAGGATCATTAGGAGGAGAAGGAGGATTGAGGATATGGGTATACCTCTGTGGGCTAGCAACATAGTCGTGCTACCGGGGCTGCCTTTCGATAAGCCCTATAGCGACTCCGCGCTAGCGAGGTACGTAAGGGAGGTTCTAGGGAAGGACTATTTATTGGTATTCATGGCGCCACCTCTAGGTGCGGTAACCGAGCTCTTAACATATGCATACCCATGGTCTCAGTACGAGTCTAAGTACTCCATGTCCGTATCTGAGGTTGAGGATGCGGTTGGCATGGTGATGGAAGTGATTGTTAAGAGTTCTAGAAGATTAGGGAGAGTGGTGGTTGTAGACCTTAAGGAGTGTGAGTGGTGTGAGTACGCTGCCTTGAGGATAGCTACGGAGCTTCGCAGTATAGGTATAGAACCCGTGATACTGAGTATCAAGTGCGGTGATCTATACAGGGATTTCCTATGTAGGTTCAGCACCTTGGCGAAGCCTTAGAAAGGGTTCACACTCACATATAGATCTTGTTGCTTCCCCGGGACTCCTGCGCCTCGAGCATCTTGCGAACCTCTTCCTCGGCGCGCTCGATGTACTCGGCGTACTCTATGAGCTCAGCTGTGGGGATCTCCACACCGACTATCTTTGATATGACCTCTATAGCTACAGCCGCTGCACGAGGATCAACTCTTCTAGTGGGCTGCGTATAAGGGAGTATCGTTATTGCGGGTATGCGCTCCAGCTCAAACGCTACGAGTAGCGATGCAAGGGGCCCGACTATGTAGGGGCCCTTCATGAACAGCGGCGCGTCAAGCCTTATGCGAGCACTTCGGGTGGGCAACCAGCGGAATTTTTCATCACCCTCCCGGAACCTCTCATCGAGCCCACCTATCAGGATTGCATGTTCTACACCCATGCTCTTTACGAACTCTACTATCACCTTAACGAAATCGCTTAGCTCCCTCCTCGAGGGGTTAACGTGGTTAACAAGAGTCACTATGCCTCTATTGCGCGCCGCGAAGAGCTCGTGAGGCAGGGTGAGCCCGTAGTCCTCTAGCGATGTGAAGTCGGGGATCGCTGATGGGAGTACGTACCCAACCCTCCTGAGCTTTAGTGTTGAGGTCAGGTACTTTGTAGTTAGGTGCCCAACGCCTCCAAAGCCCTGGAACCCCGTTATGAAGAACCTGATGTGGTCTGAACCCGTGAGCTCGTCGTCAACCTCGAGAACTACGCGTTTACTCTTGATCCTCACAGCTCACCACCCGCTCTCTAAGGATACCAGCAGGACCCCGGGTAAAGAACATAGTCTCGTGAAAGCCCAGCCTGAGGGTCGCGATGCCTAACAGGTTATCGCTCTCATCTACCAGCAGCGCCTCATCCCCACTTCTCAGCTCGGGGTCTAGGTAAAGGACGTGGCGAGCGAAGAGCGTGTGGCTGCAAGCCACATCCATAGCCACCTCATCTACAACCACCACCCTTAGCCGGGGGTAGGGTAGTAGTCGATGTAGGACCTCGGCCAGGGGTCTTCGTGGTATCACATGCATGTCGGATGCCCGCACGGTCATGATAGGCTCTGCGCCGTCGTCAACGTACCTGAGCCTGCCCGTAGATGGTGAAAAGCATAGCCTTACCTTAGGGAACTCGTCTATAGCTCTTCCGCAGCCGCTGCATAGGTCGTAGTCAAGCAGAGCCTTTAGGAACTCACGCTCGCGGGGACCCGCCACAACGCATCTCATCGTGTTACATCCACAGCGAACTCCTCTTCAGTGTCCGTGCGTAGTCAGGGGAGGTGTAGGGTCTGTACCTACTCCTAAGCACACGCGTTATCGCATAGTCGAAGTCCTCCATAGTTACGACCCTGCGCCCATTGCGTATGGCGTTGAGCCCTGCTTCGGTACATATAGCCTTTATATCCGCACCTGTCGCGCCCTCAGTCCTAGCTGCGAGTACGTAGAGATCCACATCCTTATGTAGGGGCATTCTGCGCGTATGCACCTTGAATATCTCTAACCTCCCCCGGAGGTCTGGTAGGGGCACCTCGATAAGCTTATCGAAGCGCCCCGGCCTCAGCAATGCGGGGTCCAGTATGTCTATGCGGTTCGTTGTCGCTATCACCTTAACCTGATCCAACGGGTCGAAGCCATCGAGCTCTGCTAGTAGCTGGGTTAGGGTTCTGTGGATCTCGCGCTCCCCCGTCGTACCCACATCGAGCCTCTTGGCGCCGATAGCGTCGATCTCGTCTATGAGCACTATCGCTGGGGCCTTTCGCCTAGCAAGCGCAAAGAGCTCGCGTACGAGCCTAGCACCCTCACCTATGAACTTCTGGGCGAGCTCAGATGCGACAAGCCTGATGAACGTAGCGTTGCTCTCGCCTGCAACAGCTTTTGCAAGGAGTGTCTTTCCGCAGCCCGGGGGGCCGTAGAGCAGTACGCCCTTAGGAGGCTCAATGCCCATGGCCCGGAAGAGCTCGGGGTGCTTAAGCGGGAGTTCTACTACCTCGCGTAGCTCTCTGATCTGGCTATCGAGCCCCCCTATATCGATGTACCGCGTCGCGGGTCTCTCCACGACCTCCATCGCCTTGACGTAGGGGTCTTCACGAGGCGGAAGCACATCTACTATCGCTGAACCCCTCTGGTTTAGAGCTACGCTCATCCCGGGCCTTAGCTTAGAGACATCGACGTTGTCCATTATGTGCACTATCAGCGTAGGACCCGTACTGCTCTTGACCACAGCACGCCTATTTGGGAGTAGCTGAAGGAGCGTTGCCTCAATAAGCGGCGGAGTCATGAGCTTGTCGATCTGGGATTTGTAGTACTCTATATCCTCACGATACTTAGCTATGAGCCCCCTTAGATGCCCTACCTCAAGCTCGAGCTCCCTAACGCGCTGCTCAAGATACTTTATGTAGTTGAAGTCGTCGTAGCTCTGGCTTTCGGTGGACATACCCTTGCCCCATTTAGCCACTCTTACTTCTAGCTGAAAACTAAAATAGTTACCCACAGTATGACAGGGTATGGGGGTTCGTCGGGTGTTTCCTAGATCCCGCAAGGTCTACTGCGAAATGTGCGGTGCGGAGATCGACGAGAGGGAGGCCAGGCGTATAGTAGTTGATGGTGTCACACTGGTTGTATGTCCGCGATGCTACGAGAAGCTTGTTAAGAGGGGTAGGGTTAGCGGAGTGACGATGTCTGCTGCAGGAAGGCCCCGCCCCCTAGCGCCTACAGCCACCTCTACTCCTCTACATCAGGCAGCTCCTAGGACTGTTAGGACTGTGAGGCCGGCTGGCTATGCTACGCAGAGGAAGCAGGGGATTGCAAGGCGTGGTACCAGGTCATCTAGGCTCCTAGAGAGCTATGAGGTTGTCGAGGACTACGCCGAGAGGATAAGAAGAGCGCGTATGAGGCTTGGATGGAGCCAGAAGGTCCTCGCGATCAAGGTTAGGGAGAGTGAGAACACCATTAAGAGGATCGAGGCGGGCAAGCTGAGGCCAACGATAGAGCTCGCCCGTAGGCTCGAGGAGGTGTTAGGTATAAAGCTTCTCGAGCCAGCTGTTGATAAGCTCATAAGCGGTGGAGAGGGGGGTAGGCTACCGGGGCTATACGCAACTCTAGGAGAGATCGTCAATATTAGGAAGAAGGAGGGTGAGTAGCTAGGGCCAGGGGCAGAGGTAAGGGGTACAAGTTCGCAGAGCCAGCAGTGCTGGTGGTACCTGCGAGTGCGCTGGAGGACATAGCTGAGATCAGGGCTATAGTGAGGGAGGCGGGGTACGAGATCGGCGAGGAGCTCGTCGTTAGAAACATCAGCTCGTCGTGCTACCTAGGCAGAGGCAAGCTTGAGGAGCTGCGGAGCGCTATAGCTAGGAGCGGGGCTACCAAGGTCTGTATATATGATGAGCTCAAGCCTAGGCAGGTAACGTGTCTCTTGAGGGAGCTGCGTGTAGACGTTGTGGATAAGGTCCTCCTGATACTATCCATATTTGCCCGTCACGCAGGTTCACGGGAGGCTAATATACAGATCGAGCTGGCTAGGCTGCGCCACGAGCTGCCGCTGATAAGGGATTGGATAAGGCGTGCCAAGCTCAAGGAGCTGCCAGGATTCCTAGGCCCCGGCGGGTATGCTATAGATGCGTACTACCGTCATGTTAGGAGGAGGATCGCTAGGCTTTCCCGGGAGCTTGAGGAGCTTAGGCGTAGGAGGGGTCTTGAGAGGGAGAGGCGTAGGAGGCAGGGGCTTATCCATGTAGCCATAGCAGGGTACACAAACTCTGGTAAGACCACCCTGTTTAACGCTTTGACCAAGCTTGCCAAGCCTACGGGTACCGAGATGTTCACAACGCTAGCTCCCAAGAGCTTCGGCGTGCCTATGTGTATGACTAGAGTGGTGTTTGTAGACACCGTAGGCTTCATCAAGAACATCCCCTACGAAATAATAGAGGCCTTCAATGCCGTTCTCGAGGAGATCTCGGACTCTGATATAGTAATGCTAGTGCTAGACTCCTCCGAGGACATCAGCAGGATCCTAGACAAGGCGTTCTCGTCCCTAGATGTGCTTAGGAAGATAGGTGTTGTGGGCAAGCCTATGATAGTGGTTATGAATAAGATCGATCTTGTGCGGTCCGAGGAGCTTGAGGGGAAGATGGACGCTGTTAAAACGGCTATTCTGCCCGAGTACGGAGGTGTAGTGGATATAGTACCTGTATCAGCGCTAAGAGGCTATGGAGTTGAGGAGGTGAAGAAGGCGGTATGCAGGGCTGTGGAGTCACTCCAGAAGAGCTTGGGCATCACGTCATTGTCCTACGTCTCGGCCACAGGCCAGCGCGTGATAAAAGGGTTACGACCCACGTAGCTCTCGTTGCGCGCGCCTTTGGGGCGCGGGGCATTCTGATAGCTGGTGAGCGCGATGAGGGGGTCATCGATAGCGTTATGGATGTGGCTAAGCGGTGGGGTGGCGCCAGCTACTTCAGAGCGGAGTACTGTCCGAACCCCCTCTCAACCCTGATGAAACTCAAGCGCGATGGCTACTGCGTTGTGCACCTAACAATGTATGGGCTTCCCGTGGATGAAGTGATCGACGGTATTAGGAGGCGCTGTGGAAAATTAGTGGTTGTTGTGGGTGCTGAGAAGGTGCCCAGGGAGTACTACGAGGTTGCCGATTATAATGTGGCTATAGGCAATCAGCCGCACTCCGAGGTTGCAGCGCTGGCACTATTCCTGGACAGGTTATGGAGGGGGGCAGAGCTCAGCTTATGTTTCCCCGATGCGAAGATTAGGATAGAGCCTCAGAGTAGGGGTAAGAAGGTGGTGGAGATTGGATAGAGGGGTTGAGAACGTGCTGAGAATGATCGAGATGATGTTTGGGGAGACTGCACGCAGGGTGTTTGAGGTGCTGCTAGCGTCGCCAAGGGAGGTAACGGATGAAGAGGTTGCGCAGAAGCTAGGTCTAAGGGTTAACGACGTTCGCCGGGCTCTCTACGAGATGTCGAGGTTCAACTTTGTGACGTATAGGAGGACTAGGCAGGGCGAGGGGATCTGGTACGTCTATTACTGGCGCGTAGATGTCGAGTCCCTTAAGCGGCTCCTCCTCATGCGCAAGAAGCTTGTTCTGCAGAAGCTTAGGCAGAGGCTAGAGTTCGAGAAGAACAATGTGTTCTTCGTGTGCCCGAATGACGGCAGCAGGTACACGTTTGACGAGGCGTTCGAGAACGGGTTCAAGTGCCCCCGCTGTGGTGCTGACCTAGTGGAGGAGAGCAATGAGGAGGTTGTTAAGGTGCTCGAGGCTATTGTGAGGAAGTTTGAGGAGGAGCTGCTAGAGGATGAGAAGGCCATTAGTAGTTGACCTATTCTCAGGTGCCGGGGGCTTCGCTAGGGGCTTCAGCGACGCGAGGGGCTTTGTAGCTTTTGCAGTGGATAACGATGAGGCGTGCGTACGGAGCTTCAAGGCTAACTTCCCGCTTGCTCACGTAATCTGCGACGACATACGTGAGATTAGCGCCGATGACATACGCTACCTCCTCGGAAGGCGTGAGGTAGATGTGGTTATAGGGAGCCCCCCCTGCGAGCCCTTTACAGGTGCTAACCCCCGCCGCGAGGAGGACCCGCTGGATAGGCTCTATAGAGACCCTGCAGGGCAGCTAACGCTGGAGTTCGTAAGGTTGGTAGGCGAAATCTCGCCCCGGGTATTCGTGATGGAAAACGTGCCGGCGATCATGGAGGGAGGGCTTAGAAGGACTCTAGAGAGGGAGTTTAGGTACGCGGGTTACAGTAGGATACACTTCAACGTGCTCCGCGCAGAGGACTACGGAACTCCTAGCAGGAGAACGCGGGTCTTCATATCGAATGTCAGGATAGAGCCCAAACCCATCGGCAGGAGGATAAGCGTGGCAGAGGCGCTAAGAGATCTTCCACCACCTGGTGAGGGCTACATACCTAACCACGACCCCGTACCTCTCTCGCCGCGTAAGCTGAGGCGGATATCATCTGTAGGTCGGGGCCGTGCACTCTACTACTATACCGGTGCTGGTGGAAGGAGGCTTCCGAACTACATAAGGTTGAACCCGCGTACAGTAGCCCCTACAGTGCTCGGCAGCTCGCGCTTCATACACCCCTTCGAGAATAGGCTCCTGACCGTGCGTGAGCAAGCGCGCCTAATGGGGTTCCCCGACGATCACGTATTCTACGGGGGCCGCGATCAGCAGTTCAACCAGGTTGGTGAGGCGGTCCCCCCTCCCTTGGCAAGGGCTATAGCAAGCTTCATTTTCAAGCACGTACCGCTGGTTTAGATGGGCTGGGTGAAGCGCTTTGAAGGGCATAGCGCTATACAATGTCGCAAGCCCTCAGAGGTTGATAGATGTTGCAAAGCTCGTCTACGGTACGGGGGTAGTAGATACGCTGATCGTGGTTAAGCCGACCGGTATGGCAGCCCAGGTGGGGATTCCTGAGGTCAGCAAGCTTGCGTACAGGAGGGGTAAGAACCTTGTGATACTATCGACACTCCAGGAGATCAACGAGATCTTAGGGCAGGTGAGGCTCGTATTCATAGTGCATGGCATGTCGGGGATCAAGTACCTGGACCCCTCGGTGCTTAAGGAGGATGTCGTTGTCGTTGTACACGGTGGTGAGGGCGCGTTTACACGAGGAGAGCTATCGCTTGGCGAGCCCCTAACCATCCAAGGGTTCGAGGATGTCCATAGCCCTGTAGCAGACGTAGCCCTCGTGCTCAGCATAGCTATGGGTGGGGGCCGTGGGTAGGAAGCTATGCTTGGAGTTCCGGGGATCGCTGACGCGCCACTTCGGCGATGTTGTGTGCGTAGATGTTGAGGACTGCCCCACACTTAGGGATGTTGTGGTAAGGCTCGCCTTCGAACGTAGGGCTCCGGTGAACCACGAGTACATACTGTTCTCGGCTGGGGATGAGTATGTGGGTCCGGATACCGATGTCTGTAGCATAGGGTCTTCGAGGATAGCTGTACACTACGTACACCCCGGGGGGTAACGCTTAATTTTAGACGGGTGGCGTAGATTCTGAGGTACCTTGGCCATGTCCAAGCAGATGATATGGATCCTACGTGACTACGAGAGGTGCAGTGGCTGTAGGCTATGTGAGATAGCATGCTCACTAAAGCACGAGGGTGTGATATGGCCCGAGGCGTCCCGCATAAGGATCTTCGAGGTGGCTCCGGGCATCACGATACCGCATCTATGCGCTCAGTGCCCAGACTACCCCTGTGTCAAGGCGTGTCCCTCGAACGCGCTTAGCGTGGATAAGGAGACGGGTGCTGTGATAGTTGATGAGGGTAAGTGCACCCTTTGCGGTGAGTGTGTCAAGGCGTGCCCTGGTAGGGTGCCTAGGGTGGTCAAGGGTAAGAGCGCTGTGATAATATGTGACCTCTGCGGAGGAGACCCCGAGTGTGTCAAGGCGTGCGAGAAGGCTGGTTATGGGGCTCTGAATGTCATCGCGCGCCCGACGACAAGCGTGATAATGCATTACGCTAAGACCCCTGAGGAGATAGCTAAGCCTCTTGTGAAGAAGGTTCTTGATATCGAGCCGGAGGAGGTGATGTAGGTATGCCTCATGGATTCTGGGGTAGGCTCTTAGAGGTAGACCTATCTACCGGGAGGAGCAGGGTTATCGAGGTTGATCAGCAGGTATACAGGATGTTCATAGGGGGTAGGGGACTTGCTACATGGCTGTTGTGGAGGCGTCTAGGCGAGAGGTGGGAGAGCATAGACCCTCTAGGTCCTGAGAACATACTCCTAGCGCTCACTGGACCCATGACCGGGTACTACCCTGGTGCGAGGCTCTGCATATCGGGGAAGAGTCCTCAGAACAACGGTGTTGTGGGCTCCACCCTGGGTACAGAGGTAGCCATTGAGCTCAAGGCTGCGGGATACGACGGCGTGGTTATAACGGGCGCTTCGAAGGATCCCGTATACCTCTACATAGAGGATGACAAGGTTGAGCTTAGGGACGCCTCGAAGATCTGGGGTAAGGGTTCTAGGGAGACCTGGAAGCTGATAATGGAGGATACCAAGCCGGACTACACCAAGAGCGGTGCAACTACACCGCCAGCATTCATATACATAGGACCCGCGGGGGAGAATAGGGTAAGGG
>Ga0180301_10003084_pt1 | contig 13079 bp, 12 predicted proteins | sample GuaBasSediGuay16_FD_121797 | JGI IMG/M metagenome (GOLD analysis project Ga0180301, IMG submission 121797) | Subseafloor sediment microbial communities from Guaymas Basin, Gulf of California, Mexico - Guay16, Core 4569-2, 12-15 cm | ecosystem: Environmental > Aquatic > Marine > Hydrothermal...
CGCGTCGTAGCTTCTCACCAACAGGTAGTAAGGATAGACTGGGAGTCAGAGGAATTTCTTGATTTCAACCTAAACAAGAGATTAATGAAGTTGATTAAAGAAAGGCTTGAGTATTTTGATGCTTTAATTATTGAGGATTACGGCAAAGGTGTAATTAATCCCCAGCTTTTAGATGATTTAGTAGGGATGACTAAGAAAAAGGGTAAAATTATTACGGTTGATCCCAAAGAGGAGCATTTTGATTATTACCGTGGGGTTAATGTTCTTACGCCTAACTTAAAAGAGGCAGCTTCTGCTACAGGAATAAAGGTGAGAAGCCATAGAGACATAGATTTAATTGGAGAGTCAATCTTGAGTACACTGAAACCCGAGGCGTTAGTTGTTACTATGGGTAATGAAGGTATGAGAATTTTCGAGCACGAGAAGGAACCTTTACAGCTTCCTACTTTGGCCAAAGAGGTATATGATGTCTCGGGTGCAGGCGATACGGTAATTGCGGTGCTTACGGCTTCTTTGGCCGTTGGTAGCAGCTATGCGGAGGCGGCTTTTATTGCCAATGTGGCGGCAGGTATAGTGGTAGAGAAACTAGGAGTTGGCGTGGCTGGATTGGGTGAGATTAAAGAAAGAATTAAGAGTTTATTGACCGCATGAAAGAGACAGTTTTTGGTTTTATTCCTGCCCGTATAGATTCAGAACGGCTGGTCCGTAAGGCATTAATTGAAGTTGGTGGCAAGCCGCTTATCCAATGGACATGGGAAAGAGCCAAAAGGGCCAAACAGCTGGATGAGGTAATAATTGCTACTGATAGTGAGGAGATAATTGAGGCAGTAAAAAAATTTGGCGCAAAAACAGTAAAGACTTCTCAACACAATTCTGGTACAGATAGAATTGCTGAAGCAGTGAGAAGCTTTGCCGCAGATATTGTTATTAATATTCAAGCGGATGAGCCTTTGATTAATCCAGCCGTAATAGATGAATTGACCTTTTTAATGAAAAGAGATAAATCTTTGGTTATAACGACGGCAGCAGTGAAAATAGATGAAAGAGAGAAGGTAGAAGAGGAAAATATAGTGAAGGTGGTAATGGATAGTAATAATTTCGCCCTTTATTTTTCCCGCTCCCTTATTCCTTACCCCCGCAGGAGAGGATTTTTTTATAAACATCTAGGGATTTATGCTTACCGCCGCAATTTTCTTCTAAGTTTTGCCGCAATGCCGCCTTCTTACCTGGAAAAAACGGAGGGTTTAGAGCAGCTGCGAGCTCTGGAGGCAGGATATAAAATTAAAGTAGTGGTTACTCCTTATGATTCTGTGGGAGTAGATACAAAACAAGACTTAGAAAAGTTTAAGGCGCTGGTAGAGTCTGGGAGCAATGGCTAAAAAGTATATTTTTGTTACGGGCGGAGTAGTGTCGAGTCTGGGTAAAGGTATTGCTTCTGCCTCTATAGGTAAGTTACTGCAAGCGCGTGGCTTAAAGATAAATATAATCAAGTGTGATCCTTATATTAATGTTGATCCTGGTACCATGAATCCTTATCAACATGGGGAAGTTTATGTAACGGAAGACGGAGCGGAGACAGATCTGGACCTGGGACATTATGAAAGATTTACTTCTTTGAAAGTAGGTAAGGTTAATAATATTACTACAGGAAAAGTTTACTATTCTGTGATTCAGAAAGAACGCCGGGGAGATTTTTTAGGCGGCACGGTGCAAGTAATTCCTCATATTACTAATGAAATCAAGCACTTTATTCGTCAAGCCTCCAGCGGCAAAAGATATAATGTAGTAATTGTAGAGATTGGTGGCACAGTGGGTGATATTGAAGGTCTGCCTTTTTTGGAAGCTATTCGTCAGATGCGCCTGGAGTTAGGGAAGCATAATGCCATCAATATTCATATTAGCCTTATTCCTTATATTGAGGCTGCGCAGGAGCTTAAGACTAAACCTACCCAGCATAGTGTAGGGAAACTGAGGGAGATTGGTATCCAGCCTGATATAATTCTCTGCCGTACTCAGAGGAAACTTAGCAAGAAGATAAAAGAGAAAATAGCCTTGTTTTGTAATGTGGAAGTAGAGAGTGTGATTGAGGCAATTGATGTAAAAGAAATTTATGAGATTCCTCTGGTTTTTCAGAAACAGGGTCTTGATGAATTAATTATTAACAAATTTCACCTGCGGCGTAAAGTTAAAACTTCTGATTTAAAGGATTGGCGAAATAAAGTAGTAAATGTAGCTCTTAATCCTCAGAAAGAGGTAACTATAGCAGTAGTAGGTAAATACATTCAGCTGCAGGATGCATATAAATCTATATACGAAGCCCTGCGACACGGCGGCATCGCTAATCGAAGCAGGGTAAATATTGAAAAGATTGATTCGGAAGATATTGAAGATAGAGGTATTCTTTCTTTATGGGAGAGGGCAGATGGTATTTTAGTTCCGGGAGGATTTGGCGTAAGGGGAATTGAGGGAAAAATTGCGGCGATAAGATATGCCCGCGAGAAAAAGATACCCTTTTTGGGAATATGCCTGGGAATGCAAACGGCTGTAATTGAGTTTGCCCGTAATGTTTGTGGACTAAAGGGGGCAAATTCTACTGAGTTTGATCGCCATACACCACATCCTGTTATATCTCTGCTTGAGGAGCAGAAAGATAAAATTCATGAGTTAGGCGGTACTATGCGCCTGGGAGCTTATCCTTGTCGTATAAAAAGATACAGTTTTGCCTACGAAGCTTACAAGAAAAGAATTGTCTTTGAGCGTCATCGCCATCGCTACGAGTTTAATAATAGATATCGAGATATTTTTAAATCTAAAGGAGTAGTCTTTTCCGGTGTTTACTCTAAGTCAAATCTGGTAGAGATTATGGAAGTAAAGGATCATCCTTGGTTTGTGGCTTGCCAGTTTCATCCGGAATTTAAGTCAAGGCCAGAACGGGCTCACCCTCTGTTCCGTGAGTTCATAAAATCTGCGTTAGAACATAAGAGCAGAAGATGAAAGATAAAAAAAGTTTTATCTTTATTGCTGGTCCCTGCGTGATTGAGTCAGAAGATATAGTTAAAAAAACAGCCGTCTTCTTAAAGGAACTTACATCTAAATATGAGTTAGATTTTATTTTTAAGGCAAGTTTTGATAAAGCTAACCGTACTTCTATAAAATCTTTTCGGGGACCGGGTATTGAGAGAGGGCTAAAGATATTGGCGCGGCTTAAAGACGAACTGAAAATTAAAATTCTTACTGACATTCACACCCCCGCACAAGCTGAGAAAGTAGCAGAAGTTGTGGACGTAATTCAGATTCCTGCTTTTTTGTGCCGCCAGACAGACTTAATTCTCGCCGCCGCCAGGACGGGTAAAATTATAAATATAAAAAAAGGTCAATTCATAGCCCCTCAGGATATGAAGTACATATGGGAGAAGATAGAGTCTGTAGGGAGACGAAGGGTTTTTCTTACAGAGCGAGGGACGTTTTTTGGTTATCATAATTTGGTAGTTGATTTTCGTTCTTTTGCCATTATGGCCAGGCTTGGTTTTCCTGTTATCTTTGATGTAACACATTCTCTTCAGCTGCCAGCCGCAGGGGCAGGGATTTCCGGAGGTGAGAAAGAGTTTGCACTTCCTTTAGCAAGGGCAGCGGTAGCTTTTGGTGTAGATGGGCTATTTTGCGAGATTCATCCCCAGCCAGAGAAGGCGCTCTCAGATTCGGCTACCAGCTTAGATTTTGCCCAAACAGAGGAACTATTGAAAGATGTTTTTTCTCTTTTGTCTTTAAAATCCTGATGAGAAGAGGAATTAAGAAAATACCCAAATACAAAAAAGAGGAAATTATAAAGTGGGCGAAGGAAGCAATTGATATTGAAGCTAAAGCTGCCCTGGAACTGAAAGTAAGAATAGGAGACGAGTTTGTTCGGGCCGTAGAGTTGATTGTAAAATCTAAGGGTAAGGTTGTTTCTACTGGTATGGGTAAAGCAGGTATAATTGCTCAGAAGTTTTCTGCTACCCTTTCCTCTACCGGCACTCCCAGCATTTGGCTACATCCGGCGGAAGCGGTGCATGGCGATTTAGGAAGAGTTAGTTCAGAAGATGTTGCCGTAGTTTTTTCTTATAGCGGCGAGACGGACGAAATCAAAGCCCTTTTGCCTTTCTTAAAGAAGATTGGCTCTGAAATTATAGCCATTTGTGGAGAAAGAAAATCTTTTCTGGCCCAATATGCCGATATATTTCTTAATGCCGAGATTGAGCGCGAAGCGTGTGCTTTAGGTCTGGCTCCCACCACTTCTACTACCGTAATGCTAGTTTTGTCTGATAGTCTGGCTATATGTCTGCAGCGAGTTAAAGGGTTTAGGGAGAAAGATTTTGCCCTTTTTCATCCTCAGGGAAGTTTGGGGAGAAAACTTATTCTGAAAGTGTCAGATGTAATGCGGAAAGGGAAACGCAACCCTTTAGTTTCTGAAGACAAAAAAGTCTCAGAAGTGCTTTTACTTATTACTCAGGCACGGGCAGGAGCAGCAGTAATTGTCGATAAGAAGCAGCATTTAGCAGGAATTTTTACTGATGGTGATTTGCGGCGGCATTTGGGGAAAACGCGTGATATTTTGTCGTTAAAGGTAGAAAAAGTTATGACTAAGAATCCTATTGCGGTAGGGGACTATATGTTAGCGGAAGAAGCAATGCGTATTCTTCAGCAACATCGTATAGATGAAGTGCCGGTAATCGATAAGAAAGGAAAAGTGGTAGGACTTTTGGACGTACAGGATTTGTTAAAGGCAGGCATAGTGTAGAGTATGGATAGAGAGACCATTGAGAAGGCAAAAAATATAAGACTTCTGGTGCTGGATGTTGATGGGGTTCTGACCAGGGGTGAGATAATTTATGATGACCGGGGCAGGCAGATAAAGATATTTAACGTAAAGGATGGATTGGGTGTATATCTTTTAAGAAGGAGCGGCATTGAGACAGTAATTCTAACGGCCAGGAAATCGCGTCTTCTAAAATTCCGGGCACGGGAGATGGGTATTAAGAAGATTTTTTCTGGTTTTCCCAAGGAAAAAGAATTTCGCAAGATACTACGGCACTATAAAATCCTGCCCCGCGAAATATGTTTTGTAGGTGATGATATTATTGATATTAAAGTGGCAGAACAGGTGGGATTTTCCGTAGCCGTAGGAGATGCCGTAAGAGAATTAAAAGAAGTTTGTGACTATACAACTCGTAATAGGGGAGGCGAAGGAGCAGTAAGAGAAGTAGTAGAGATAATTCTCAAAGCCAAAGATCTCTGGCATCCTTTTGCTTATTCTGGATGAAATAACTTTCTTATAGATAGAATGAGGCAGGTTAAAATAGGGTGGGTAGGCGTATTTTTGTTAGTTATAAATGTTATGTTTCTCTCTTATGCTACTGCTAACGAGATAGAAAATGAAGGGATAAAAGGAGTTGCTTACAGCAAAGACGGCAAGGTTAAATTTCAGTCTAAGAAAGCTAAGTTTAAAGATGGCAGGATTGAGATGAAAAACAATGTGAAGATTGAAACAGAAAGAGGGCTTTCTCTTGATACCGACTTTTTAGTTTGGGATAAAAAGAAAGACTTGATTCATACTAATAATACAGTTAATCTTAAGAAAGACAAAGACCTGGAGATTACCGGTAAAGGTTTTGAGGCCAGTACTGTTCTTAAGAAAGCTTCCCTGGAGAAGAACGTTGTTGTCACTATAAAGGAAGATAAGAAAAGGAGAGATTACGTGATGGTTACCTGCGACGGACCCTTAGAAATAGATTATGAAAAGGGGAGGGCTATTTTTTATAATAATGTGAAGGTTAACCAGAAAGAATCTCAGCTTTTTTCGGATAAAGCTACTATGTATTTTGACGCCAAAGACAAGAAGCTAATTAAGATAGTAGCGGAAGGGAATGTGCGTATTATCCGCGGCGAGAACACTTCTTTTTCTCAGAAAGCCACTTACTTTGCTCAAACCAAGCGGGTGGTACTGGAGGGTTCGCCGCGCTTAGTGGTTTTTCCTAAAGAATCAAAATTGCCCGTAAGATAAATATGAAGATTTTAGAAGTAGAGGGGCTTAAAAAATCCTACGGAGGCCGTTGGGTAGTTAACGGTGTAGATTTAGTGGTAAAAAGAGGAGAAGTGGTGGGGTTGTTGGGACCCAATGGTGCCGGTAAAACTACTACTTTCTATATGATTGTAGGAATAGTAGCTCCTGATGAAGGGAAGATACTTTTTGATAATCAGGATATTACTAATTTGCCTGTACATGTACGCAGCCAATACGGCATTGGCTATCTTTCTCAAGAACCTTCTGTCTTTAATCGTCTTACGGTAGAAGAAAATATTATGGGTGTATTGGAAACTATGCCTCTTTCTCCCCGCCAGCGAAAAAAACGTTTGGAAAAACTTCTGGAAGAACTTAAAATATCCCATTTGCGTGAGAGCTATGCTTATATGCTCTCAGGGGGCGAAAAAAGGAGATTAGAAATAACCAGAGCTCTGGTTAAGAATCCTTCTTTCATTCTTCTGGATGAACCCTTTTCCGGCATAGACCCTATTGTAATTAACGAAGCTCAGGCTATAATAAAAGAACTACGAGAAAAAGGAATCGGAATTTTAGTTACCGATCACAATGTGCGAGATATGCTCTCGGTAACGGACCGGGCTTATTTAATATCAGAAGGAAAGATTATTCTTGCTGGTAATTCTCAGGAGTTGATAAATGATTCGCGAGCCCGGGAGATATATTTGGGGGAAAACTTTAGAATGTGATGTAGCGTAAAGGAGAGGAAATGGAAAAAAAATTAGAAAAGTTAAACGGGCTTAAACGCCGCCTCAGAATAGCAGTAGAGGCAGACAATCTCAAGCAGATTAAAGAGCGTGTGGTGGAAAGATTGAAGAAGCAAGTGAAAATTCCCGGCTTCCGTGAGGGCCAGGCTCCTGCAGATATAGTGGAGAAGCGGCATCCGGATTTAGTTAGAGAGGAGATAATAAAAGAAGCTATTCCTTTCTATTATGAAGAGGGACTTTCTTCCTACGGGCTCAAACCGGTATCTCTGCCTACAATTAAAGATGTTCGCTACGAAGGAGGAGGAATTAGTTTCACCGCTGAGTTTGAGATTGAACCCCAATTAGAGATAGAAGAGGAGGTATATAAGAATATAAAGTTGTCGGTGAGAAGCTTAGAAGTAAGAGATGAGGAGATAGCTCAAGTTATAAAAAGTATAAAGAAGAGAATCGCAGGAGTGATTATGAAGCCGGAAGGAGAAATTACGGATAATATGGTATTTTCCTGGTCCGGCTATGCTAATGAAGAAGAATTTAGAGAAGCGGTAGGCGCGGAGTTATATATCAACAAGACTATCCAGAGAAAACGCGAGATGGAAGATACTATTGTCAGGGCTCTTCTGGAAAAAGTAAACGTCAATCTGCCTCAGGCTTTAATTGAGCGGCAGAAAAAAGCTTTGGTAAATTCTGAGATAAATTCTCTGCGCCAGAGGAGAGTGAGTGAAGAAGATATAAAGAAATACGAAGATGACATTCAAAATAAAAGTCTTGAGATGGCCAGAAAAAATGTTAAACTCTATTATATTCTGGAGGCAATTGCCAGAAAGGAGAATCTTAAGTTTAGTGAAGATAATATTTACGAAACAGTAATGAGTTATCTGTTGAGCATTTTGTTAAAGAAATAAATAGGAGGATTGTGATGAATAACCAGGCCTATGTTCCTATTGTTATTGAACAAACTCAGAAGACAGAGCGAGCTTACGATATATATTCTCGTCTTTTGAAAGACCGTATTATTTTTATTGGTACACCTATAGACGATGTAATTGCCAATCTGGTTATTGCTCAGATTCTTTTTCTCCAAATGGAGGATGTCAGTAAAGATATAAACATTTATATTAACTCTCCTGGTGGTTCTATTACGGCCGGTCTTGCTATCTACGATACAATACAGTTTGTTAAGCCGGATATCTGTACTTACTGCATAGGGCAGGCAGCGAGTATGGGGGCTTTACTTTTGGCAGCGGGAACTAAAGGGAAAAGGTTCGCTTTACCTAATTCCCGCATTATGATTCATCAGCCGTGGGGAGGAGTACAAGGGACAGCGGAAGACATATCTATCCAGACAAAAGAAATATTGAGATTAAGAGAGAAAGTAAATGAGATTCTTTCTTTCCATACCGGTAAAGTGTTAGAGGAAATTAAAGAAGATACCGAACGAGATTATTTTATGAGTGCACACGAGGCCAGAGACTATGGCATCGTTGATACGGTAATTGATACATCGCAGAAAAAAGATAAGAAACAGTCCAATTAACTTAATCAAAGAAAGGGGCAAAATGAAGCATCCTTTTTTAATGACACCGGGTCCTTCTCCTTTAGCACCAGAAGTAAAGCAGGCGTTAAGCAAAGATATAATTCATCATCGTACGGCTGAGTTTCGCTCTATTTTAAAGGAGGTGCATTCTGGTTTGAAATATGTATTTCAAACACAGAATCCCGTTCTAGTTCTTTCTTCCTCCGGTACAGGAGCGATGGAAGCAGCGGTAACAAATCTTCTTTCACGTAATGATAAAATACTGGTGGTAGTGGGAGGTAAATTTGGGCAGCGCTGGCAGGAAATTTGCCAGAGTTATAGTTTAAATGTAGTAAGCTGGGAAATAGAGTGGGGTAGCAGCCCCTCTGTAATAGAATTAGAAAATCTTCTTGATAAACATTCCGATATTAAGGCTGTTTTTACTACCTTGTGTGAGACATCCACGGCTACAGTTTATGATATAGAAGCTACGGCTAAAGTTTGTCGGCAGAGAGATATCCTTTTAATTGTAGATGCTATTAGTGGTCTGGGTTCAGACGTATTGAAAACAGATGAGTGGGGAGTAGATGTAGTGGTGGCTGGTTCTCAGAAAGGTTTGATGTTACCGCCGGGGCTTTCCTTTATTTCGCTTAGCCCTAAAGCTCAAGCGGCATTAGAAACCTCTAACCTTCCTCATTATTATTTCGATTTAAAAAAAGCCCTGAAGTCTTATGCTAAAGATGATACTCCTTATACTGCCTCTGTGAGTTTAGTTATAGCTTTGAGAGAGGCGTTAAAATTAATAAAGAATGAAGGTATTGAAAAAAGATGGGAAGATTTCTCTCGTATAGGGGAGGCTTTAAGAAGAGCTTTAGAAACTTTAGGTTTTGGGATATTCTCACGTTCTCCTTCCGCCAGCGTGACTGCCGGAGAGGTCAAGTCTATGGATGCAAGTTTGATTATTAAAAAGATGGCTTCTGATTTTGGCATTACTATTGCAGGAGGGCAGGCGGAATTGAAGGGGAAAATTATTAGAATAGCACATATGGGATATATTAATGCTTCAGATGTTTTAACGTGTCTGGCAGCATTGGAAGAAGTAGTGCAGAGCTTAGGAAAAAATATAGAAAGAGGAAAGTCTTTAAAAACTTTTCAGGAGGCTTATTGTGTACAGAATTCTAATTAGCGATAAATTAGCAGAGGAAGGTATAGATATTTTAAAGAAGGAAAAAGAGTTTGAGGTTGATGTGAAAACTTCCCTTCAACCTCAGCAGCTGAAAGAGATAATTGGAGACTATGATGCCATTGTTATTCGTAGTGCTACTAAGCTGGGCGCTGAAGTTATAGAGAAGGCTAAGAAACTTAAGGTTATCGGGCGGGCTGGCGTAGGACTGGACAATGTAGATATTGAAGCGGCTACGCGGCGGGGAATTATTGTTATGAATGCTCCTTCGGGGAATACAATTTCAGCCGCCGAACATACTTTGGCTCTTTTACTTTCTCTTTGTCGCAATATACCTCAAGCTCATAATTCTCTCACCAGCCGTCAATGGGAGCGCTCCAAATTTAAAGGATTAGAACTGTATGGGAAAAAACTCGGTGTAATCGGATTAGGGAGGATTGGCCGGGAAGTAATAAAGAGAGCTTTAGCCTTTGGTATGGAAATATTGGGATACGACCCTTTTATTTCTCAAGAGGCAGCAGAGAAGATGGGGGTAAAGCTGAAAGACTTGACAGATTTACTTAAAGAATCAGATTTTATTACCATTCATACTCCTCTCACTAAAGAGACAGAAAATATGATTGGCGAAGAAGAGTTGAAGCTCCTTAAACCAAAAGTAAGGATTGTTAATTGCGCCAGAGGAGGAATAATTAATGAGGAAGCATTGTGTAAATTCCTTACTGAAAACAAAAAGGCGGCGGCGGCGTTGGATGTTTTTAAGCAGGAGCCCCCCTTAGATAGCCCTCTTCTCGGATTGGATAATATTATAGTTACGCCGCATTTAGGAGCTTCGACTACGGAAGCGCAAATAAATGTAGCGATTGAAATTGCTCATTGTGTAACAGATGCCTTATTAGGACGAGGTATGAGAAATGCTGTGAATTTTGTTCGCCTTGACGAACAGGCCTACCGTATTCTCAATCCTTATTTTAATTTAGCAGAAAAAATGGGTAGTTTTCTTTCTCAAATTATTAGCGGCGGTATAAAAGAGATAGTTCTTACTTATAAAGGAGATATTACTAATTTCAAGCTGGATGTTTTAGCGATGTCTTTTATTAAAGGCGTTCTGAGCCCTCGCTTAGAGGAAGGAATCAATTTCGTGAATGCTTTAGAAATCGCCAGAGAGAGAGGAATAAAGATAAATCAGATGAAATCTTCTCAAGATAATAAATTTACTAATTCTATCGAGGCAAAAGTTATAAGTGATAAAGAAGAGAAGACAATTGAAGGCACTCTTTTTAATAAAGACCCGCGTTTAGTCAAGATCGATAATGTTTATATTGAGACCCCCCTGAGTGGTAAAATGATTTTAGTTTATAATGCAGATAAACCAGGCGTAGTAGGGAAGATTGGTACTTTGATTGCTTCTTTAGGTGTAAACATTGCTACCATGAGTGTTACTAGAGATGTGCCAGGGAAGAATGCGGTGATAGTCCTTAATGTTGACGGCAAGATTAGCGAGCGGGATATTCAGAATCTCCTCAAAGATAAAGATATATTTTCTCTAAAGACAATAGATATTAATCCGTAAGATTGGCAAGAAATAGAAATAGCATGCAAGAGAAGGGTAAGATTAGGTATTTACTTTTATTTTTTGCTATTTTTTCTTTTATGGCTTCGGCTTTTTCTCTGGAGAAGGGGCCAGAACCTTCTAAGGTAGTGTTAGTTATTACTGATAAGAGTTGCAAAATATGCTCTTGTAGCCAACAAGAGAAATTCTTAAGAGAGATAGGGGGAAATATCAGTTTTCGAGAGATAGATTATCATAGGCCTCAAGCAAAAAGGATGATTAAAAACTTGAACCTGGGGACACTTCCTGCTTTTGTTGCGGATCCTGCTTTGTTTGAGAAGAGTCAATATAAAAAAATCTTTTTCTTTCGCCATCAGCATTTAATTCTGCGTAAGCCTCTTAGCGGTATTTTTCTCTTTCTTAAACGGAAGGGAATTCCTAAGAAAGCAGATTTGTTTGTAGACATTTCCTCTGCGAATTATCTCAAGGTAATAAAAGTCTGGGAAGATTTTAAGAGAGAGGGATGGAAAATAAATATTCATATTCTTCCTTTTTCTTCCCAAAATAGAGAATATGCCAGAGTCTGGGCGGCAATCAGATATCTTTATCCCCATCGCTTATCTAAAGATACCTTAAGCATCCTGAAAGCTTTTAAAAGAATATGGTGGCAGTCTGACTTAGAAAAACTTGGCTTTGATGTAGAGAAAATACAAACTGTTGCTGCTTCTAACAAGATAAAAAATCTTTTAGAAAACTCCCGGAAACTGGCGGAAGAGTTAAATGTGGACAAGGGCGGGGTTATCCTGGTTAATAATCGGTATATATTTTTCTTAGCCGGCTCTGATAAAGGTGGCATAAAAATTCAGGATTTATTAAAAAGTTTTAATTATGAATAAGGCTATAGTTGGTCTTCAGTGGGGAGATGAAGGTAAAGGTAAGATTATAGACTGGCTTTCTTCTTCTTCCGACTATATTGTGAGGTTTCAGGGAGGGAATAATGCTGGCCATACAGTAATTTACAAGGGGGAGAAACTTATCTTTCATTTAGTTCCCTCGGGTATTCTTCATAAGGGAAAAGTCTGTCTTATTGGAAACGGTGTGGTCGTTGATCCTCGTGTGTTGGTAGAAGAGATAAGAGTACTGAAATCGCGGGGAATAGATGTGAACCCGCGTAATTTACGTATTTCTTCCCTTTGTCATCTTATTATGCCTTACCATCGTAATCTTGATGCTTTGCGTGAGAAGTATCGCTTGAGAAAGATTGGCACTACCAAAAAGGGTATCGGACCTTGTTATGTAGATAAATATTCTCGCTCTGGAATCAGAATTTCTGACCTTATCCATCCCCAGATTTTTAAAATTAGACTGCAGGAGAATCTAAAAGAGAAAAATTCTTTATTTCGCAATACTTATCATTATCCTCCTTTTTCTTTCAAAAAAATATACAGAGAGTATCTGGAGTATGCTGATTTTATTAGGCCTTATATTGCTGATGTAGAGGAAATATTGCAAAAAGCCACAAAACAGAAGAAAAATATTCTATTTGAGGGAGCTCAAGGAGTATTCCTGGATGTGGATTTTGGTACCTATCCTTATGTTACTTCTTCTAATACTATAGCCTCAGCTTTAGCTACGGGCACAGGCTTTTCACTGCGTAAAGTTAATAAAATTATGGGGGTAGCTAAAGCGTATACTACCAGAGTAGGAGAAGGTCCTTTTCCTACCGAGCTTAAAGGTAGAAAAGGAGATTTCTTCCGCAGGAAAGGTGATGAATTTGGTGCTACTACCGGACGGCCGCGGCGTTGCGGCTGGCTGGACTTAGTTCTTTTGAAGAGAGCCGCTGTGTTAAGTGATATAGACGAATTAATTATAACTAAGATGGATGTTTTAGATGAGCTGCCGGAAATTAAAGTTTGTGTGGGTTATAAAAGAGGAGGGAGGATTATAAATAGTTTTCCTACTTCCCTGGATAAGATTCAGCCTGTATACAATACTCTGGCAGGATGGAAGACTTCTATCAGCCAGATTAAGAAATACAAGAACTTTCCCCC
>Ga0180301_10003085_pt1 | contig 13074 bp, 9 predicted proteins | sample GuaBasSediGuay16_FD_121797 | JGI IMG/M metagenome (GOLD analysis project Ga0180301, IMG submission 121797) | Subseafloor sediment microbial communities from Guaymas Basin, Gulf of California, Mexico - Guay16, Core 4569-2, 12-15 cm | ecosystem: Environmental > Aquatic > Marine > Hydrothermal...
CCCCCGGCAACCTTTGAAACCCCACAATGTTCCAAGTTATAATAATAAGCTTAGCCCCAGCCAACACGAAACTAACATCACCCGGATCCTTAGAAACAATACTCCTCGAAACAACATAAGCCACATCCCTCGGCTCCGCTTCATGATACTTCCCACAATACCCAAGAAACGTACCAAGATCCTTTACACTTTCAATGAATTCACTCACATCCCCCACCCACACAACCAATTAACATCGCTTTCTGGTTAGTAATCAGTAAATTAGATTATATATAGTCTAATTTTTTCGAAAAACCGTCATACGAAATAAAAATCTATACCATCCAAATGCATTATCTTACGAAATAACTGTCTTACATAGCGTTACGCAAGGAAAGAAGGTTGTCATTTATCTAAGTGATTTAATCAAAAGTTTATGTCCCCAACCATAATCGATAACATACGCCAGGTATGATACCTAAGTGCGTTTTAAGAACTTTACTGTGTGAAACCTCAGACTTCAACTTTTGTACGTTATGATAAATCCCTAAGTAGACTGTCTATATCGTCACCGTATTTTTTCTTTAAATCTTCTGTTAATTCTTTTATTTTCCGCTCCATTAGACTGAATATGTCTATTCCCACACTTGCCGATTTGAGCAACTCTATTATATGGTTATAGTAGTCTGAATTGCCTAGAAACTCAGCGAATATCTGCCTTCCTACTCTAAGGTATTTAGTCATGTCTAAACCCACACGTTTTAAAGTATTTTCGATTACATTAAACGCTTGTTTACCATATGTAAATAAGAGATACGGTCTATATCCTTGTTGTTCTGCTATCCTAGCTTGTTGGGCAAAAAACCTCACTTGGTCAGCATCCATGTCTGCAGGCCCGCTTTTGACCGCCATAACTATCTTCTTATCAGGCAACACAATATCCCACCAACAGATCCACGGTTTTTCTTTTTGCGATCTATCCCGACACTTGGGGTCTAATTTTTTCCCTTCGACGCCACCCAAAACCTCCCTAAGGAAGTTTTCAAACAGTTTGCCGAAACTTGTACCAAGAGATCTCTCCACCCTCCTGTAGACAAATAGTTCTACGACCCCCTCGATAGTGTGTACACCTAAGGCAGCTACTAGGTAAGGGTTTATACCACCTTCTTCGAGCAGGCTGTCTACGGAGATCTCTTTGATCAAGTCTTTTGCCCTTTCTACAAATTTCTTTATGTGGACTATCGCGGATTTTTCACGTGAAACGATTTTGTCAGACATTAAACACACGATCCGGATATTTTTTTTCAGATTTAGTTACGTTAGCTAGTCATGCTGGCAGGATAATTGATACCGCCACCTGTTAAATAGGCAAGTATCAGGGTTACGACTTAATGAGATCTAAGCTTCAAGTTATTTATAATCCTTTTCCTGAACTTATTCACCAAACCACACGTTTCGAAATTTTCTGATAGTAATGGATTTTGTGGTGCCCCTATCCATAAACCTTTTAAGTCTATCTGAGGGCGCAATAACGTCGTATAAAACTTCACGTCATGTATTGTATTAACTGCATACACCCTATAACCTATTGGCAACTTTAGATTTCTTATCAAAATATGTAATGTCTTTGGGTAACTTAAGATACTCTGTTCTAACAGTTTTATATCGATTAAATGTATTAGTAAAGCATAATCGACCCCATACCTAAGTAATGCCAATGCCTCATCAAGACCAGCGTAATAGCTATGCGTTATGCCCCTATCCTTAGTGACCCTAATATATTTAATTTCGGCAGCACTTATGGGAGTATATCTAGAACCGTTTACAATAGGCCCATAAATTAAATCGATTTTGGGTTGGCTTATGGGTAATTTTCTGTTTCCTAGTGAGTAGTTCAATTTGTACCATAGATTGCACCCCGAACCCCTTTTTAGGTAATCTGCAAATTTTCTAAGCACAAATCTCTCATCCGCGATAATGGGTTTTGGATTCATTATACATCACCTACGTAATCTATGCTATTGCATTCAAAACCGTAGAAGTTTGCTAGTTCACGTATTTTATCCTCTAAGTATTGATGGGCGTGTTTTTCTTCAACTTGAGCACCCGTAAGCGGGTCTAAGTAAGCTCCGTTGCTCTTTACAAGGATCCAAAAAAGGGCGGATTGTTCGTGACCTGTACAAAAAGTCATTAAACCATGTTCTGCAAATTCCTGTACTTTTTTTGTTTTTATACGCCTAATTACCTCTTTCGAAATTCTTATCGTCTCTAATATGTTTATTTCTTGAACTGCCTTTATATTAAGCCACTTACAAATATTAGCTCTAATAACTTCTAATTCATTAAGTAACTCGTTGAAATTGTCATATGGTGGGTTATGTAATTCCTCTTTCACCTTTTTAAGTCGTTGAACTATAGTTTTTTCGTCAGGGCCTATACCGTTTGTCAGTACTAGCTCCTTTACTTCAGACGGCCTAATTGCCATTCCGATATAGTCATAAACCCAATCGCCAAGCAATTTTGCTATATTCCTGATTTTTTCCAGGATCCTGTCGGATATTTTCTCATCAATGGTGCCTGCTATCGCTAGGTTATAGACATACGTAGGCCTCCTTTGCCCATACCTGTGAATACGTCCAAACCGTTGTTCTAACTTCAAAGGAGACCAAGGAATATCATAATTTATCTGGTAGGGAGCTATATGTAGGTTTATCCCTTCACCAGCTGCGTCAGTAGCCAGTAATACTTTTACTTTTTCATCCCTCCAGAAAACTTCCATTGTCTTTCTTCTTTCTTTAACACCCATTCCACCGTGAATCGAAACAAAATTCACATCTTCTTTCATCAAGATATTCCCGAGATGATCGAGCGTAGACTTATACTCCGTAAATATGACAACTTTGTCCTTCTTTATCAGCGGTCTAAGGAGCCTCAAAAACTCAATTTCTTTAAATGACCTATTCTCACTCATAACTTTCCTTGTGATATCAAGTATTTTACTCAAGTTAGTATAAGGAATTTTCTTGCTATGCGCCCCAGTTTTTATATCATAGATATCCGGTTCTAAGCCGAAAACATCGTCCGTTTCTTCGGTAAACGGATCTTCAAATATTTTACGTGTACGGATTTTCTCTATAGTTAATTGTAAAGAACTTAAGCTTGAAGCTGCACGCTTTTTTAACACAATCTTAGTTATCGGCTTTAGAGGGGTATCGTCTATAAGGCTACTTATGGTATCGTAAACACCCCTCCAACGAGGGTTTGGTGTTAATTTAACCCTAAAGCTTTCCCTAGGAGGAAAAATATAATTACCTTTAAGGTCAACTACTTGATCCTTAAACCGCCGTATATACAAGAAGCCCTTGCCCAGCAGATCAATAACACGTTCGTAATCTACATCATAATAACCTCTGAAAGGTGTAGCCGATACAAGTATCAAGGACTTTGTCTTCTTGGAAATGTACTTGGCTGCTTCTAACCTTAAAGTGTCTTTACGCGTTATTACATGGTGAGCCTCATCAATAATCGCTACGTCGATGGATCTGTCCGGGGTCTCTTGAAGGAACTTAATACCATATTTTCCTTTTACTAAATCTATAGAAACTATGAGCCGTAACTCGCTATCCGGCCTTAAATTCTCAAGCAGCTCTTTAAGTTCGCGTCCTGAAGTGACTATTCTAAAGTACAGACCAAATTTATATAACAGTTCGTCGTGCCATTGGCCTAACAGGGATTTAGGAGCGGTAACTAATATGTTACGGACAAGACCCCTCAATACAAGCGAGAACAAGTACAAACCGACAACTATAGTCTTACCAAGTCCAGTTTCATCAGCTATAAGCGCATTAACTGGGTAACCTGACTTTAACATCCCTCCCAATCTATGTGGTAGGGGCGAGCCACACTTATGTCCCTTAACTAGACTCCCATATAGAGCTGATAACTGGTGGGGGAGAATATCCACACCCCTAGACAGGATGAGAGGCGCGTAAGGGTGTTGTGCAAACTCCGCCAATATAAAATCTTTGAAAGACAATGCCAACAGACCCTCTACGTTATCTTTAATACTAACTTTACATTCTTTCCTGCTAATTTTGCGACATCAACTAATGCTTCGACTACTTCAAACTCTAGGTCAGTGACATCTAGCTCTCCAAGGGTTCCTCTATTTTGCAAACACTCCAAGATGTTTCTTAGAACGTCGTTAATACCCAGTAGACGTGTAGGGAAGTTATATATTACTGATACGGCCCTGTCCGATCCAGATAAATCTCTTCTTAAATCTTCTCTAAGGCAGACTATGTCTGTTATAAACCTTTCTCCTGTACACATGTTTTCGGCGAGCAATTTTGTGTTTTCCAGAACTTTAATAAGTGCATCTAGTTTGTCTCGTAGGTATTTATGGTAAATTTCTTCCAATGGGTTTTGTGTAATTTTAGATATAAGTCTTGTGTGGAAAACACATTGTATAAGTCTGTCTGCGTCACCGAATGGGAGTTCTCTCATATAGTCATTTTCGTAATTTTCTATTGTTCTCACGAATTCATCTAGATAGTTTTTTATGGTGGTTCTTAGTGTACCTTCTTTCCCCTTTATTGCGCCGTTAACGTCTTCCTTTAACTTAACGACTTCTCGATAAGCCTTTTCCAGTGAGCGTAGTAGTTCGATGTTCTCAGACATGGCTGAAAGTTTGTCTTCTAAATCTCTTGTCCCTGAATACGTGTTTGTTCTTATTTTTTCTAGTGTCTTTCTATATATAGTAGCCTCCTCCACGCTGTACGCTGATGAAAGTTCTTTAATACCTTTTAACAGTTTTTCAACACTAGATTTTAGGTCATTTAAATCATAACTATGTAATTTAAGTTTTTCATCGTAACTTGTTATCTTAGACAGAAGAACAGTAATGAACCCAGTGTTTTTCTCGTCGGTATTAAAAAACAACTGGCAGACGGAGTTAGCCGAGCTAAGTAAATCATTCAAATTAAGATTAAGCATAATTATAGATCCGGTCGTATCCACCTTGAAAATCTCTTTTAAGTACTGTTTGTAATCTACGGGCAAACTGTTTATTTTCGCTATTAAACTGTCAACAAGACTTCTTATGTTTATCAACTGGTCATGTTCTAAATTCTCAATGACTTGTTGTGTTATCGCTCTGTTTATACCTAGGTATTCATAAAGTTTATCTATGACATACATCTTAACCGGGTTCTTCAGTGTTTCTTCTATTTCTTTAAGCATGTTTTTAAGATCTCTTAAGTAGTTGTTAGCTGTATCTTTGACGGAGTTTAAATCAGCTATGTTGTTTAAAACTCTACTTAGGTCTTCCACAGTGTTTTCTACTCTTTCGTACAAAAAGTGGGGTATTTGGACATTTTCGCCACGATCTTTCATTTCCTTTGCGAGGCTGATTAGATTTTTGCTTATTGACTGTATAGATGTTAGCTCTTCTTTGATTGGTTGCAAAACCGTCATAACATTTCTGCAGTACGCGATAAAATTGCCTAGCTGTTGCTGAATACGTGATACTACGTCAGTAGGAGTGAAGCTAGAAGTTGCGTCTACAGGTACCATCTATAAATCAACCCCCACCAGTTAATAGTTCTTTTAAATTACTAATATTCTGTTTAATTTCACCCAGACATTGCTTCAACGAACTGATGCCTTCTTGAAGCTCTTGTTTGACTCCTTTGTATTCTGCCACTAACTTATCAATCTCGTTTGTGAGCTCATTTATCTCTCTCCCGACATTTTCTACATCTTCTATGGAAGATATGTTAAATTGAAGCGGTATACGTTGTTCTGGTGGTTCTGTTAACACCCTTTCTACATCTGTGTTCGATAAAGTTTCATCCAACTCGTTTAATGTATTATAGACGCTTTCATGCAGTTCTTCGTGCCATTTCCTGAGTCTTTCTTCTAGTTGATTTAATAAAAGGTCTTGCTCTTCTGGTAGACCAAATAGTGTTACAAACGCGACCGCGCCTAGAAGATCTTCTCCTTCCGAATACCCTTCTTTCAGTTGATAGGCCCACGTTTTTATTTTTTCTAGGATCTGTAGTATTCCAGTTAATTCATCGGAAAGTGAAGTACCTACACCCCTACTTAATCTTCCAAACGAGATAGACAAATTGACCGGAATTCTTTCACTTATTTTTTGGGTTAAATTATCGATATCATTAAGCAATTCACTTAATCTGTTTATTGATCCTTCTACTCGCTTGTACTTGTCTTCAAACATGTTTATTATCTCGTCCTTTCTATGTGCGATTATTGCATATAATAACAAGGTTCTGTACAGGATTTGTAGTTCCTTTTCCCACCCGGTTCGTTCAATACCAAAAGTTCTGGACAGGATTTCGGCAAAATCATTATACAGTGGAAGGCTGTGTTCTTCAAGTTGGCTAATTCCATCTGATAGAGGCTTATCTTTAATATCCTCAGTAGCTACTTGTAAAATTAAGTTTAATAATGGCGACCCTGAAAGCAAACGTGTTATTTCAGGACGTACCACCCTGCGTTGGACTTGAAATTCCTGGTAAACTGAAGGAAGTGATCTGAATTTTATCATGGCACCGCTGGTTAGGCTTGCTCTCATTTTATCAAATTCTGATCTCAAAGAGTCTGGAAGTGTTATAAATAGTGTAGCATATAGCTTTATAGAAGGCCTCCATTTAGCTCCACGCTCTAGTATAGATCTTACACTCTCAAGTATGTTGACCAAGTTTACTAGACTTTTGAGTCTTGAGTCTTTAACTCTGTCATTATACTCCTCTCTGCCCGTTCTAATACTGTCGTTAAGCCAAGTGGATAGAGTGGTTCTAAAGTACTCCACTCTTCTTTTCTGATCTGCCCGGAGTTCGTGGATGGCGCCTTCCATTGTAGCAGTATAGTCTTTTCTACGTTCCTCGGCTAAGAGTAAGAAAAGAGATTTTACGAAGTCCGACATCCTTTCTCCGGGGATTCTACCAGTTTTTATACGACCAAGTTTTTCAATAAGGAGGTTTAAAAGGCCGCCTCCGCTAGTTAGCGTATTTTGTAAATCGTTCAAGAGCGAATCATCAATATTGGTGATATAAATATAAAGAAAGTTTTTCTCGAGCTTCAGTCTCTCCTCATTAGTGCTTACTATACGCTTAAGAGTTTTTACCACTTTCTCCTTAACTTCTCTATTGGCGTAATGTGGTCTCGGATATGGTATTATAAAGACTAAGTCAGATAAGGTTTCCCTGGCACGTTCCCCGAGTATAAACTCTGAAATACCGCTAATAAGATCCTCCAGCTCATCTTCAGTACTGTTAAGATAATAGTTTGTTAAGGTTTGTTCAAGCTTGCTTAAAGTCATTGACGGGTCACGTGAAATGATCGGGTTGCTTAGATACATCGGTACAAAATTTTCAAGCTCCCAAGGCGCCAAGATCGTGAACTCTCGGCCAATGTTGGTACTGAATAGTTCTTTTATTTCTTGAAAATTCTGTCCCCATTTATCCTTTTCCGAAATACTATTTACCATGTAGTACAGCAGTTCAATGGCCTCTTCAGTACTTTCACTTGATTCGAAGTTCTCAGCTATATAAGTCATTGTTATATCAAATACCGACCTAACATAGTTTTGGATATCATCCTTGAGACGGGCATAATCTGGAGCTCCGATACAAAGTCTTTCTTCCGACCCCGTTCTTAAAGAAAACGCCGATAAAACATCTTGTAAGGATCTTTTTATAATTTCTAGGGTACTATCTGACACGTCCATTCCTATAAGTCTACAAAAGTTCCTTATGTCTATCTCGAAGGCTGATATAACTTCATCTAGTGGCTTTAGCTCTCTGCACCAGAGGAGCATGGGAGATATCCTTTGGAGCTCGTTTCTCACAAAATCTGGGAGTCCTTGCACACTTCTGGGAGATAGGTTTAATATAAAGTTTCGGATCGCAGATTTGCATGTATCAGATGCCCCGCACAGCGACCTTTCGCGTCTTTCAAGCTCATCAGTATCAAAGACCCTTAGCCCCTCAGCCATAGGGATATCTAGTTCCCGTTGTTTAGTCCAGCTGAGCAATTCGCCAATATCAGCATCATTTATTAAAACAGCGTTCTTCAGAAAATTTACCCAACCTAACCGCCCCCTAGTAAGCCACCATAGTGTATTTGCCTTCTTTGGGTCTATTCCCATTTCACCTATCTTTGCATACATAGTACCTGGGTCAATTGGAGGCAGTTGAACTAATTCTACTCTTCTAGTATGCGCAATTTCGCCTGTAAACTCAGGTATGAACAGTTCGTAGTAAGAAAGATACCCTACCGCCATTACAATGTATGAACCCACTTCAAGCCGCCCTATAACATCTGTCAACTCCCTAAGAACTACACCACCTCCGATCTTCTCTCTTAGGTCGTTGAAGGCCATTTCTACTTCATCTACAAGGACAACAACACCGTTTCTTCGCCTGAGGGTCATTTCTACAATATTTTTTATCGTTTGTACGTTAAGATCCAATTCTGCAAAGTAGTCATGGAGTGGAATTTTAGATGGGCGCCCTTCTAATGCGGGGAGCCATAACTCGTCAACGCTATGTAGTGGTTGACGATACGATTCGTTAATCATTTCTAGACAGCTAAATGCCATTTTCGTTACATAATCAGCAAAGTCTTTCGGCTGCAATTTTCCGCGTACACCTTTCGCTAAAAGAATTTGATCTAATTTATTTAGTAAATTCCTTAAAGTAACATAGAGGGCTGGAATACCCTGACTCCAAGAGTACTTAAATAGATGAAAAAGGAGTTGAGTTTTTCCTGAGCCAAATCCCCCAGCCACAACTAATGAAGGAGCTTCACTTGCAACCCCTCTTATAGCATCAAAGTACTGTTTTAAACACCTTTCGGCTTTTTCTCTTTCTTTCTTGTGTATTGTTGTAAAATCAGACCAAGTCCTTTTAACCGACGGGAAAACGTATAATGTTTTATTGGTAGAGGTGGTGGAGGAGTGGGATAAACTGTTGTTCGACATGAATACCCCCGAGTATAGTATTGTGGTCTAGACCTAGATATAAAAGTTTTATCCTATTCCAAATACTTCATGCACTAAAAATGTTGGTTATAAAAATACTAGTAAGAATAGTAAATAGTAAAAATAATAGAGCACAACGTAACATATCGTGTGTAAAGAAAAAACTTTTATAGCTACATGTAATAATGCATGTAATGGTGCATGTAAAATGTCGAGGCTTCTAGGGAAATCAAAGGTATGGGGTAGGGGGTACACGACCGTACCGGTTACAGTAAGACGGGTTTTAGGCATTAATGACGGTGATGAAATAGAGTGGTACCTTACAGAGGGAGATATAATAGTCAAGAAGGTTGAAGAGGGGTCAGATAAAAGTGTCAGCAGAGGCCAATGAGACGTACAGGTACAAAAAACTTAAAGTAAGGGTCTGGAAGTTTATAGCAAAATTCAACGGTAAAAAGGGTTTTGGTCTGGGTGATGCAAGGGCTTACCTGTCAGCAGTTACGGACATATTAATTGTAGAAAACGACTACAAATTTACAGAGGCACTATCGGAGGCATTAGACTACATGGAAAAGGTATATAGGGCAAAAGGCCACTCCGGTGTAGCTGATGATTTCAAAAACGTGTACAAAAAATGGGGCGAGTTAAATAGAGATAAACTGGTAGCTGAAAAGGTACTAGACGTAGGTAGGCTCAAAGAAGCCCGTCGTGAACGTGATAAAGGCCTAACAGTTATATCCTTATTTACCGGTGCGTTCGGCCTTGACCTAGGGTTCGAGTACGGAGGCTATACAGTTACCGTGGCGCTAGATATATCTGAAGATTCTTATCGAAACCTAAAAGCGAACAGATCTAAAGTACCCTTTCTCCTAGGAGACGTCAAAAACTTCTCTACATCAAGTATTCTAAAGGAAGCAGGGCTTAGACCAGGAGAAGCAGATGTAGTGACGGGCGGTCCGCCCTGTCAGCCCTTCTCCCCTGCCGGTAAGAGGCGTTCGCTCAAAGATCCACGAGCCGCTCCGTTAATGGACTTCATAAGGGTAATCAGAGAAGCTAGGCCTAAAGCATTTGTAATGGAAGAAGTACCAGGCATACTCAGCGCTAGGATTAAACATGTTCCCATAAAGAAGCGGGGGCAAAGGCCTCTCTCACCAGGAGAGAGGCCTGGCTCTGCGTGGAGGGTTGTGATCGAAGAACTACGGAAGACTGGTTATAACATAGCTTGGAAGGTGCTCAATGCAGCAGACTTTGGGACACCGCAGACGAGAGAAAGGGTCATTATCATAGGTATTAGGCCTGATATTGGTAAGCCAACTTTCCCGTCTCAGACACATACAAGAACGCCGATAACCACATTAAGTGGCATATTAGAACCGTGGAACACTTTAGCAGAGGCTTTAGCCAAGTTAGATAATAAAGATGGGTATACGCCACTAGCCCCTAAGTTTAAAAAATTTATGAAATATGTGCCGCCCGGCGGCAACTGGAGGCAGATACCCGACGAGCTCAAACCAAACGCCATGAATGAGGCACTAATTGCTGGTGGTGGTAGGATGGGGTTTTACCGTAGATTGACGTGGTTTGAACCGTCACCAACCCTTGTAACGTCTCCCTCCATGAAAGCAACTATGATGATCCACCCATGGGAAGACAGGCCTCTCTCAGTAAGGGAATACCTGAGGATACAGGGTTTTCCCGACGACTGGAGGGTGGTCTTCAGCCCTAGCAAAGCATATAAGCTCTTCGGTGAAGCAGTGCCAGTACAGATGGCTGAAGCCATAGCGAGAACGTTAAGAGGTGTACTACTTGGGTGTGGATACTGATGCCAAGAAGCTGGTAAAGGAACTCAGGGAAAGGGTCATCGAATGGGAAAAAGAGCACTGGATATCATATCCTTGGCGGGTTAACAGAACACCATATAGAGTACTTATCGCCGAGATATTGTTGAAGAGGACTACTAGACAGGCTGTCTCCCGCGAGTTCCCCAAGTTTATAACAAAGTTTCCCAATATAAAAACAGTGTATGGAGCTTCTGTTGACGAAATCGGAGAAGCATTTAAACACTTGGGACTTTACAAGCAGCGTGCCATGCACTTAAAGCAACTGGCTGAACAAATCGTCGAAAAGTATGGTGATAAAATACCGAGCTCTTGGGACGAGCTCATAAAACTACCTGGTGTAGGCCCCTACTTAGCAGGCGCGGTCATGTCCTTCGGGTACGGTAAAAAAGCCCCGGTAGCCGACTCCAATGCAGTAAGACTACTTTCCAAGCTTATGGGGTTAAATACTAAAAAGGCCGAAGACTACGTAAATATATTGTGGAAGCTCGTCCCTGAGAACAATCACGAATACTTTAACTACGGCCTAATCGACCTAGGTGCACTGGTATGTCACTATAAAGAACCTAGGTGCAAGAAATGCGTCCTGAACGATTTATGTGTCTTCTTCCTCGACAAGATCGGTAAAAAGGAGCAGGCAGAAGAACTCCGCAAAACGTATTTTTTGATACGTGACTTTTAGTAGACCGCTCCCTCTAGCGCATGCAAGGCTTTCGATATCTTTAATGTTTGAGGAATGCTGTTCCTAGTTAAACCTTTATATTGTCATTTAAGGGTGTTACTGTTAGACCGACTTTATTTGTACATTTTCTCATACGAACTCGCTTCTAACAGTTCGAAATCTTCCTTAGGGAGTGATTCTCATGGCACCTTCCAATCCGTTCACTTTCCTTTTTTCTTTTTTGATGAAATTTTTTGATTTTTCGGCTAATTTCTTCAAAAGTTTAGTGTATTTTTCTAGAGACAACTATGCTTTTCAACGTGATATGAGGATGCTTTGTTTTCTGTTGAATTTATTATGTTGAAAATTTTTTAGCTTTTGAAAGCTTTTGACGTGAAACTTATTATTTTAGTTTGACGTAAAAAGTGGGCATAATCTCTGATCTCAACGGCTTCGATTTTTGCCTATTCCACTTTGAGGCACCCTATTACCTCAACGGGTTGTTGAAAGGCCAGAAATCCTTCTAAAATTAATGATTTAACTTAATGAACTATAAAGAAGGTTCGATTCTCTGTCTGGAAGAAGAAATAGAGAGTGAAACGTCTAAACTAAAGTTATGTAAGTTTAATTTGTTATTTTTTGTAGTTTAGCTACATTTTTATGTTTGAGTTTAAAACTTTTATGTATAATCTATTTTATTTTTCAAATTTTTGATAAGATAAAGTTTAGTGATGTGTTTTCTTTGCGCACGTTTGTCCCATTAAAAGTACACCTAGAGACCTTAGTTATTTATTTCTTTGACTAGTAGTTTTCTGCGTTCTGTTAGGAATTTCTTATATTTTTTAACGTCCCATAGGTGTTGACTTGGTATTAAATGTTGTCTGCGGCTTTCTGGGTTGTATTGAGGGTACATAAGTCTTAGTAAGGAAACGTCTTTTTAATCCATTATTAAACTCGAAGTTTGGGCAAAAGAGTGCTCGACGGAGCTTCTTACTAATACTCACTTTTTAATTATTAATCTCTCAGCTATCCGTTAACCATCCCAGAAATTACTTATCAACTAAGGCTACGAAAAATACATTTTTCTCTAAATTAAATAAGAAGTGGGATCTTTGGATATTTAACCCAAGTATTAACCATACATAATATACTTATGTAAGGGGTTGCGGTTAAAATTTGGCTGGATGGTGGTTGAGGGTGGGGTCTGTGAAGGAGAAAACGAAGGATGTGATTTTGTATTTTCTTCGGAGGGTTGGCGGTCAGGTTGATGGTAAGAAGAAGCTGATGAAGCTGATGTTCTTGGTGGAGCATTTTGACCCGGAGAGGCGTGTCCTCGTCGAGAAGCCACGCCTAGGCAACCAGTTCTTGATCTACTATATGGGGTTTTCAGCTTTGAAGTTGCGGAGTGCTACGAGGAGCTAGTCAGGGAGGGGAGGAGCGCCGGATGGCCTCCAACAGTCACCGGCCAGGAGGGAGAGGCGGCGCTCGACGAGGGGTTAAAGCGGGTGGTTGACAGGGTGGTTGAGGAGTTTGGAGGGCTGACGGGATACGAGCTCGAAGTAGAAACCCTGAAAATGCTAGGAATAGAA
>Ga0180301_10003086_pt1 | contig 13070 bp, 11 predicted proteins | sample GuaBasSediGuay16_FD_121797 | JGI IMG/M metagenome (GOLD analysis project Ga0180301, IMG submission 121797) | Subseafloor sediment microbial communities from Guaymas Basin, Gulf of California, Mexico - Guay16, Core 4569-2, 12-15 cm | ecosystem: Environmental > Aquatic > Marine > Hydrothermal...
AAAGACTAGACAGAATAGAAAAACTAGTAGAAGAAGCAACCAAAAACGCAAAAGAAAGAAAATACATAGAAGCAAAAGCAAAACTACAAGCAACCAAAAAACTACTAAACAAAATAGAACAAACAATAGAACAAAGCTAAACAAACCCCCATAAAAACACTCATTTTTCCCAAATCACCAAAACACAATAAAAACTCTACAAATAAGGGGAGCAAAATAACAAACAAAACCAAAACATCCTCAAATAAAATCAAAGATAAAGAGATAAGTATAACAGAGATAATTAAGAAACCACCAAAACCACTAACACCAGTGAAAGTAGCCTACATACATGGATTGTTAACAGGAGATATATCGGCTTGGAGGGATAGGAATGGTATTGTTAAGGTTCAGGTGTGTACTACTCATCCGGCTATGGAGAGGTTATTCATAGAGACTTTCTTACCATTATCGAGTAGTGGTAATGTGTATAAATATCCGGAGAGTACGAAAATGCCTAGACCTGGTGGTTATGAATCTGGTTATGAGTGGAGGTTGAGGATTCATATTGATAGACCATATAGAGAATTGATATTGATGTTGAAGAAGAATCCTAAACCACAATATGCAGAGGGTGATTTGGAGTTGTTAGCAGCATATACAGCAGGTTTCTCAGATAGTGATGGTTCATGGGAACCGAAAACACTTTATGGATCATTTGAATTCAGAATAATAAACTCAAATAAAGAACTATTAGAATACCTACAAAAACTATGGAGGAAATACGACATAAACTTCAGAATAACAATACATACAAGAAAAGGAAAGGGAAAGAGAAGAATATATAAGAGAGATGTATGGCTATTAGCAGTATCAAGAAAAGAAGATCTACTAAGAATAACCAAAATAGTAGGCAAATACGTAAGACACCCAGAGAAAATAGAGAAAGTAACAATAATAAGAAAATACCTAGAAAGAAAAGCAAGCCTAGAACAAACACTAAACAACCTAAAAGAACTAAAAGAAAGAATAAAGAAAGAAGTCCAAGAATCCATAAAACAAGCAATAGAAGAGCTAAAGAGAAAATCTTAACCTTTTCTTTTCCCTTATTTTACAATAGAATTTCATGCGAATTATACATGGTTTTTTCACATGGATTACTTAAGTGTTTTTGTTTGTGATGTGAAGGTATGGTGTCACTTATGTAATACCTTGCATGTCATGGGAATTCTTATAATTGGATTTTCGAAAAAGAAAGCAAGGGGGAAGAACGGCTAGGAAACGTATTCATAATCCTAGGACTCATCATTATTACAAAATTGCTTCTAGAAGTGGTTCAAAGCATAGAAGAGGGCAAATAATGGGTTTATGGAAGTCTAAGAAAAGAAAGAAATAATAAGAGCCTTATTTATTTTTTATTAAAATTAATTTCTAAGAGATAACTTCTAGAACATATGACTCTGCAAGGTCTTGTACTATATAAGAGCAAGGGGGTTTGATTAATACATTCTCTATAATGATTTTAATTAGTAACTCAGATATTTTTATTAGATGGGTTTCTCTGCGTAAGGCAAATATTATCGAAGCTCTTAAGAGGAGTAAGAAAATTCGTAGAGAGGATATTATTGAGTGGCTTAATAGGAAGTACAACGCTAATTTACCTAGATCTGCAACTTGGAGCAGAATAGCTAACTTCATTCAGAGAAAAGTATCTGTGAAAGCCTTAGAAGAATATGCTAAGAGAAAAGGAGTGATATAGTATTGATAAGTGTTAATGATCTTGTCAGTAAACTTAAACAAATTGAGAACTACATAATCACACCTCCAAAGAGTGAGGAAGAGCTATATAACTTGGTATTTATGTTTCTATCCCTAAATAATAAGAACCCATATTCTTCGGAAGCAAAAGAACTATCGACTTCATAATTAATGACATAGGTATAGAAGTCAAATATTTCAAAAGAACAACATCAAGAAATGAATTAGATAGAGCGATAGGCCAAGCACTAAGATACAGAATAGAAAACAACCTAAAAACAGTCATACTCCTAATATTCACAAAGAAACAGCTAAGAAATGTAGTACTAAATCAACATCTACAAGATAAAGTAAGAATTGTACTAATAAACATTTAATTAGAACTGAAAGAGATGGCATTAGGAATAACATCTTAATTCATAATAATTCACTAAATCACCTATACTAGACAACGGGGCAAAATCTTACTCGCTATAAAACTAAAATCAAGGAATATGCTATAATTTCTTTCAATCCTATGGAATGATATACCTACTGAATAGTTATGAATTCACAATAATTAGAAGGAAAGGGCCGCCGGCGGGACTTGAACCCGCGACCTCGGGATATCTGCCCCCGGTAGGAGACCACAGTCCCGCGCTCTACCACGCTAAGCTACGGCGGCCATGACATCCGTATCTTAATCTCTCTCAGAGAGAATTTAGGTATTTATGCTTTTGTTGTTTTGTGTTTTATTTGGTGGTTAGGATTCATGGGTATGATGCGGTCTTTTTGGTTCTTGGCTGTGCTTTGCTGTAGTAGGTATTGAGATGTATTTCTTTGAGTGGTTTTCCTTTGTTATTTTTCTTAGTTTTAACGTTTTGGTTCTTTAGTTATTTATGGAATTTCCGTATTCTTTGATTTCTCACGATATCTTAGTTAAAGTAGGTTTTCTATTATCTAAATCTCATAATGAGATGGGGCTATATTCTCTAGTTATTAATTCTTGTTTCATTAAGTTTTCGTAGACTTATTCAGTATTGAGAGTAATTTTTAACTAGGTAATTACATGATCCAAGTCACTGATTCTCGGTTTCTCCTGCAGATATAATATATCTTCGAAGTCTTTAACAACTATAGAATAATATAATAGCTTGTTAACCGGGTTATGAGAGAGAAAAGCATAAACATAATTATCGAAGACCTTGAGTAACAGCACCGGAAACAGAACTACCAAGGAAGTTTTAAAAGGAATATGTTTATTCATAAAATGAGTTCGTTGGAAATTAAAAGTCCCAAAGGGCGTTAGCAATATGACTCGGCTGATAGAGAATTTAGATATCGAACATTTGAAATTTATTTATGAGCTTTCACTTTTTGAATGGAGTAGAAGAAAGCCTATATACGAAATACATAAATGGTGGGCTCGTAGGTATTCTAACATAATAAGGGCACTGCTTATTGCACACTTATTAGATACAAATGTTAGTGCTAAGGAGTTTCGAGAGACCTTTCAATGTCTAACTGATGAAATTGAACGTAAAGCCTCGAAATCCTGGATTTTGGATCCCTTTGTTGGCGGAGGAACCATAGTAACTGAGGCATACATGCTAGGTTTTAATGTTGTAGGTATTGATATAAATCCAGTAGCAACATTCATAGCAGAGTCACAATTAAGCCTTATTTGCAGCCCAATATCAGAGAGAGCTCCTTAATATAGCAAAAGATGTAATTAAAAGGGCATGGAGCAGAGTCAAAGGTTTGTGGCTCTTTTCCTCAAGTGTGATGAAGCTGCATACACTTGCAGCTATATCTGAGGGAGGTATATGTTATGCAAATCCGTATTTGGGTAAACATGGTAAAAAGTTATGGTTTATATGTCCTAACTGTCACAATGTATTTTCTGTTCGTAACGGTCACTCACAAAACGTATATTTATGTCCAAGATGTTCTACCAAAGTTAAAGCAACTACGAGAGCCAGAGAACAACCATCGTTGCTCGAATTCAGAAGTATCGATACTGTTGAAATAGGCTATAACGCATTCGCATATGCTGTCGAAACATGTAAAGGCGCTGAAAGAATATTCCTAAGCGTCTTCGATCCCGGTATAAGACAAGAATTAGAGAATCAAGTGAACAATGCAAAGCTATTAATAAGAGAACTAAGCAAGAAAGATCAAGATATCATATTCATAGAAATACCTCAAGGAATTGAGACGCTTCGTCTTAGGAGGTTAGGGTACGACAACTTCAGTAAGATATTTAGCTATTGCCAACTTGCAACATACTTAGTCTTGGCAGAGGAGATACGCAAAGTACCAAGCCACAAGATAAGGAAACTTCTTACATTAGCGCTTTCGAATTCTGTGAGGTCATGTTCTATGTTAGCATCGTATTATCAACCACATGCTAAAGTGAACCCAGCCTTCGTAATAAAGAGTTTTTGGATGCCAAAAAACCTTGTAGAATTAAATGTCTTAGCACATGATTTAAGGGATTTACTTCGGTATATTGGAAGAGGTAATTTTATTAGTGCTTTATGTAAAATAGTGAGAGCATTAAGGTGGATTAAGAAGCCAAGGATAAAAATTGATAAAGACACTAAGAATGGTAAGTTATACCTAGCAGTAAAACCGAGAGGAAAGTTCTATATTTTTAATCTTGCAATACAGGAGCTACAGAATTTTAGCATAATACCTGGTATTCCTAAAAACTTCGACTTAGTAATCACCGATCCTCCATACATTGATACGCAATATTATTCTGAGCTTTCATTAGCGTTTATGTATGCTCAAAACCTGGTATTTCGAAGATATGACACTAAGTATTTTATTTTACAATATCAAAGAACTAAGGATTTAGAAATAGCTCCATCAAGATATTCTGAAAACAAGTATGAGGATTATATGAAGCACATGAATACAATCTTCCAGAAACTTGAATCACTTCTGAAGGGTGATGGTTATCTGACATTTACTTTTCATTATCCAAGGATTGAAGGATGGTATGCACTATATAAATCAATTGTTACAACAAACCTCATTCCCATTAACTTCTACGTCATTCCTGGTGAAGCATCAGGAAGATTAGGTAGATCCTCCCTCTTAGTAGATATTCTCCTAGTGTTTAAAAAAGGTGGAAAAATCTTCAGAGAAGAGAGTCTCATCACAACATTACAATTGATACCTCGCCTTCTTCAAAACAATATTATAAGGAAATTCTTTGGCAAAGGGTCTAGACTAAGGTCAACGCTGCTAAATTTTGCTTGCGCATATACTCTTATGAAGAATCTCATGAAGAGAATTCCTCGTGATAAATTTAAAAAAGAGGTTAAGGAGATTATGAATAAGCTGGAGCATGTAATATAGGCGTGTAGATATAATAAGTTCTAACGATAATTAATACATGAAGTGCTTATGCGGAGATACAGCTATAAGAAGCAAAGAGCAATATTAATCCCAATAGGCTTCTTCATTAAAAATGTACCGAGGATAATAGTCAGAGGAGATCCTCGAGTCAGTATAATCCGGCTTCGAATTGACTTAATTCCGGCCTATGTTACCCCTCTAGGTCGGATCATAATTTTTACTTATGAAGGTAAAGAAAAGATTGAAGAAATCTTTAAAGACGAGATACCATACACAGCTGATGTAGAGCTACATGAGAATGGCACCGGACATTTAGGCCCTGGACCTATAAGGCTAAGTGAATCTAGCTTACCACCGTGTGAACTATTAGGTCATGAATTACTTTACATCACGCTGCCCAACACCAGTGTAGAGTTATTAGGGAATAGGCCGCTTTTTACATCTCCCACAGAAATAAGGATAGTCTATGGAAACAACGAGTTACAGAAAATAGTACCTACGGTAATATTCTTCAAACCAGAAAGATACCGCGGTAAGAAAAGCGTCAAACTATTTAACACATCATTAAGTCTTAATGCTTATGAAGGTTCCATGTACATTTATGATAAATTCTCGAAGAGAGTGCACATGATTTCTTACAAAAATGTATACTCTAGAATAGAGTTGGAAAGAGACAATGCAACTAGAGTGATAACATTAATATGTGAGCATGAAACATATAAAGGGAGCAGAAGGCAAAGTGTGCTAATACTCAAGAAAGCACTAAGTAATATACCGTTGACGAGTATATTTATGGCTGGCGAATTAAAAAATGTAGAATGCAAGATAAAGTTCTCAGGACTAAAATACATCCTTAAGTTTCACATTATAAGGGCAAACTTTAAACAACGCACTTCATTTTTAAAGTCATTATTACGGGTAAGGGATCCTCGATTTACTTATGCACTTGAAGAAGGTTTAGAGCTTATGCAGTACATCTCCACGGCTTCATTTCTTGGGAGACTAACGAGAAAGATGTTAGAATATGATGTTATACTTTCTCCACCGGCTACTTTGGGATTCTTGAGACTTGCCTATCTCAAAAATGGTGACTATGACTTTGCCGAATACGTACTTATGAATGCTCTTGACAATAGATTTATTAGCTTAAGCGATATAAGTGTAGTACTCAAGCTCGAAAGAGCATTTCGCAGATCCGAGCTTAAAGTATGGGATAATTTATGGACTAAAATGTATAGTGAGATTATAAGCAAAAGATTTATAGTCTTATGATTATGATACTTGCACTCTATATTGTTGCTTAAATAGGGACTTTACATGTTCTATTGTTTTCTTAGCTGTACATATCGTGAATGCATTCGTTGATTTCGTTAACTGCATATTCCATGTAGTTTTCAAACATATATCGTCTATAATGTAATACTTTTCATGTATTCTGTGCTCTGTTGTTACTAAACTAGTATTCTTCAACAATTTATACTTCCTCATACTATCTACAGTATCTTTATTGGTGATGATAATGATGTTTACTTTCTCAGCAGATTTCTTCTCAAGGAGATCCATGTAATAGTGATCCATGTATGGAGTAACAGCTATTATTGTTCTCTGGGCTCTCTTTAGTAAGCTTTCAGGTAGTGTATAATCTGCTATGATATCGTGCTCCTCAAGATATATTTTCATGAACTCTCGAATCAAGTTACGGCTTGTGATTAATGGTTGTGCTAATAACTCACTACAGTATTTCTCTAGCTGAATGCATGATGTACAACCATCTAAGCAGTATAATTTTATAGTTAGAAGGACAAGATGGTCAAGATAATCCTCAAGAACTTTCATATCCACTTTGAATTTTTCGGCTAGATCAGCAATGTAGTTTGACTCGTAGATATGAATCTTAAACTGAACCGCATCCAACACCAGGCCATGCATTAATGGTTTATTATAGTATTTCCTTAATTCATCTAAAATATCTTTAAGTTCGGGTACCCTCTGAATAAAGGTTTTTTCCTCATTCGCTAATTCGTTAGCAAATCTTTCAATTTCATGCTCATGTATGTTGATTATGCTTCTTATAAACTCCAGATACCTTTCTCGAAAGCCATATATGTCATTATACTTCATACGAAATTGAGTTATTGTATCTAAACATCCATACCTTGTATTTTCAATTACATATACTCTAGCAGTACTTGTGTCGTAGTTATATAGTATGTGTTGCTCGGACAATTCAAAATCTTTTAGTATGAGTTCATAGATTGTATGAGCTATAGTATGTAAAAGAATTTGGTAACTAAACTCCAATAAATCATCTAATGATATGTTGCGCCTAAATCCCTCATATTTACTTAATAATCTATCTCCATTTGATTCAAGAACTTCAATTAGATTACGTCCTTGACTACTGTGTCTATACAGAAAATACTTAGTCATGAGAACATCCCGAATCTTTGGTGTTTTTGATAGTCCTTCAGCTGGGTTAACATCTCTCATCAATATGGCTTTTAACATACTTTTAATAGTTTCCATATTAAATTCTATTCCAATAGCATTACTATTATATAGTACATAAGTAATAGGTCTTTCAAATCCAATATTTATTGGCCGGAATATTATTTCACCTATTTGGGTCATAGCATAATGTGATTGTACCGTAACTTTGGCATTATAAATACCGTATATCTTAATTAATGGGCTAAGTTCGTAAAGTAATCTTTCTTTACCTTTAACTAATCCTTGTCTAACCAAGTAGATCTTAGGGAATATTCTTCTTCTCCAAGACCAATATCTTCTACCATCACATCCTCTTCTCCTTTCTCTACCAATTATGCAATATCTTTGAAACGGACATTTTGTATCCCACGGATCTGTTGATATACCAATGCCTAGTCTGCAGTACCAAACATATGTAAGATTCAATGGGTCATAGCGTTTGCCTGTTTCTCTTCTATACTGCTCCCTAATATGTTCTTCATCCTTTCCTTTACCAATAAGTTGCTTTAATTTTTCGGAGCCATATTTGATAAAGAAATGATGATAACGATCTCTTAAGTATAAATGTATGGTTATGGAACCTCGATAAAATTCTAGTACATTTACGGGCTCCAGGTCCTGTATTACCATACCAGAGGGTATAATAGGTGGTGGAAGATAGCATCTTATAACTAGATCAGAGGCTGAATGGAACTTATCTTTAAGCCACTTAAATAATTCTAAAGGTTTGAAATCCTTAGGTTTGATAAACCATATCCTTGCTCCCTTTATTCTTACATTCTTATCATGTATAGATTCTAGCGGTATGGGCTCGTATGGAGGATATCTAGATAATACCTCTATTATGTTTTTTGACTCTTCCTCTTCTTGAACCAAGCCACGGACCCTAATGCTGTGCTGTAATACTGAGGTTGCAAGCAAGTAAAGCCCGGTTATCTCATCAATGGCTTCTACTCCTGTAAATTGTCCTTTTGAGTCTAAATTCTGGATTATTTCTACAATTCTTTTTTCTAATTCTTCCTCTGACATTACACTTCACCTAATTTTTTCATAAGCATATTTACTTCGGGAACGTAATCAATGACATTCATTAACAACCCTAAGATTTTATTGCATTTTCTAATAGTCGAGAGGTCCATGACTCTTCCGCTACTTAGTTTCTTACAGATCTCTGAAGCGTACCCTTGCGCATTCCACACTTTTTCAGAGCATTTCCTTTTCATTTCCTCAAGTTCCTTAATTTCTTCTTTACTAATTAACTCGTGTACTTTATCTTTAATCGTTACAAGGAATTCAATAGCTTCCTTCAGCTCATTATAGATATTGTCTTGTATAGACTTGAGTTCGGCCGGTACATTGAGCTCTTCTGTCTTTGAGATAACCTCATAGATTTTATATATGATATCATCGAGATACGCACATATTTTGTTAACTAAATCTCTTCTTTGTACTATTATTCTGGCTCTTCCTGGATCCTGTAAGTATTTGACTAAGCCTTCTAAGGCTTTTTCTAATTCTTTTTTCAAACTTAGGATTCTTTCTTGAATATTCTCATTGTTCATGTTTATTGGTCCTCTTGCTCTGGTATTGTGAATACATATTTGATGAGTGATTTAAGCAAGTTACTTTCAGCCAGTGTCTTGCAAAGTCTACTATAAAACTCTCTTGTTATATCCAATCCTTTACCTCCTACTCTAAGATCGAAATCTCTGATGAGAGTGCCACTAGTATGCGTTGGTTTATTTTCTAGAGCTAATGTAGTTAACGCTACATGTAGTATTGCTCTCTTTATGATAGCTGGATTTTCATAAGCAATGTTTAATGATTCTGCTCTTGCAACTACTTGTACAGGATCTAGTAGCTCCCTTAAATCAGGTCTATAAACCCAGTACATTTCTGTAGGTATATTCCGCACAACCACTATACCTAAGGCCGTGAATAATGTGTTTGCAGATCTACCCCCTCTACCGATTCTTTGAACTAAGCCTAGTACACTGGGGAATCCCACATTTACTATGAATCCAACGTCTTTATAATCCACGCCAAGTTCTAAAGTTGATGTAGATAAAATGATAGCTACTTCACCATTGGCGAGCTTGGCTCTAAGATGAGTTCTCTCTTCCGGAGATACTTCACTATGACACTCGCTGATAAATTTTAATAATTGATCTAATTTTTCCGTATCTATAACTCCTTTAGGTGTGTACATCCTAAATCTATTGCCAAGATACTCCATTTTAATATCATCAAATCGAGCATAAGATATATATGAATATCTTTCAAGAGGATCTATGTCTGGTCTGAGATGATCTCTTGGATCACCAAGATATATGGATTCAGAAAATTGCCTTCTGATTCTTCTAATCTCATGTATATTATCCACAAAAATTATACCCTGAGGTACATAGACATCTTTTCCTAGCTCCTTAACCACTTTTCTAACAAAGTATATTGTTGATAACAATATAGCTAGTTGACATATATAAGTAGCCCAAGATACATGCGGATTTATACTTACTACTTCAATTAGAGAGATTCTTTCACCACTAAGTGCTTTAAAGCCATACTTCTTTAGCTCTTTAATTATACCATTGTAATCAAGTACTTCTATTTGCCTGGTATTAAATCCCGTAAGTTTAGTAGCAAAATCTTCAGGTTGTGGTATTGTTGCTGAAGACAATATTATCTTAGCTTGCCTTTGGGCTATGAAGTCTAAAGCTCTAATTGTGTATCTCAAAGCACTGCCTTGTAACGCTCTATACTCATGAGCTTCATCAAGTATTATCGTTTTTACATCCCTAAATTGTTGAACATATACTCTATCACTCATATTCGCTTGTGATTCACATAGCCTATATTCCAAAGTCCATGGATTCGTTATGTATATGTCAGGTGGATTATTTCTCATGAGGATATGGGTAGGTAGTATAAAGTCAATTTGTAATTCACAATCAGGACAGAATACTTCGAATTTGGTATCAATATTCAAATTGCTTCCGCATCTAGGATACGATATCCCTCTAAAAGGCACAATAGACTCTTCTTTTAGGATTTTACTAAGTTGTTTTGTAATACCATCATCTATACCGATTGTTAGTTTTAATGATTCCTTTAGTTTCTTTGTCAATTCTTTATTTAAAATGTATAGGAATGAAACAAAGCGAGAAGCTTGATCGCTTTCAAGATCTTTTCTAGGATATATCACAACAATTCTAATGGAAGGAATTTTTTTTCTCCAATTTATCCTTTAGAGCTAGCAATGTTGCTGCTACAAGAAAAATCTCTGTCTTTCCCGAGCCTGTGGGTGCTGAAAGGACGAACACTTTCTTATTGCTATGCAAATTCTGTAAAATGTTCAGTATTGAATATATTTGATATATATCAAGCCCTTTTGAGCAACCTTCAGATATATGTTCAATATGCTTCCTTAACGCTGTTATATATAAATTAGCTATTTCCTCTTCGAGCAACATCTTAATCACGGAATACAATTCTCGTTCTAAGTTATTACCATTAATATTGGGAATGTAGATTCTATCCACAGAATTCATGAAAGGTATTTTGTACAGAAATAGCCGTGTAGATGTAGCATATCTAGTACCACAATACCGAATCCTTATATCTGAACATCTCATAGCAACATCCATATGTAACGTTCTAAAATATCCGTTCTTAACTTCAACAATATAGCCCTTCTCTATCAATTCATCTACTAATTCTTGGCTAAGACCGTGAGCTCGTGCCAATTCCTTTAAATCTTCATATTTAAAGAAGTAGTCGGGTTTCTTTATAAAGCCTGAACTAGTATCAACAGACTCGTTATATTCGGTTTCTATGATTCTATGATACAGCATAGTCAGATCCTTTAGAGATCCCATACCATGTATCACCTTTATTAAGATGCAGAAACCTCCATATATCTCAAATACCATCTTGTCCTACTTAATATTTAACTTTGTTATATCAAAATTTGAACATAACTATACCAGTTATGTAAACGTTTGAACACAATGATAATGGGTATCTAATTTCTTATACAATTTCACATTCTCAGAAAGGGGTTGAGATTTAGCAATTATGGTACTCCTCAGAAATTATGGCGAATTTTATTCATTGTATAGCCTTGATGAGAAAATCTATGGCGCTAAAAGCATAAGTAGCTTGAGAATAAATGTTGTTAGCAGTGGTTCTACATTTTAATAATGAAGATGTGTATAATAATTCCTCCTCAACTTAAGATAATATACTTTATACTTTGTTCCTAAATATCCCAACACATTGAAGGTATCTTTCTAATAGCTGTTAATGCCCCATCAATAGTGCTAAAGCACTTCGTAGACAAGATCATTAGATCGATGAAAGGCAAATAATGAGATAGTAAATAAAGCAATTCAATTTCACCTTGATCTTATCTTCCACTCAGGGACATCTATAGGCCTCGATTGAAAAACTCTACGGAGAGAATGTTTCAGTCCAATATATTGAGAAGTAGCGTTTCAATACTTCCTGTTGCTAAAATGAGGTTTATATGGCTCAGGTCACCTAGCTTGGTTCTAACACTTACCATCAACAAGGTATACCTCGATTAACCAAGGTCAGTCATAATTGTTACAGAACTTAATAAGAAATACTTATGGACATCTAATGGTATTTGACCCGGAGATATAACTCCTTTTGTAGTGCTTATAATTCAAGCTTAGAATAAGTAGAGTTTCTAAATATTCTATTAGAGGTAGTGGTTTTGTAATAAGGGGTAATGTATTAGGTATCGAAGAGCTTAAGAGATATTCAGGTAGACCTGATATGATAATAATTATCAATTCTGCAATAGAACCGGGGTAATAGTATTTGAGGCCAAGCTTACTAAAAATCCTTTATACCTATTGCTTCAAAAACATAAGCTATTAGCCTATGTCTATGAATTCAAAGCAGATAAAGCAATACTAACATATCTAGGGATATCCATACCAAAGAAACACCCAATCCTAGAAGATGAAGATAGAACAACAATAGAACTACTAGAAAAAGCTGAGAAAAGCTACGGAATAGAAATAAAAACAGATAACAAAACAACACTATACATACTACCAATAAAACCAATAAACAATCCACAAAGAAGACATATAACGATACTTAGAAATAACTATGAATAGAACATCAGTTTTTAAACCGGTGACCATATAGCACTGCATCGGTAATTTACTATTTATTTAACACATATTTATTGATTTAATGCTTAACGTTCTTACGGTCTCTAATTACTAAGATGACATTAACTAACAAGATTTAATGCATGAATAAACATTTGGACTTGGTAATGATAGTTCCTATAATATAAATAACTACATATATATAAATAATATAGTGGAAAAACTGAAGTGGTATTATTGGGTTGGAGTGATAATTGCTATCGCCTTAGGGTTATCTACTCTAATTCCTGCTCCTGCAAGTAAGCCCTGTTTACTAGGATACTATGCTCATTGCTCCTTTACACC
>Ga0180301_10003088_pt1 | contig 13067 bp, 11 predicted proteins | sample GuaBasSediGuay16_FD_121797 | JGI IMG/M metagenome (GOLD analysis project Ga0180301, IMG submission 121797) | Subseafloor sediment microbial communities from Guaymas Basin, Gulf of California, Mexico - Guay16, Core 4569-2, 12-15 cm | ecosystem: Environmental > Aquatic > Marine > Hydrothermal...
CAGGAAGACATAATTGCGGCGAAGGGAAAGACGGCGACAACGGCGATAATCAAAGGAAAGAAGTATAAAGGTGCAATAGTTGTTCAGCCTATTTCAGGAGTACACTTCAACGTCGCCGTGATGGACTTTCAAAGTCTATACCCATCGATAATAAAGGTTCACAACTTAGGCTATCAATCCGTCAGATGCCCACATGAAGAATGCAAAGAGAATAAGGTTCCCGGAACACCTCATTGGATATGCACGAAACAGAGAGCTCTAGAAAGTGCCTTGATAGGCTCACTTAGGGATCTAAGGGTCTATTGGTATAAGCCGAGAGCGAAGGATAAATCGCTTCCTAAGGCTCGAAGAAACTGGTATAACGTCACTCAGAGAGCGCTGAAAGTTATCCTTAACGCTTCTTACGGGGTCTTCGGGGCTGAAACATTCGATCTCTATTGTCCGCCTGTAGCTGAAGCAACAGCGGCTATCGGGAGAAACGTGATCACCCGGACTATCGAGAAAGCAAAGGATTTGGGGATTCAAGTCCTATACGGGGATACAGATAGCCTTTTTCTGAAGAATCCTTCTCCGGAACAGATTAAAGCCTTGGCGGAATGGTCTGAGAAGGTTTTGGGTATGGAGCTGGATGTTGACAAGATATACCGGTACGCTGTGCTGAGCTCCAGAAAGAAGAACTATCTCGGCGTCTTTGATGATGGAAGTGTGGACGTTAAGGGATTAACAGGTAAAAAGAGTCACATTCCACGTTTCATAAAGAGATACTTCGATGAGATAGAGAATAGGCTGGCTAAGGTTGAGAACCCGGCGGATTTCGAAGATGCGAAGAATGACATAGTGAAGATAGTTCAAGAATGCTATAACAAGCTAAAGCGACGTGAATGGGAGGACATCAATGAATTAGCTTTCGAGGTTGTTCTAGGTAAGCCTCCACGCGCATATACGAAGACTACTCCTCAGCACGTGAAGGCTGCCCGTCAATTGGAAGAGAAGGGAGTTGAGCTCAAGGCTGGAGATCTTATAAGATTCGTGAAGGTGACGAAGGACCCCTACGTCAAGCCTGTTGAGCTCGCCTCTAATAGGGAGATCGACGCCGATAAGTATATTGCCTATCTTCAGTCAACGTTTGATCAGATCCTTGATGCTTTGGGGTTAGAATTCGAGAAGATAATCGGCCTAACGAGACTTGAGCAGTTCATGTAAATCTCTTTGGAAATCTATCAAATTGGAAGACATTTTTCTTTAAAGAAGCATGGATTTGGCTCTAGCAGGCGTAATCCTCTTCTTCCTTATCTAGTTAAAGGAAGGAGACTTCGGCGGAGTTAAATCAACTAAAAATTACGATTCGAATATTCTGATGCGGGTAGTGTTAACATTAATATAAGATGCTGTGTTTTTGAGTTCGTTATGAAACCAACCGTCGCCCTCGTTGAGTCCAACGGTCATTATGACGGCGTAAGAAGGGCTCTAGAGTTAATTGAAGATAAGATTAAGGAGGGGCTTAAAGGAAAAGAGAAGCCTCTTATTAAGCCAAACTTTGTTTCAACAGATCGGCAGCTCTCAGCCACCCATGTTGACGCTGTGAGAGCAGTCTTAGATGTGATCTCGAGATACTATTCTGGGAGGATAATAATAGGTGAGGGACCGGCTTCATCAAGTCTCCGAGTAGGACTGGAGAATTATGGATATCTTAAGCTGCGAAGAGATTACGATGTCGAGTTTGTTGATCTAAACGAGGATGACTATGTTGAGCTAGAAGGTTTTGATTCCCAGATGAGACCGATAAAGCTACGAGTGTCAAAGACCCTTCTTGAAAGCGATTATCGAGTTTCAGTCGCCCTCCCAAAGACGCATGACTATGTCATCGTAACTCTTTCTATCAAGAATATGGTCATGGGGGGACTTCTCAGAGGCGATAAGGGGAAAGCCCATCAAGGATACAAAGCAATCAATCTAAGCATAGCGAAGCTAGCGAAGCATGTTATGCCGGATCTAGGGGTCATAGATGGCTTTGTCGGAATGGAGGGAAGAGGCCCAGTCTCAGGAAACCCCGTTAACTTGAGAGTTGCGGCTGCAAGTATCCGCCCGGTCTCCTTGGACGCTGTTATGTGCAAGATTATGGGATTTGATCCCTTTAATATCGGATATCTCTATTATCTTGATAAGTGGGGATTGGGCGTCGCTGATTTGGAGAAGATAGAGATCATTGGAAGATCGATGAAGGATTTCGCCAGAAAGTTTAAACCTCATCCGAGTTATAAAGAGATGTTAAATTGGAGAATTGAGGAGACCTAAGATGAAGATATTTTCCTTTTTATGATAATCGAAAGCCTCTGGAGCAAGTCATCACGAAAGGGGAATTTTCAGGCATAATCTTCGCGAATATCCATTATTATATGCCCGGTGAGAGCCACAGCGTTCACAGCCACGATGATCATGAAGAGATTTTCATATGCTTTCAGGGAAGAGGAACGGCGATCACAGACGAGGGGGAAATCGACATCTCACGGGGAGATGTATTGGTCTTCAAGCCTAAAGAGAGCCACGGCTTCGAATCTGATATTGTTGACCCCTTAGCGTACCTCTGTATAGGGATTAAGGCGGAGACGGATAATTCCCCGCCTAGAAGAGACCTTTAAGACTACCCGATTACGCTGTTTTGTTAACTATTATTTCATTATGTGTAGACCTTTAGCCCTTTTGATTTGATCGATTTAATCACACTTGGTCTACTAATAGCCAGAAGCAACACGTAGCCTACGACCGCGATTGCGACAAGGCTGCTTATCGTTATGCTTATCATCATCGCGGCCCAAGGTGGTAAAAGAAAACCGCCGATCTCGGGAGCCGGCACAAAGAGCCACAGGTATCCACCGACAATTAGCCCGATAAGTACTGATCCAAGCGTGCATCCGAGAATCTTATGTTTTCTCAATACGAAGATCACGTATGTGGCTATTAGATTAGCGATTGAGCCGAAAATTATATCCATGGGATTCGCAGCGCCGAATGCGATTATCCCCCCAGCGAAGTTGCCGATTAAACATCCAATTGTTGCTCCCCAGATTATCGACCATCCAAACAAAGCGGCAAGCGGCAGTAAACAGTCAGCTATTCGTAGTTGAACTGGGCCGAAGGAGATGGGCGCCAAGAAAACCAGTAGAACAGCGTATAAACCGGCGAAAACAGCGCTTAGACTTATCTCTTTCACGTTTATCTCTATCACCTCCTATCCCGGGGTTTATATGGCGGAACGGGTGGAGGTGTCCCCACTCACCCGCCGTTGCAAAAGAGAGACATCGAGAAGTCTAATAAGCTTTTTGCTTATGGTTGTGCTAGAATCAGGGTAGAGGAGTATTCGCGAATTGTTAAGCAAAGATCCTGTACGACTTGAAAGAGTAAGGATCGTTGAGAGCCTCATAGAGAAGATCAATGAAGCTGTGAGCGGGGTTAAACGGAATGAATTGGGGGTTGCTTTTTCTGGGGGAGTTGACAGCTCAGTACTCGCGGCTTCATGCAGAGATCAGGGAAAGAATATCTCACTTTTAACTGTTGGGTTTTCAAGTCTGAGAGATGTTGAAGCCTCTATGGAAGCCTCCGAGAAGATGGGGTTAAATTTGATATACGAGGTTGTATCCTTGGATGATCTTGAGGATGGAATCAAATCTGTTCTTAAAGTCATAGAATTCGATAGGCTTGTCCTCCTTGAGAACAGTGTCTGTTTCTATTATGTCTTCAAAATTGCCTCTCAGCATGGAATAGGAACGGTTCTCTCAGCGAATGGGATGGATGAGCTTTTCTGCGGCTACGATTTGTATAGGAAATACTCAGACGATGAAAAAAGGACGAGGGAGATCATGAGCATGCTTGTTGAAACGGCAAAAAGAGACAAGATGGAAATAGACAAGATCGCAGATCTCTGGAACGTGAATTATGAATGCCCGTTCCTCTCGGACAGCTTCGTTGATTTCGCTATTAAGATATCACTAGAGTATAAGATTAAAGGAAAAGACGATGAAATGAGAAAGCATATACTGAGGGAAGCCGCCTTGAAGATGGGGGTCCCAAGATCAGCAGCAATGAGGAAGAAAAAGGCATTTCAGTACAGCTCCGGCATTCATAAGGCAATAGAAAAGTTAGCTAAGCTCAGAGGATACACGAAAGGAAAGGCGAAAGCTCTCGGATACAGCGGCCCAATTGAGGCTTACATAAAACATCATTTCCTCAGGCGTAAAAGCACCCGAAAATAATGAGCCTCGTCAATTCCATTGTTCTACATTCTTGAAAGAGGGTTTTCTAAATCTCCTTTAGAGGTCTTCTTCCATACTTGTTGAAGATCTTAAAATAGTACTCGAGATTCCTCAGTGGAACATTATCCGGTATCGAACCCGTAACGTTTATGAAATAGCCGGGAAAGCAACCTGCAGTATTTAAGCATCTCATAACCTCGTCTCGAACCGCTATTTCATCCCCGAAGGTAAGCGCTTTAAGATCCACATTTCCCATGAGAATTTTATCATCCCCATATTTTTCGGCGATAAGCTTAAGATTGCAGCTCGGCTCCATTATAAAGCCGTCTGCCCCTGCTTCCGCTATGTCATCAACAATCTGAGTGATATTCCCATCTGAACAGAAAAGAACCTTTATCCCTTTGCTCTTAAGGATGTGCCAGAGTTTCTTGTACCAAGGGAAAACGTAACGGCGAAGCCACTTAGGCGAGAGCATCGGTCCTTCAGTCATGCAGATATCATCATGGCTAATGAAGACTTTAATGTCACATTGAGCCCAAGCTTGAAAGTCGCGTAGAGATATTTCTGCGAACCTGTTCAGCAACTGCTTGAATCTTTTTGGATCTTGATAGGCGGCTTTCAAGGTCCATTCAAGCCCAAACGCCATCACTGGCCACATGAAACATGTGCAGTAATACCCTCCAGGAACAAGCTGCTTCTCAAATAAGCGTTGACGTTTCTTATGCTCCCTTTCGAAATAAGCGACAACATCATCGAATTTTTCACTGCTTAGATCCACATGCTCCGTCGGATCGTAGTCCAAAACTTCTTCGACAGAGGATATGGGGATTGAAGACCTCCAAGTCGTCGGTAAGAGGGCTGACCAGTCTCTTCTCTCATCAAAAAATTCTCCACGCTTCCTCGCCTCATCCCACGGGTGCCAAGACTGAAGCGTCCAAAAGATCATGTCGACATCGAGTTTCTTGTAGGTCTCAGCTAAAGCCTTCTGAGGATCTTTGAAGGGGTCACGTCCGTAAAGTTTTGTGATGAGCTTCGTATGCATGATGTATTCAATCTGGGCAACTCTATCGGTCTCTTCTAGGTAAATAGCTGATAAAGCTCGATCGTATCCCATGATCCCTCTAACTACAATAGAGGTATAAAATTAATAAGGGCATCGGACTGAGTCGTGAGTCATCCTAAAAATTGCGACTCTTCGGATTTTCCAGCATGATCCAATAATGAAACGTGAATTTAACATCACTGGAATTATTCTCTGCTTATTGCTCCTCTTCCCGAGGGTATGAATCTCTGGATCTCCTCTAAAGGTATCCTCTGAACGCCCTCACGTTCATCCGTCGGAAGCATCCTCGTTATTGCATCTCTTATTTGCTTAGCTAATCGTCCACTAGACTCGTTTCCAGGAATTATTTTCACAAATACACGGGTTTGCTTTGCGATCGCTTGAGGAGGCCCCCCGATAATCCGGATCTGATCATCATTCTTTATCAATCCAATCGCTATCTCTAAAGGCACATTTCTAACATAGTTTCTAGGCCCGTAAATCATGAATGCTCCCTTCGGCAGATACTCGCCTGAAGGAGGAGACTTGCTCAACTGATCGGGGCGGACCCAGTATACGTTTATCGCTCCGAGGCCCGCCTTCCACGCTCTGGAATAAGAGGCGGCGAATTGAGCTGCCTCGTAAATCGCGCTTTCCGAGGGCTCTTTGTTCCCCGTCTTCAGTAGGACGAATGGAGCTCCGGTAATATCCGCGTGAAATACGAGATCCTTAGGTTCCACGTATTTCTTGATGAGCACCTCGTTTTGAGTCTTGTCTCTGCCTCCTATCACGAGAAAACCGTCTGAAGAATAGAACCAGTGAAACTTCTCATACCATTCTCTTCTCTTCATTTTAGGCGGTAGTCTGGTCTCTCTCTCCGTCTGCTCGAGCCTTCGGTGCTTTACCTCTTCGATTTTCATTCGGGTCTGCTCAAGTGCTTTTTCCGCCCCTCTAACTCTTTTCTCAGCCTTCTTTGCTCTCTCGTAATAATTAGCGGCATTCCCTTGAGCTGAAGCCTTAAGGTTAAGGTCAAAGGTCAGATCTCCTATGGAAACTTGAAGAGTCAAATTTTTGGGGTTTAAGTTCTCAAAGTAGACGGCGGGCACATGCGACTTCTTCTTTTCTTCTGTTAGGGTTTCCACTATTTCATCCCAGCTTCTTCCAGATCTTTTTTCGCTCATGATTCTTTGTAGTAGAAACTGAATCTCATTGAAGTGCTGATAAATCGTCTCTCCTATCTTTCTGTAAATTTCAGCTTGTCTTCGAGATTTTTCGAGTGTTTCCTCCTGATTTTTAAGTATCCTCTCTAACCGTTTGAGCTGTTGTTCAAATGTTTCCTCAACTTCGGATATTCTTTCATCCGCGCGTAGTTTCACGTAGAATTCATCGAGAGCTTGATTGAAGCTTTCGAACCTCATGTGCTTTAAACTCGAATACTTCTTCATTTCGACTGGGGCCACATCGACTAATCCACCTTTCTCATCAACAAATATTAAAGGCGTCTTCTTATCAGCTGAGATCTCTGAAAGAAGATCCCGTAGGCTCTTATATATGGAGTCTAATTCTTCATCTTTTAGTGAGGAGGACAATCTTTTCTTTTCGATACTTGCACGTGTGAGAATTTCTTCTGCATATTTTCCTCCTATTCCTAGAATCCTTGCGATGGATCGAACAATCTCAATTCGACCCGTTTCTTTCAGTTCCTCCAAGTCTTCACGACGAATAGTCCTCGGATCTTTTCCTCTAGGAGGGGGATATCGGAAAGTCTCGCCTCGGATTACATTTCTATCTCTCATCCGCCTGTAGCTCAAGGCATGTAATATTTTATTTTCCGGGCTCAGCAGAATTACGTTTCCGTCGCCGAAGAGCTCTATGATCAGCTGATACTCCCCATTCTTAGACTCAATTATTAACTCAACTATCCGTTCGAAATCGTATTGTCGAATTTTCTTTACTCGGCCGTTCCTCAAATACTTCCTAAGAGCCATACAGAAATCCGGAGGCTTAATCGGCTTCTTGAAATCATACGAAGTTATATGAAGCTCCTTCCCAGCTTCGATTAGAAGATTTTCACGTAAGCCATCGGGTTTGCGAAGCTTTAAAAGCAGCGTCTTCTCATTTAACTGATAAATGTTGTTGATTCGAGAGTCTTTAAGAATCATGTCTAACTCAGCGGTTATAACAGCTATGTCGAGGCTGCTTAACTCTTCCAAACGCGTACACCTAGGTTGAGGTTGAATTGAAGCCTTTAGACTTGATATATGTGATTAGAGCCGTGCTCGGAGCGGTAACAGCATTGATCTGTCTACTTCTAGGAGTAAATGACATCATCACTGCAGTAGGGATAGCCATGCTGATCTATTTAAGTTCCGACAGGATCTTAAAACAGATATTTATAGAGAAGGTTGAGAAATCCATGGTCACAAAGACCGGTATAGGCATATTCATCATCACTTGGCTCTTTTTATGGATTTTGCTCTATACGCTTATTGAGAGCTTTCCATCTTAATTTGATCTTCCACCTCGGCTTTATTGTTGATTTTTATAATTACACGTAGGAAATCTGAAAGCGCTGAGAAGTATCCTCTGTCATAATCCGCTTGGAATCTGCTTTTCGCGTTTCTCTCAAAATCCTCATAATGCTTCTTTAAAGCCGCAACATCGTTCAGATCGAGATTGCTGAAGAACTCATAAGACCCGCTGCTTGATCTAAAAGATAGGATTATCCCATTCAAAGCGTCTAAATAACCCCTGTTAAATTCCTTTCTTCCACTACTTTTCATTCTTGCATGAATTCTTTCGAGAACCCTTTCTGCCTCGGCGAATTTACGTTCGCTCACGAGCTGAAAGAATCGAACCATAAAAACCATTGGAGCATCCATTAAGATTTACCCTCTTTTTAATCCTCCTCGACATCTTCGATGCCGTTCTCAGTTATCTTAAAGACGCATTCTCCTTCTGGTAAATAAGGACTTGAAACAAGCCGCGCGATCCTCACAAGCCCTCTTCCAGCTTTTCTTAAGTAGATCCGCGTATGGCTTGTATGTGCAACTATATGGCCGCCTATCGGCCGAACTGAATCTCCGAAAAATACATCCGGACTTGACATAACTTGATTTGTAACAAACGCAACGGCGTTGAATGCCCTAGCAAGACGGATCAATTTATGCATGTGCTGATTTAGTTTCTGCTGCCTTTCAGCTAAGCTTTCTCTTCCAATGTATTCGCTTCTGAAATGGGCAGTCAACGAGTCAATGATAATCAGCTTTATATTATTTTCCTTAATGATTTTATCCGCGTTCTCAAGCAGGAACATCTGATGATCCGAAGTGTAAGCCTCTGCGAGGATTATATTCCTAAACGTTTCTTGAGGATCTAAACCCACATGTCTAGCCATCTGGGATATACGCTCTATCCTGAAAGTATTCTCAGTATCAATGTAAAGGGCGCCGCCTTCTAAACCTCCCCTCTCGATGGGTAACTGAACATTGACGCAGAGCTGATGTGCAATCTGGCTTTTCCCCGAGCCATACTCCCCATAAAACTCGGTTATCGATTGTGTCTCAATCCCCCCTCCGAGAAGCGCATCGAGCTTCTTGCTGCCGGTCGTTAATCTCAAGATGTTTTGTCGTTTTTCAATCAACTCATCGGCCCTAATGAAAGACAACGAGCTTGAGGCTCTAGCAGCGTTAATAATCTCAAAAGCCCTCTTTTCCCCTATACCTGCTTGAACGAGCTCACGTATAGTCGCCATGGCTAAAGACTCAACAGTATGAAATCCTAGTTCACGTAGCTTACTCGCTGTTGAGGGGCCGATGCTCGGCAGATCCTCGATGCGTCGATATTTCTTTTCAACCTCACTGGTCATCTTCTTTTCTAAGTAAATTGTAAAGGGAGAAGATATTTAAATTAGACGAAGTAGACGAGTATCGCTGCATATTTGTTTATGGAACCGCCTGAAAGAGGAGGAGATCGTTGAATACGGAGAGACTTATTGAGAAAGTCGCCGTAAACCTTCTGAGGTTAGCTGTTACCGAGCTTCCCCCAGACGTAAAGGAAGCCCTAAAGAACGCATACAATAAGGAAAGAAGCCAGATTGGAAAGGCTCAGCTTAAAGCAATCCTAGACAATATTAGATTAGCAGAGGAAAAAGGCATACCTTTATGCCAGGACACTGGGTTAATATCATTTTACATAAGAGCTTGCTCAAAATTCGAACATTTAGAGAGAATTGAGAAGATTCTGCAGAGAGCTGTTATGCAGGCGACCGTTGAGATTCCCCTCCGCCCAAACGCGCTGGATCCTTTCACGCAGAAGAACACGAATAACAATGTTGGAAGACATGTGCCCCACATCCACTGGAGCATCATCAAAGGTGACTTTTTGGAGATAACAGCTTTACCAAAGGGAGGAGGATCTGAGAATATGTGCGCTCTGAGAATGCTGAAACCCGCTGAGGGATTAAGCGGACTTAAAAGGTTCATCCTAGAGCGTGTCGTCGAGGCTGGAGGGATGCCTTGCCCCCCAACAATAATCGGCGTAGGAATCGGAGGAGGATCTGACATAGCGATGGAGCTTGCTAAAATGGCTATTTTAAGACCGCTTGATGAGCGGCATCCTGACGACTTCGTCGTTCAGTTGGAGCAGGAGCTTTTAGAAGCCGTAAACAAAACTGGAATAGGGCCTATGGGGCTTGGCGGAGACTCCACTGCCTTAGCCTTGAGAATTGAGTATGCCCATAGGCATCCTGCCTCTTATCCTGTAGCAATAGCGTTCCAATGTTGGGCTGCTAGAAGGGCGACGGCTCGTATTTATGCTGATGGAAGCGTGGAATGTTTGTCTCATAGGGATCGAAGTTTTTTATAGAGTCTCGGCTGATTTGAATCGGGTGATGAATGAGGATGAGAGAGGTTGAACTTCATACTCCTATTTTAGAGGGGGAGACTCGAAAATTAAAGATAGGTGACAGAATCTTCATCAGCGGAACGTTAGTCACAGCCCGAGATGCCGCTCATAAAAGGATAATGAAATGGATAACTGAAAAGAAGAGCCTGCCATTCTCCCTTGAAGGCTCAGCGCTCTATCATTGCGGCCCGTTAGTCAGGAAAGTCGAAGAGAAATGGATAGTGCTTGCAGCTGGACCGACAACAAGCATGAGGATGGAACCTTTTGAAGCTGACGTGATAAAGAACTTGGGGGTTAAACTTATCATTGGCAAAGGAGGGATGGGGGAGAAAACAAGAGATGCGATGAAACGCTACGGCGCGGTCTACGGCGTATTCACGGGCGGAGCAGCCGTCTTAGCTGCCGAACACATAGAGAAAGTTGTACGCGTAGAATGGCTGGACTTGGGGATGTCGGATGCTGTTTGGATATTTGAAGTTAAACGTTTCGGACCTATCACCGTGGGTATGGATTCTCATGGAAGAAGCTTATATGAGGAAGTTAGGTCCGGGGCGCTGGGAAGATTGAACGAAATTTTAGAGCATTCCACGCTGAAGAACCCAAAGCCTACAAAACTTTCTTAGTTTTTAGGAACCATAACAGCGAGCAAAAGATAAACGTCGTCACGGTTATCAACGTTAAGAGAGGAGCCAACTTGGCGATGAGAACAGCCGATGCCAGATAGAACTTCATCCTAGCCTCATTTTCTCGATCCGCGTTGAACACGGCGTTTCTATAAAGCGCCTCTGCTAAGGATCTATAGGGTTCGAACAAGCGGCTGACCCCTTCCACCAATGATCTTACCTCGTTGAGTAATGATGAATATCTATACAAATCTGGAATATCAAATCCCCAGCTGTTCAAAATAGTCGTGACTGATTCCTCAGCGGCTAGGCTTAAATAGTAACCCAGCTCTGAATTGCTCTTTATTTTCTTCCCCCTCATTAATTTAAAGAAGCGTTTATAATAATCGAGTCCTCCATGCTGTTCAGATAATTCGCTGACTATATAATACGCTGCAATATAGTATCTTCCGATATCCTGCGGGATATGCTGAGGAGACCATCCCTGAAGGAATCCGAAATCGTTTCTGAACTTCGCCTTAGCTTCCGGGATTCTCTCCTGAATCTGCTGCTTTATCAAAAGTGCGCCTTCATACCCCATCTCATTACAGATTTCGATGCTTACATACTGTGCCATCCCCTCATGAAACCATAGAAGATCCTCAGGTGATATGCCGGTTTTCCAAAGAAAGTGATGAACAAGCTCGTGAAGAGCTATAACCTCCATTTCTCCTTCAATTGTTCGGGTATACAGAATATTAATGTGTATGTCACCCAGCTTTTCAGAGGTAAACGGAACGTATCCCCCTATATTTAGTAGAAGATCAAATTCCGGGAGGAAAAATACGACTCGAGCATTCTCAAGCGTAACATTAAAGAGGTCAACGAGGTCATCATAGGTTTGATTATAGAACCGCAGGATCTTCCGTGCATATTCTAAGTATCTACGTGGAGTTTCAAAAGTGAAAATTCCCGAATGCAACTCTATTAGATCAGCTGATTCCCTTCCTGTTTCGAATCCGATCTCCACTCGCATCAAGGTTTCCGTCTCAGGAATCTTGAAGGAGACCACGTTTCTGTCACGATCGATCGAGCTTGGACTGTAAATAGATGAGGAGCCAAACGCTGCAACTTCGTCTCGTTTTATAACAAAGGCTTTTGGCATCTGAATAATAATCTCCGCTTTGTTTCCCTTCTTGAAGCCTATCTGCGGGGAAAAGAAAATCCCATAGGGTTCAATTATCATAGCAGCTAAAGAGTGGTTATATTGAATCTCCATTTCAAACAGTCCTTCAGATTTAAAAGAGAAAAATAAAGCCTCGTAGAACGGGTTCGAAAAACCACTTATCCCATAAGAATCGCGTAGAGACCATTCAGTAACTTCGCCTCTTAAAGTCTTATTTATCCATCTAGTGAATCTGGGAACTAGAACCCACATAGACCCTTGATTCTGAGACGTATTATATAGAATGTCTACGAATGTTAATCCATCCTCGTCGATCTTAAAAACATATCTAACCGCACCAGCATTCTGAGAATACGCTGGTAATAAAGGAAACTCACAAGTAACAATTAGCATAAAAAGAAGCGAAAAAAGGATATACCTCAGCGGATTATAGGATTCAACACAAGCATCCTTTCTCGTCGGCGCTTCCCGTCTTTCACTAAAATGCATCTTCTCTAACTACCAAAAAATGTTTTTAACACTCAAAGATATTAGCATTACGAACAAAAACCCATCCGTCAACGTAATCGCAGAAACGTAAAGAACCCTCACCTTGAACGAATCACCCACATCTAACACCCTAAACCGAAAACACCCACACATAAAAAGCAAAACTCCATTAAGGTTTATATGCAGCCACAGTAAAATTTATATCCGAAGGAGATACTCAAGAATTTTGCATAGCACACCGAAAGAGATGCACTTCCTCACCCACAGAACAGATGAGGAAGGAAGGGTGAAAGTGAGAAGAAACACTCTCACGATGAACACCATGCATAGGCTCAACGTCAAACAGACGCTGGTTCCGAGTAAGCTCGACATGCCACGCCGTCTGGTGGATAGCTCGGCTCGGACGCTGATGAAGGGCGTGACAAGCTGCGATAAGCCTCGGGTAGGCGCAAGTAGCCTTAGATCCGAGGATCCCTGAATGGGACCTCCTATCCCTAAGGCCTTCGGGCTTTAGGGATGCTCCTACGGGAGCGGGAACCCCCCGAACGGAAGCATCTTAGTAGGGGGAGGAAGAGAAACCAACAGGGATTCCC
>Ga0180301_10003089_pt1 | contig 13067 bp, 12 predicted proteins | sample GuaBasSediGuay16_FD_121797 | JGI IMG/M metagenome (GOLD analysis project Ga0180301, IMG submission 121797) | Subseafloor sediment microbial communities from Guaymas Basin, Gulf of California, Mexico - Guay16, Core 4569-2, 12-15 cm | ecosystem: Environmental > Aquatic > Marine > Hydrothermal...
GCCTTAGCATTAATCGCTTTAAAAAAGCTAGAAGCTACTTCAAGCGTACTAGAAAGCTTAGCTAACGAAGTTAAAAATTTAATTACAAATATTGAAGATAGAAGCATTCTTAGCGTCTTCTGGGCATATGTTGCTTTAAGATACTATAATCCTTCAAGCGTATCGGACTTAGTAGATGAGATAAAAACTTACCTACTTGAGAGATACGAGAGCGGGGGATTTGGAACCACTACAATGAATGTTTTTGAGACTGGCTTAGCTCTCGAATTGCTGAAACAACTAGGCTATGAGAATAAAACGTTAGAAGATGAAGTAATCACTTTCGTGAATAAAACACAGGATGATGATGGAGGAGTTAAATACTCTGTTAACATGACCAAAAAGGATGTTTTTAGTGCCTTCGGTGCAGTACTCGTTTACTATGCTACTGGCAGACTGTTCTCTTTATTCAGGATCAATCACTCCATTGAACCCTCTCAACAAATTCCTATAGATTACCCTGGTCCTATAACTTTCAAATTTAATGTTGAAAGCGATTTTGAGCCACTAATTGAGCATCTTAATGGTGAGTATAACATAACGGATCTTGACAGAACTGGCAGTTTCGAGTATGTTTCTGGAATTGGCTATGAAGTGATTTTACCAAGCAACGCATCTCAGCTAGGGTTCGGTAACCATACTGTTTTAGTTAAATTCTATTTCGATACAGTCTTCCTTCATAGAGAATTTATTAGTCATGCATTTTCCTTCAGAATAGGATACAACATTACGATCAATCTTGAAACAACAAAACCATCTTTAAACTCATCGTTCTTAATTAACATAAGTGTAAAGTATTATAACGGAACACCAATTAATGCTGGAGATTTAATAGTTAAAGTGCATCACAAATTGGGTACTCTATTCGCTAGAGAGTATAACCTCTCAATCACACCTAACGTCTCAATAAGATTTAACATCTCAGAACAGCCCTTACTTGGAGTTTATATTGTAGAGGCTTATGTAAACGATTCGTATGGCTCTAATCACACGTTTGGAATAGGTAAGTTTACAGTATCTGACAACATTAACGTGACAGTCATTGAGGATAATAAGAATAGAACACTAGGAAGCAATTTATTGTTAATTCTAAACGCGACATATATGAGTACTAAAATGCCTATTTTATCTGGAATTCACGGAAACAATGTTACGATTTCAGCGCATTTTAAAGTTGAAGATAAGGAGATACAATTCAATATTGTTAAATGGCTTGATAATGGAACAATATTGGCCGAGACTAGGATATTTAACTTCATTCCGAACGAGAAATTTGTTCTCATATATCTTGATTTTGAGTGGGATGCTGAGACAAAAATTTCGGTGAGCGTCGCAAATATTACAATAAATATTGACGATCTTAAAGTACATGTGAGAGAGGAAAAATTAAGCGTTAATATAGGAGATTTGCTCGTATATAACTTCTCAGTTATAGCTGAAAAAAGCGGAATAATTGTAGAAAATGCAAGCATAAAAATAGTAATTAAGAATGGTTCTAAGACTCTCTTAAATGCTTCTTCAAAATACAATAAAACATTAGAAAAATATTTTGCTGAGATCTACGTAGATCCCGATTTGCTAGAAGGGGAATACTCCATAACGTTCGTCTTAGAAGCATGGAACAAAGAGCGTGAATTAGATAGTAATAAGGAAGTAAAAATTAGTGTGTCTGGTAAACCAACATTAAGCAATTATACGGTTCTTTCTAACGAGGAGGATAGAGAAGTCATTGTTAAATTTACTGTAGTTAGAGAAGGAACAAATGTTACTTTGAGAGGACTAAACACGTTAATATTTGTAACAAAAGATAATGAAAGTGTAGCTAATACTACAGCTTCGGATTTAGGAAATGGAACATATATCTTTGGCTTTATGCCCACTGATGATGGCATATATAACATCAAAGTACTTCGTGCATCTGATAATTACACTATTGGAACCATTACTGTTAATGTAGTTCCAGCAGAAGGACGCGTTATACATACACTCCGCGAATATGCGCCTACAATTGTGATTGGAGTAATGGTTGCGGGGATAGTAATCTATTTCACACTATCGTACTATCTGGTAAGAAAGATGCCGAAGAGATACCTCAAGGAGAAGCAAAAGAAATTTACTCTCTAAAGAGTAAAGCAGCATAGAATCCTATATCCTCCATGATGTCTGGATATGATTTTAATGCTTTTTCTCCTCCATAAATTTCTCTTATTCCCGGCTTTCCCCATTTGTACTCCTTAGATTTTATAACCAAATTATAGTTCTGCAATAGGTATGAGATTAGTATCTCTCCCTCCAATGGATCAATTGATGGATTCAGATAAATCATTCTTCCCCCTTCATCCAAGGCTGGAACTAACTTTTCAAGTAATCTCTTAGCGTCCAAAGCTAATGCTATGAAATCTCTCTCCTTCAAGAATGCTGATATTCTAGGCCTTAATCCTATTTTTGACGATCTAGGTCTAACCAAAATAGCATCAAAAGCCCCTCTATCGAAATGGATGTATTTATAATCACTTATATGCCATTCCGCGTTCTCTAGATACTCCATTAATTTAAGCCTTCTAAGCTCCATTTTGATTTTTTCATCCTCAAGCTCAGTCTTACTTACAATTGTTATTTCAGCTTCTCCCTCTGTTCTTTGCATTATAAACGCGAGATCCTCGGGATTTGGAGATACGCATAAAATTCTCTCTTCTTTCTCGGGAGAGAACCATGTTAAAGCCTCGTAAACTATAAGCGGAATTTGGTATGCTTCACCCAACGTAAATGCTCTTAGAGTTCTCAGATTTGGAATTCTGTATTTGCTCTTCGTAACTTCAACAATTGCTCCTTTCATTGCCTGTTCTCCAGATTCTATCCTCGATATACCTACTGCTATCAAATCTCCGAATCTAGAAACAATATTAACTTCGTCTCCTATTGAGATATCTGGATCCATTTCTAATAATCCAGGAGCATATAAATTAGCTCCTAGCATTATTTCCTCAGCACTTTTATCTTTTACTACGACTTTTTTTCCGACGTCAGGTATTTCAAAAGGACCTTCAACGGCTATTAAAGCAACCTCTGGAAAAATCTTAGAGGGAAATATTTTAATACCAGCCCTTCTTAAGTCGTTTAGCACTTTTTCTCTGGTCGCTCTGAATGTGTTTATTGCTATAGGAATAAATTTTGGAGGCCTTCTCAAGGAATCTATGATTCTTATAGCCCTAAAAATGCCGTAAAAGAAAGCTAACCTACCAATCACGGATTCTGAATAGTGAAAAATGTCTCGTAACATCCTTATGATTTTGGTGGACGGCCTTACGTCTCCAAATATCTCATTAAACATACTCAAATTAATCACCAACATAATTATCTGCATCCTTTTAAGAAAAAGTAGCCACTTATACAATAAGTATTTTCTGCGTTTTTAGCTCTCCCTATTTTTATGTTTTTAAGGCGAGAAAATATGAAAGCTTCCAAGAGAGCGAAAGAAATAAGGTATGGTATAAGAGAATTGATCTCTTTAGCTCGAGAAATCTCAAAGGAAACGGGAGAAAAGATAATAAGCTTAGCATCAGGTGATCCAGTAAAATATGGATTTTCACCGCCTAAGGAATTCTTAGAGTCGCTGGTAGAGGCCACTAGCTATGATATCAATAGCTATGGAAATTTCGCTGGAGAAGATATATTGAGAAGAGAATTAGCAAAACTCGAAAGTAGTAAGACCAAGAGAAAAATTAATTCTGATGATTTGCTTATTACAGCTGGTAGTATTGAAGCAATCTCAGCTATATTTTTGAGTTTTTTCGAGCCGGGAGACAAAGTATTATTGCCAGATCCATATTATCCTCCATATGCTTCACTAGCAAGACTTCATGGTCTCATTCCGATTTTTTATCCTCTTAGAGAGGAGGAAGGATGGTCAATTGATATCAATTTTCTTGAATTTATCATTAGGAAAGAAAGGCCCAAGGGAATCGTGATTATTAACCCTAATAATCCAACGGGAACCATACTTTCACGTAGCTTAATAGAAGAGATTATAGATCTAGCCGGGGAATATAATATTCTTCCAATCTTTGATGAAGTTTATGATGAAATCGTTTTTGACGGAAATTTCGAAAAAGCCGCCAATTTAACGAGTGATATTCCGATTATCGTATTAAATAGTTTAAGTAAGACCTTTGCAATTCCTGGATGGAGGATAGGATATGTATACAAAATTGACGAGGAGGGTGTTTTATCAGACGCTTGGAGAGGCTTAAAGAAGGTTCTAATGCTGAGAATTTCGAATCCAAGAATAACTCAGATAGCGGCTGCATTGGCTTTAAATAAGCTGAATAGAAGTTCATATCTTGAGAAATATAGGAGAGAATTAAACGAAAGAAGGAAATTTGCTATTGAAATGCTTAGTAGTTTTAACCACTTAACTTTTGCTGAACCGCTGGGAGCATTTTATATATTCCCAAGGATAACATCTGGGAAATGGGTTAAAAAAGATGAGGAATTGGTTCTAGAACTCCTTAAGAAAGAAAAAGTTCTAATAGTTCATGGTTCAGCATTTGGAAAATTAGGGATTAGTCACATTCGTCTTGTATTCCTTCCGCCAAAGGAGATTATGGAAATCGCGCTGAAGAAACTAAAGAAAGTATTAGGGTGAGATTTTGAAGGAAGAAATAAAAGAGGAAGGACTATCCGAATCAAAATACAAAGCTAAAAGAATTTTTATGTTCCTAGCCCAAAAAATTGCTGGGTTAAGTGGTCTCCAAATAGCAGCTGTCCTGGCATCAAATGGAAGCATGTCTGCGGAGAAAATAGCTGAACTTACTGGGATTCAAGTGGCTGTTGTTAGAGATATTTTAGAGAGATTGCATGCAAATGGAGTATTATTTACTACAAGAATACCTTCAACAGAATATCATTCAGTGATCTTTAAATATTATTTTGATGAGGTTACTGTGCTTAGAGCTTTTAGAGATAAGCTTAAGTCGATGATTATACATCTCACAAAAGTATCAGAATACAGAGGCACATTTTACTATTGCCCAACATGTAATAGATACTATTCTGAAGAGGTTGCTGCTGAAAACGATTATCAATGTCCAGTATGTGGGTCAGAACTAGAGGAAAGACCTAATCTAGCTATAGAATTCAGAAGGCTTAGAAAATTTGTAGATGAGCTTAAAGCCAAATTTGTACAAACAATGTATATATAATTAAATGGGTTGAATTTAAAACGAGATAAACGCCATATAATTTAAGAAAATGTGATTTCGGTGTCTTCATGACATCACTTGAAGAGGCCATAAAAGGTCTGAAAGAAGCTTTAAACAAGCCTGGAGTAATAATACAAACTCCAGACTATGTATATGCTATATATGAACTAGGACCAGGAAGATGGAGACAAATTAGTGTAACTTTTGCTGACAAAGAAGTAGATATCTCTGATGTTGACTTGAGAAGAGCGATACTCTATTTGATTGAGGAGGTTTCTAAAAGTCTTCCAAATTATCATGGAAAATGGAGAGTTATCCTTTCAGAGGCAGAGCTGAGTGAATTAGAAGAAAAATTAAAGGGTTAAATCTCTTTTAAAGAATCCCTTTATTTTTTGCTATTTCAATAGCTTTTGAAATTATTTTATCATGGTCAAATGCTAACTTTATCTTACTAATCTCGCTTATGCTAATCCATTCTGCCTTCTTGGCATCTGAAGAAGCTTTAAGTTCTCCTCCTTTAGGAATGCACAAAAAAGCTATGCTCACAACATGGCCCCTTGGATCCCTATTTGGATCAGAGAAAACTCCAACTAATTCTATTATTTCAACATCCAGTGAAGTCTCTTCTTTAGCCTCTCTTATGCAGGCGTTTTCAACTGTTTCTCCTACCTCTACAAAACCCCCTGGAAGCGCATAGTGATCTTTAAATGGTTCATTAGCTCTCTTAATAAGGACGATTTTTTTGGTCTTTGGATCTATTATAACAGCATCAGTTGCGAGTAGAGGTGTTTTTGGGACACCCATTTTTAAACACCATTATCAGTAAACTCAGAAAATGTTTATAAATAACAGTAAAATCTCAAAATAAAAAAAGCAGTTCTTCATATAATGGTGCTTTAGGATGTCTAGAATAAGGTTGAGAAGAAAAAGACGAAAGACAGCAAAGTTAAGAGGTAGAAGGTATGCAGGATATGGACAAGTGAGTGGAGGACACAGAAAATCTGGTCAAAGAGGCGGATTTGGAAGAGCTGGAGTTAAAGATCATATGAAGATTAAATTGCTTAAAGAAGGTTATGAATTCGGTTCAAGAGGTTTTACTCATCACGGTCCTTATAGACCAGAATATCCAATAAACATTGGGAAAATAATTGAATTAGCTAGAGAGGGCTTAATAAATGCTAAAGAAGAGCATAAAAAACTCATTATAGATCTAACAAAAATTAGGAACTTAAGGATACTTGGAGGAGGGAATGTTGATATTCCCGTTAAGCTTCTTCTGAATAACTCAGCATATATAACCAAAAGAGCAGAGGAGAAAATTAAGGCAGCTGGAGGAGATATAGTAATTGTTGCTGAGTGAATTTTTATCACTTTAAACTGTTTCAAGTTTTAACTTGTTCTGGTGTTTTTATTAAATATTTAATCGCGTCTCTTAAAAACTAACTTATATTTATAATCCCTAAAGGACACTCATAATACTTCATCAAAGTTATTCTAAGGGTCTGATATGCCATCTCTGTTTTTAAGAGCTGTAGCTCCAATAGCAAGAGTAATTCCATCCATTAAGAAGCCAGAGAAGAGCCCTAGTTTGAGACAAAAAATAATATGGACGATAATCGTTATTGTGATATACATAGCTATGTCATCAACGCCATTGTATGGCGTTCCTAGAGGTGCTGGAGTAGATATTTTTTGGACAATAAGAGTAATTTTAGCTTCAACGCGAGGTACTCTTGCTGAGCTTGGGATAGGACCAATAGTGACTGGAGGGCTAATTCTTGAGATTTTAGTTGGTAGTCGAATGATTTATGTTGATTTTTCAGATCCAGAGGAAAGACAATTATTTAATGAAGCAAATAAAGCGATGGCAATAATCATGACTGTTTTTGAAAGTGCAGTGTACATTGCAGGAGGGGCTTTTGGGACGCTTTCCCTCAATACAGCATTGATAGTTTTTATCCAGCTCTTCTTTGCGGGGATAATAATAATCTGGCTGGACGAATTAGTCCAAAAAGGATGGGGCTTAGGAAGCGGAATTTCTCTATTCATTGTTGCGGGAGTAGCTACAAGAGTATTCTTTGCATTATTCTCTCCCATATTAGATAGAGATGGCCTTTATCATGGGATATTTCTAGCAATCATACAGGTTGCTACATCAAAAGATAGAACTTTTGATGAGTTAATTTTAAGGTATGAAGCTCCAGACTTAGTTGGTCTCCTAACAACTTTTGGTATTGCGCTTGTAGTGATATATGTTGAGATGATGACCATAGAAATACCAGTTGAGAGTAGCGTATACAGACTTAGATTTAGATACCCAATAAAATTCATGTACTCCTCGAATATCCCAGTCATTTTAACTGGAGCACTATTCGCCAATATAATGTTTTTCTCTCAGCTTTTATGGAGCAGATATCAAGGCAATTTCTTTGCCTCGTTGCTTGGAAGCTGGACTGTTATTGGAAATAGACCAATACCAACAGGAGGTTTAGCAGCATTTACTGTTCCTCCAAGAGGATTACTCTATACGTTAGATCACCCATACCAAGCATTAGGTTACTTTATTTTGATGGTAATTTCATGTTATTTCTTCGCCGTTACATGGGTCGAAATAGCTGGTATTGGGCCGGATAGTCTTGCAGAACAAATGCTTTCTTCTGGGTTAGGAATTCCAGGAATCAGAAGAACGAAAAAGCAGATGGCACGATATCTAGAAATGTACGTTAATACAGCAGCTGCTCTTTCAGGAGTACTTATAGGGGTCATTGCAGCAATTTCTGATATTCTTGGAGCATATTCTAGTGGTTCGGGAATTTTACTTGCTGTTAGTATTCTGAAGAATCTTGTTGATGAAATAGCAAGAAAACATGCGGAAGAATTAGCACCAAGATTTAAGAGATTATTATTAGGAGCTTAGGTTATCAGAGCAGTCTTTCAAATTCCAAAGCATTATAGATTTTTAAACAAACTTCTCATTTTTCTTTTGAGTAGTGTCAAGTCTATTTGGAGGTTAAATTAATGTTTAGACCAGAACAATTTGCTGGTTATGATAGAAGCACGATTTTATTTAGCCCTGATGGTAGGATAATTCAAGTAGAATACGCAAGGAAAGCAATGCAGAGAGGAACACCATCAATTGGAGTCTTAGCAAAGGATGGCGTAGTGTTATTCGGAAAAAGGAAGCTTCATGTTTTAATACTCCCAACTAAAAAAGTGTTCAAAATTGATGATCATGTTGGTGCAGTATTCAGCGGTTATTCTTCCGATGGAAGATATTTAGTGGATTTTGCAAGAGAAAGGGCACAAATTCACAAATTCCTTTATGACGAGCCTATTGATATTTCATATCTTGGATTACAGGTAGCAGAGCATATGCATGCTTTTACTCAGTATGGTGGCGCGAGACCGTTTGGATGTGGAATAATATTTGGAGGAATTGATTTATCAGGGCCCCAGCTTTTATATGTTGATCCGGGAGGCTCAATGATGAATTGGATTGCTGGAGCGATAGGACAAAATAAGGAAATCGTGGAGAAGTACTTTAAATCTTTAGCAAAGAATGGTAAGCTAGAATTCAAATTTGAGGATGCATTATTACACGGTCTAACAGCACTATTTTTGGCAGCTGGGCTTGATATGAAACCAATCGAGATTGAAGTTGGATATATCCGTGAGGGAGAAGAATTTGTAATCAAGACTGGAGAAGATGAGGAGATAGCCGCATATCTCGATAAAGCAAAAGAACTAGCAAAGGAATGGAAAAAGAAATCAGAAGAGCTAGGAGAAGAGGAAGAAGGATCAGAAGAATTTTAGAGTATATAAGGATGATGAAAACCCGGTCCTGTGAAATATGATGATCGCACGCGGCAGTGCTGACTGGTGATTATAATGGAGCTGAGAAATCTAAAAGGAACGACCACCGTTGGAATTGTCTTTAAAGATGGAGTGGTCTTAGCTGCTGATAAGAGAGCAAGCGCTGGTACATTCATAGCTAGCAAAGTTGCTAAAAAGATACATCCTATAACGAGAAGAATAGTATTTACAATTTCTGGACTTGTAGCTGATGCTCAAATCTTGGTTAGATGGATGAAAAATTACATGAATAGGCTTACTTTAAGGAGAGGAAGGGAGCCTACGGTTAGAGAGGTTGCCAATTTAGTATCAGTTGTCATGCATGATTATTTCAAGAGCCTATTGCCTTTTATAACACATCTTCTCATCGGAGGTTACGATAGAAGAGGACCCCATATATATTTCCTTGATCATGCGGGAGGAGTTCAAGAGGATAAGTATTTAGCAACTGGTAGTGGTTCCCCTATCGCGATGGGTATACTTGAAAGTGGATATAGAGATGATTTGGCTGAGGATGAAGCAATTCTCTTAGCTTTAAGAGCACTTAGTGCAGCTATGAAAAGAGACACAGCAACTGGTGATGGTATAGATCTTGTTGTTATTAAAAAAGAGGGAATTAAAACATTCACTCCAAAAGAAATCGATGAATTATTGAAGAAAATAAACTCTCGTTCTAAAAAGTAAAACTTATCAGTGATAGCCAATTTAATTTTCTTTTCGGTTAACTTACTCATCTTAGATATTTTATACATTAAACGACTGCTTAATTTTTGATGGTGAAAAATTGTGCAAATTGAACCCTTAAAAATACCAATGATTGAAACGGAAAAACCAAGAGTTAGGATTAGAGGGATTTATTCAACTGCTTTGACAAAGCTTTTTTTAGATAACGGTTTTGAGATAATTCAGCCAAGTAGAGAAATTGCGAAAAGATTTGGTTTAGAGGAGGAGAGATATCTCTCACCAGAAATAGACATTTATGACAGACAGGATCAGCAGGGCGTGCTTATAGAAACATTACCGAAGTATACTGAAAGAATAACATCTCTTTTTTTCAATGAGTTCACGGATGTCATAATAAGAAAATCAAAAATTCAAAAGGGAGCAATTTATAAAGGCATAATTTATAGACCCGCACCACAAGGAGGATTTATAATCAAACTGACGATTGATAAGGACGCTTGGCTGCCTCCTAATGATATAGAAACAAATAAGGTAATTAAGCTTGGAGACCCCATAATTGTAGAGGTTAAAGAATTAACTGAACCATTACCTAGAGTGACGACAAAAATCACGATTCCCGGAGATTTTGCTGTTTTAATTTCCTCAGAAGACGTTAAAGTTTCTCATAAAATCCGTGGAGAAGAAAGAGAAAAACTAATTGAGATAGGGAAAATTTTAAGACCAGAAGGATGGGGCATAATCTGGAGAACTGGTGCTATGAATGCAGAATTGGAAGAGCTTCAAGATGAGATAGAGAGGTTAAAGGAAGAGGCAGAGAAGCTTTTAAAAGTAGCGGAAAAAAGTCCAGCATTAGTTCAATTGAGAGAAGGAATGAATATACTCACAGTAACTTTTCCTGGGATGTCAAAGCTTAGATTAGATGGTATAAGAAGTGAGGTATTTCCTACAGTTAGATACCATCATTGGTTAAAATCAATGGGGAATTCCTTAACTCTGATAGTAGATTTCTCAGAGAAATATTTGGTCAAAAACGGAACTGAAATCGAAATAATAAACAAATCAATAAAGCAGATGCTACTAGAAGAAATTCTACCCACGGAAAATACAATCATCAAAATTTCTCATAAAAAACCAAGAGGAAGAGAAGTAATACTTGGACCTGCGAGAATAATTTTCAGAGATGAAAATGGAGAAAACGTGGAGTTCATAATGTATAGAAGATTCAAGCCTGGCGGATACTATGATGGAATAGGAGCTCCGAAAGAACCGGGGGACTATGGCATAACAATTGCTAGACTATTTGATACAAAATTGATTACAGCATACTTTAACATAGAGAATAAACTAAAGGGAATTTACGTAAACATAAACACGCCTATCGAATACTACAATGGGCATCTTAGTTACATAGACCTGGAAGTTGATGTTGTTTATGTACCAGGAGAAGGAGCTAAAATCTTAGATAATGAGAAGCTCAAGAAGCATCTTGAAGAGGGATTAATTTCGGAGAAGCTTTTCGAGTTTGTAAAAAAGAAAGCCGAGGAATACAAAGAATGGGTGGAAAAGGAAGGAGAAGAATTTGTAATGAGCGTAGCAGATCGCGTAAGAAGGAAGCTTGAAGAGGAAGTATTAAAGGAAGAAGAGTCGCCGATTTTTTACATCTAATAAAAATGGTTTATTTCCCTTCCTCCTCTCTGTTCTCTTCTTCCTCTTTAATCAACTCCTCATCAACAGCAACAACTAAAACGTCCTCCAGAACGGCATCAAGTGGTGCTCTATCCTCATCACTAATTTTTGCATCACTAGATGTGATTTCCTCAAGCTCAGGAACTTCAATCGAACTTAGTGATATACTACCAATGGGTTTCCTTTGGAGTAATTCTGGTTGAATTCTGCCAGTGCTCAAGTCCCTAGCTAATTGCTCAAATTGAGTGACCTTCATTGAAAGATCCTTAATCATGCCTGCAAGTTTCTCCAGAGTAACTTTTAATTCGTTTACATTTTCAGATGATTCTACTCTTATTGTTTTAGCCTTTAATTCTCCACCTAAAACGCGATTTGCATGCTCTATAACCGCTTCAGAAACTGCCTTATCAATATCAAAATTATACAGAGAAGAAATATCAACTATAAGCTCAAAAACCTCTCTGGGAATGTCAAAGTAAACACGAACTACTTCTCCATCTTCAGAGGTAAATAGAATTCTGGAATAAGGATCATCAAGCATCTTCTTCTTTTTTAACACATTGATCATCCTAAGATGTGCAGTGATTTTTAGAGGGCCCATCCCAGCTCCGTGATGTAAGATGTGCCCTTACCCCCTCCCTTACCTCATGCCCGTGCACCTTAGAGCACGGGGACACCCGCTTAGGGGCGCTCCCTTTCGGGCCCGCACCCATTTCGCGGCCGATCTTTCGGGCACTCATCTCCCCGTCCTCCAACGGGGAGATGAGTGCATGCCCCCGCCCCTAAGGGACGGACACTCATTGAGTTGGGAGGAGGCGGTACACATCTTACATCACGGAGCTGGTTTCATCGGACCGCTAACGGGATGCGGGCGGCATAAGCCGCCGGGAGGCCCCGATACCCCCCATCCTCGGGCCTTTCTCTAAGGATAACATAATAACTGTGTGAAAATCGAGATAAATTTATGGTTTTTTGGAGATTAAGCATTTAAACACTTTTCTATAGCTCCTGAGAGTAATAATAAAATGAAAAAGAATCTCTTAGGATATTGTATAATAGCATTTATCGCTTATATCCTTGTCAATGATTGTACTTCAGCAGAAACTCCTTCTATGCTATTTAGAATTTCCTCGATTTCCTTCAATTTCTCTTGACTCTCTGGAATTATTAAGAGAATCTTTAGTTTTTTGAGTCCAAAAACAAATGGCTCGATCTTAGAATCTTTAAGCTCTACATCCTTTGGCAATCTCTTTTTGATTTCCTCTAGAATTTTCTCCATATTAATTTCAGCATCATCAGGTGTTAACTCAAATATAACAGCATTTTGAGCCATTTTATTTCACCTTTTATGGATATTCATAACCACAAACTGGACATCTGGCTATGTTAGCCATTTTTCTACATTTTGAATCGCGGATTATAATACCTTTACCACAGTTTGGACATCTAAATGCTACTGCACCATAGTCCCTAGGATGAATTACTTTATTACATGCTGAACATCTAGGCATAGCCAGGTATCTAGGATCCGAAATTGTCGAATGAGCTACTTTATCTGGAAGCTCTTCTTCAACTTTTTCTATCTCTTTAAATAATTGGAAAACC
>Ga0180301_10003090_pt1 | contig 13067 bp, 13 predicted proteins | sample GuaBasSediGuay16_FD_121797 | JGI IMG/M metagenome (GOLD analysis project Ga0180301, IMG submission 121797) | Subseafloor sediment microbial communities from Guaymas Basin, Gulf of California, Mexico - Guay16, Core 4569-2, 12-15 cm | ecosystem: Environmental > Aquatic > Marine > Hydrothermal...
CTCTAACTCATTAATTCGGGTAACGAGTGGGATGAGTTTTTTCAGCTCTCGTTCGTTTTTGCTGCCGATAAAGGTCTTTACGATACCACCAAGCATATCAGTAAGTTCACCTCTTTTCCTCGTTTCTGATTAAACCTTTATGGGTAAAATTTCAAGCAGTAATTAGGGATACCGGGAACCGGTGAGCGTTTTATCCCTTAGGCTAATGATGCGGTGTGACTTAGTTCAGGATGTAACGGAGGGGATTTACCGGGACACCATTCAGAAGAACCTCGTAGTGAAGGTGAGGGCCGGTGCATCTTCCGGTGCTTCCTACCTCTCCGATCACCTGCCCCCTCTTGACATGTTGTCCTTTCCTCACACAGAACTTATGCAGATGGCCATAGCGCGTCATGAGGTTATATCCGTGGTTGATGGCAATCATCCTTCCAAAGTTACCCTCTCTGCCCGCGAACACCACCAATCCATCTGCGGGGGCAATGATCGGTGTCCCAATTCTGGTTGCGATATCGAGTCCCTTGTGAAATTCCCTTAGATTAGTAAAAGGAGATATCCTATAACCGAATCCGGAGGAAAACCAGCCATTTGTTGGCCGTATAGAGGGTGTACAGGCGAGGATGGATTTCTGCTCTCTCAAGAATTTGCTCAGTTCTGCTTGGGAGCGAGAGGTTACAGCGATTTCGGTTTCGAGGTTCTCAAGTGATTTATGTGTTTGATAGATAAGCTCCTTATAGACACCATCGTTTTGCTGTTCAGTATTCAGGGCATTGATGTTTGATCCACCAAGCCCGAGGAATTGCTCCTGTTTCTCCGAGGGATTAAGGTTGGTCATGATGCGCAGTTTTTGGTCAAATTCCTGAAGCTTCATCATCTCCTTATTGATCTTATTGATCTTTCTGATTAAGGCAGCGAGCTGGGTTTTTTGAATTCGGTTCTCCTTCTTCAGGATATTGAGTCGTGGTATCTGTGCTTTTATCTTTTTGTAGTCATTGATAAGCCAGCAAATCCCAATACTTAGAAGAACGAAGATGATGAGGAAGAGCCGTAGGAAACCAGAGGGAATCTTGACCTTTCGTACCTTGCCTGATCCTCCTGGAAGGAAGACTAAAGTGGCTTTTTTTGATGCCATATTTAGCTCGGAACTTGAAACTGGAAACTTGAAACTGGAATAAGGTGAAAAACACAGTTAGTAAACATTATCAAGTTTCGAGTATCCAGTATCCAATAAAAATTGGAGGCGGCAACCGGATTCGAACCGGTGTAAAACGGTTTTGCAGACCGCTGCCTTAGCCACTTGGCTATGCCGCCTTTCCATGGAGCGGGAAACCGGACTTGAACCGGCGACCGTCACGTTGGCAACGTGATGCTCTACCAACTGAGCTATTCCCGCCTGTTGCCAATTGTATGCGTATGTTCACTTTTGTCAAGAAAAATCTCAATAACGCCTACATGAGAACATTCTTAGCCAATCGAAAATACGAATACCCGGACCACAGGGTCAGTGCCAGCGCAACCCAGAGAAAGGCCATGCCAACGGCATGAAAATCAACGTTGATATACTGATAGTGCAAACAGAGACAAATGAGAGAGACGAGTTGGAATATCGTTTTATATTTTCCGAGAGAACTCGCAGCGATAACCTTTCCCTCCACAACCGCGATGCTCCTCAAGCCCGTCACCGCCATCTCCCTTGCGATAATCAGGATCACCATCCAGGCGGGAATCCTCCCGAGGGTTATGAGCATGATCATGGTGACCGATACGAGCAGCTTGTCCGCAAGGGGATCGAGGAATTTCCCGACAGGGGTAACTGTCTTATATCGCCTCGCCAGGAATCCATCCAGGAGATCGGTAAAGGCAGCAGCCGCGAAGAAAACGGCGGCCAGAAAGCTCCCCAGCCTTCCGGGAAAATAAAGGCAGGTCATCACCGCTGGGATCAGCACCAACCTCATGATGCTCAGGGTATTCGGTAGATTGTCTATGTGCCCTTGATGGCGATTCATATCTCACCGCGGCTGGATTATTCCTTCGTACCTCGGTACTCCTGGTAATAGGCCATAACCCTCTCTACGAAACGTTTCGTTTGGGGTATGGGGGGAATGCCATTACATTTGTCCACTGTTGTGGCGCCTACATTATACGCGGCAACCGCTAATCTCCTATTGCATTTATACCTCTTGAGAAGCAAGCTTAGGTATTTGGTACCGCCGAGGATATTCTGCTCGGGATCAAAGGGGTCGCTTACCTTCATGTCCCGTGCGGTAGCAGGCATTAACTGCATAAGGCCCTGGGCACCGCTTTTAGAGACAGCATCGGGCTCAAAGGATGACTCGGCCTTTATAATCGCCTTGATAAGGTGGGGATCCACGTCGAATCGTCTTGAAGCCCTTTTGATGATCTCCTCATATTTCGCGATGTATGGCCGTGCCTTTAATCCGCTGGTACTCATGTAGAGGCGGTAGCGAGCATCTGAGGGGATATTCGTGAAGTGCCACACGCCGTTTTCATCCTTAAATCCATATATATCGCCGCGTGCAGAGCTCAGGGGCATTAGGCAGCACAGCATGACGAGAATTACCGCAGATACTAGTATTCTAGCTCCAGACATCTCATTACATCTCCCGTATCAGTATATCGAGTTCCCGTCCCCTTTCTATCGTCATGGGTTTTGTGACAAAGGCAATCCATAAATCCGGGTTTATTTCCACCAGATCTACCGTGCTGGTATAGGATTTCAAACGAGCTCCCCTGCATAATCAACTGACGGTCCCTTTGGGAGGCCATGTAAGAGCTGACCGATGGTCGTCTTGAGCACGGGATGTATGAGATCAGGTGCTAACTGAGCGAGTGGTTCCAATACGAACCGCCTCTTGTGCAGCAGGGGGTGGGGTATCACTAAATCATGTGATCGCATGACTTCCTGGCCAAACAGGAGGATGTCGAGATCAATTATTCTTGCCTCCCACCGTTTTCTCCTCCTTCTTCCCATAGCGTGCTCTATAGACAAAAGGGCCTTTATCAGCTGGATTGGGCTCCGTTCAGTCGTCACTTTTGATACACAATTTATAAACCAGTCCTGTTCAATGACGCCTTCGGGTTCCGTTTTAAACAGTGCTGAGCAGGCAGCCACCTGACATCCCGGCACATGACCCATCTCCTCTATGGCCCGCCTACAGTTTGAGATTTTATCTCCAAGGTTCGATCCTATCCCTATATAGGCTATCGTACTATTCGAAGTCATAGCCCAACCCGCTGAATCCTCTCAGCGGCCTCTCGCAGTCGTTTTTCATCCTGCGTGAGTGCAATCCTGATGTATCCATCGCCAGCAGAGCCGAATCCGTTGCCCGGTGTGACTACGACACCGGCTTCGATTAACAGCTTCGATGTCAGATCCATAGATGTATAGGGGCGAGGGACCGGCACCCAGAGATAGAATGTGGCCTTTGGGGGATTCACTGTGAAGCCGGCACCATGCAATCCCCTGACCATGATATCCCTTCGCTTTTCATAGACCGTTACCATCTCGGGGATGCTCTCTCTATGCGATTTTAAGGCAGCGATGCCGGCTATTTGAATGGCCTGGAATGCGCCGGAATCGAGATTGCTCTTTATTGCGCACAGTCCCTGGATGGCCTCCCTGTTGCCTACCGCGAAGGCGATTCTCCATCCGGTCATGTTAAATGTCTTTGAGAGGGAGTGAAATTCTACGCCGATTTCCTTTGCCCCATCTACTTCAAGGAGGCTCATGGGTTTGTATCCGTTAAAGGCAATCTCGCTATAGGTGAGGTCGTGGCAGACCATTATCCCGTGTCTGTGTCCAAAGGCGACTATCGCCTCGAAGAAATCCCTCTCGGCAACAGCCGCCGTGGGATTATTGGGATAGTTGATCCACAACATCTTGGCCCTTTTCGTCACCTCAGGCGGTATGGCGGCGAGGTCCGGCTTAAAGCCGTGTTCCGCGAGCAACGGCAAGAAATAGGATTCCCCACCCGCAAAAAGCGTTCCGCTATTGTACACCGGGTAGGCAGGGGTGGGAACAAGGGCGAGATCGCCGTGATCAATAAAGGCAAGGGAGATATGGGCTATGCCCTCCTTTGCGCCGATCAATACGATTACCTCGTCCTCCGGATCTAATTTCACCGAGAATCTCCGCTGGTACCATTCGGCTATCGCATATCTGAATTCCTCCATGCCCGCATAGGAGGGGTACCGGTGATTTGCTGGATCTTTTACGGCACTTGCCATAGCCTCAATGATGTGAGGTGGTGTGGGAAGATCAGGATCGCCTATGCCCAGATCTATGATATCCACCCCCCTTGTCATGATCCGCTTCTTGTTTTCATCAATCTCCTTGAATAAGTACGGAGGTAGCTGTGAAATTCTCTCTGCTTGTTTAAACATCTCAGCTATCCCTCAATCCTAAGACATCTTGCATGTCGTAGAGGCCGTTCGGTTGCGTGATAACCCATGCGGCAGCGAGCAACGCACCTTTCGCGAAGTTATCCCTGCTGTGCGCCCTGTGTGTCACTTCAATCCTCTCGCCTACACCCGCAAAGATAACCGTATGCTCTCCAACGATATCACCGGCCCTGAGGGCTTGAATACCGATCTCGGTGTCCCGCCTCTCGCCGATGAAGCCCTTGCGCTCATACACGGCGTCAGCGTCCAGGTTTCGCCCCGTTGTGTTTGCCAAGATATGGGCGAGATGGAGTGCTGTGCCGCTCGGCGCGTCTTTCTTCAGTCTATGGTGAGCCTCCAGTATCTCCATATCATAGCCTTCCCTGAGTATTCTCGAGAGATCTCCAACCACCTTGAACAGCACATTGACCCCTACACTCATATTAGGGGACAGAACGCATTTGATTGACGTGGCGAGGTCATGCAGTTCTTGCCTCTGCTGACCAGCGATTCCCGTCGTTCCTATTACCATTGCCCCACCGGTCTTGGCAATAACCCCTATATTGTGTAACGTACAGTCAGGCGTGGTAAAATCAATCAACACATCAGCTCCTTGCAACGCCTCGCTGATGTCCTTCTTGAGCTCGATGCCAGTCTCGGCACCAGCGATGATACCTCCCACATCTCTGCCGATGTGAGGATGATCCGGCCTCTCAAAGGCACCGGATAACGTAAACCCCTCGCTCTTTTGAATCATTTGGATGATTCTCCCCCCCATCCTTCCGGCTGCACCAGCAACGGCAACGTGTATCATCTTCTTCTCCTACTACATTAGGTTATATACGGCCAGTCACCAAGACACTAATTTCAATGGTTACCCTTCATTTCTCCATTTTTTTGTCCTGGTGCCTTGGTGGCTTTATGAAGGGTAACCTTTTTTCAAAGAAATGCCGGCACTGACTCTCCCTTAAGTAGTTCCTCAGGAATTTCCCTTTCCCTTATAATAGAGAATTGTCCCCCCTTGACCATCACCTCCGCAGGCCTTGGACGGGAGTTGTAGTTCGAGGCCATAGAAAAGCCATAGGCACCTGCGCTCATGAGGGCGACGAGGTCTCCCGGTTCAAAGGGGGGCATGGTTCGATCTCTGGCGAAGAAATCACCGGTTTCGCACACTGGTCCTACGAGATCGGCCTTGATCATACCAGAGAGAGTTCTTTTCACCGGCTGCACCGCATGAAAGGAATTATACAGTGCAGGTCTGATGAGATCGTTCATTGCTGCGTCCACAATGATGAACCTCTTGTTCGACGTCGATTTGGTATAGAGGGCCCTTGTGACCAGTATGCCGGCATTGCCGATGATAACCCTTCCGGGCTCGAGGATAAGGGTAATGGAATCACCCTCGATTATCTCCTTCAAAGCCCTGGCGTACTCATTTGGGTGCGGCGGGTTTTCTTCGTCGTAGGTTATGCCGAGTCCCCCCCCAAGGTTGAGATTCCGTATTTCCATCCCCATCTCGCGCAATTCCCTAAAGATCTTTTGCAGTGATTCGAGCGCCTTGGTAAAGGGATGGATATCGGTGAGTTGACTGCCGATATGGCACGATATACCGCTCAGCTCGATATGTTTCAGTTCATCGGCTATCTTATAGACGTGCAACGCGTCTCGCATTGGTATGCCGAACTTGTTTTCACCCATTCCGGTTGCGATATAGGGATGGGTATCTGCTGCAATGTCCGGGTTTATACGTACGGCGATTGACGCCGTTTTGCCCTTGGTACCCGCGATCCGACTGAGCACCTGCAATTCTTGGAGGGACTCGACATTGAACATGAAGATATCCGATTGAAGGGCAAGTTCAATATCAGCCGGGGTCTTTCCCACCCCGGAGAAGACAATCTTATCCGCTGGGATGCCGGCCCTCAGGGCCCTGAGGAGCTCTCCGCCTGAAACGATATCCGCACCTGCTCCCTCCCGCGCCAATGCCCGTAGGACGGCGATGTTGGAGTTTGATTTCACGGAGAAGCAGGTGAGGTGCTCTAGGCCGTTGAAGGCCCCATCAAAGACGTGGTAATGCCTCGTAATGGTCGCATGAGAGTAAAGATAAAACGGTGTTCCCACCTGATCTGCGATATGCGCTACCGGCACTTCTTCACAGTAAAGCTCATCATCCCTATATGCAAAGTGATGCATCGTTTAATCGCGGCTTATTATCTTGCCCTCAAAGATATCGAGTATATCATTGACCTGCTCCGGAACCTCATTATTCCCTGTGTCTTGTTCCGTCCCTACGGCGACGCTCTGCTTGGTAAAGATAACCTTGAAGTTCGCATGAAAGAACTCGCGGGCATAGGCTACTAGCTGCTCGAAGTGATCGGGATCATCGAAGTAACTCGCAGTGAATGATCCCTTTCCATAGGGCAGTTCCATCCTATCCTCGGCAATGGTAGAGGGCTCCCTTTCCTTGAGGATATTGGCCATCGCCCTGTTCTTGGAGCTGAGATACCGCAGAAAGGCATTCCACCGCTTGCCGTCATCGGGCACCATGGCTTCGGATCCAGATGCCTTTTCATCGATTCCTTCCCTCGGCCCCCCATCTGCGGCGGATTGAGTAAACCTCTGCTCTAAGACGTCGAGTTTTCCTATGAGATCGTCGAATGAAAGATACTCCTTAAGTCCGGAAAGCTTAAGCAGGATTGCCTCCAGGGCGATTCTGGGATTACTGGTGTATCGAAGATCCGCTTCCCTATTGATGAGGAAATTGAGTGCCTGAAGAAGCCTTTCGATTCCCGCTTGCTGAGCCTGTCTCTTCGTTTCATTCAACTCATTATCGGGTACATCCAAAATCCTCGAGGGCTCCTGAGCGAGCAGCGAAACGATGAGGTTTCGAAATTGAGCCATGAGCTCCCGGTAGTATTCCTTGATCTCGTATCCATATCGGTAAATCTCATCCACGATATCAAGGCATGTTGAAGCGTTGCCGTCGATGATCGCCTGCGTGGTCTTGAAGATGAGATCCCTGTCTATGATTCCGAGAACCTCCATAAGCTGTGCATCTTCTACCTTTGCACCGGTGAAGGAGACCACCTGATCGAGTAGGCTCTCTGCATCACGCATGCTTCCCTCTGCCTGCCTCGCGATAATGGAAAGGCTGGGGTCGCTAATCTCAATGCCCTCGCTCTCGGTGATCTTTTTGATCTGTTCCTGAATCTTCGACAGCGGTATCCTCTTGAAGTCAAATCGTTGGCATCGGGATAGTATGGTGGGCGGCACCTTATGAGGCTCTGTGGTGGCAAAAATAAACTTGACATGTCCAGGAGGTTCTTCAAGTGTCTTCAGCAATGCGTTGAATGCTGGAAGGGTGAGCATATGGACTTCATCGATAATGTATACCCTATAGGTACCATGAGAGGGGAGATATCTGATATTCTCCCGGAGATTTCGTATCTCGTCTATGCCCCTGTTCGAGGCGCCGTCGATCTCTTGAACATCCACTGATGAGCCATGTGTTATATCAGTACACGAGGTACAGGCGTTGCAGGGATTGCCCTCTTGAGGATTCGGGCAGTTGAGGGCCTTGGCAAGGATGCGGGCAACCGAGGTCTTTCCCACGCCTCGAGCACCGCTGAATAGATAGGCATGTGCTAATCGATCGGAGAGAAGGGCACTTTTCAGCGTCTTCGTGATATGCTCCTGACCGATTACCTCCTCAAAAACCTGAGGCCTCCATGTTCTGGCGAATACTTCGTAGGGCATGATTACTTATAAAATAAATGGCGGAGAGAGGGGGATTCGAACCCCCGGTACCACTTTTGGTAGTACACGCGATTTCCAATCGCGCTCCTTAAGCCAACTCGGACATCTCTCCTTGATTACGCTAAAGCGGAATACATTCTGCTGTTCGCTTTTGGCGTATAATATTATTTTTTGGCCAAGAGCGAAAGATAGATTGTTATAGTACCTGGCTGTCCCAAAGGCTCATAGCCGCGAGCTAATTGTGAAATTTAGCGGGAGTTAAATTTCTTGGCGGAGAGGGTGGGATTCGAACCCACGTGCCTCGCTCTTCACGAGACAAATCGATTTCGAGTCGACCCCGTTACGACCACTTCGGTACCTCTCCTTATCTTACCTCCTTTTCTTGAAAAAATCCTGCATAATCTGCCTGCATTCCTCTTCCATGATGCCGGAAATGACTTCTAGTCTGTGGTGAAGCCTTTCATCATCGGCTAAATTAAAGATTGAGCCGGCTGCGCCGAACTTCGGATCAAGAGCGCCAAACACGAGCCTCTCTAATCTGGCATTCAGTATGGCACCCATACACATGGGACACGGTTCAATGGTGACAACGATCGTTGTTTCTTGTAACCTGTAGTTGTCAAGTATGGTTGCCGCCTGCCTTATGGCGAGTATTTCGGCGTGAGCCGTTGGATCATTGCTCGATATACACCGGTTATGGCCTCGCGCCAAAATCTCGTGTGATCGACCTACTACAATCGCGCCCACGGGAACCTCCCCCTCTGCTCGTGCCTTGCCGGCTTCTTGCAGGGCCTCACGCATACAGTAGTGGAGGTCCAAGCCCTTTGTCGATCCTTTTCTTATCGAAGTATCTATTGTAAAATACAGAGTTTTTAATCGGTTACGAGAACTGTGATAGGTTGATTTTTCTCATTTTTTTATCATTTCATGGTGGGTGAGTCAACTTGATAGTGTCCAATAGACAACGAGGTGGGATCGATAGATCCTTCCCTTCACGTTTCTGTGGCGTGCGTGCACAAAAATCTGTGTTACAATTAACACAAGTGGGAATGCACATTGATGAGATGTGAAGTAATTTATTGAAATCTCTCATTATATTAATTTTAAACTGCCTGGCATAATAGTTGCTTTTTATAAAACTGTCTGGGATGTTTGTGCCAAATAAAATCTTTCCTAGAAAGAGATTAGGAGAAAAGAGATAAATACATTGACAGGTATCGGCACTCCTGGACGATATGAGGTGCCTCGGTTACATAGCCGGGGCACTTTCATGTGGCGAGCTTCTCCTCTATGACTTGTATGTCATCGGGTGTATCGACCTCTGTTGAGTCGAATGGTGTTTCGACTACCCTTATTTTAAATCCATGCTCTAATGCCCGCAGCTGCTCGAGCTTCTCTGCCTCCTCCAATAGTCCATAGCCGAGTTTCGTGAAGGTCACCAAGAAGTGCTTTCGATAGGCGTAGATGCCCAGGTGCTTGAAGTGTGTAACCCTGGGTTGTCGATCTCGATAGAAAGGGATGGTGAGACGGGAGAAGTATAATGCGTACCCTTTGTTATCAACGACTACCTTTATGTGATTGGTGTCATGGAGTTCCCTGTCATCCTTGATACGGTGCATGAGGGTTGACATCGGCAGGTTGGGATCCTCGATAAGGGGTGCGATGAGCTCAGTGATTATCGTTGGTTGAAAGATGGGCTGATCACCCTGTATGTTGACCACGATGTCATGATCGGCTAACTTAAGCGTATCGGCGGCCTCGGCAATACGATCTGTTCCAGATTGATGATGCTCATCGGTCATAATCGCCTTGCCGCCGAATCCAACGACGCAGTCGAAAATGCCTTGATCATCAGTGGCCACATAAACCTCATCCAACGCTTGACTCTTGGTTGCTCTCTCGTAGACATGTTGGATCATGGGTCGCCCCGCGATCAAGGCAAGTGGTTTTCCCTCGAACCGGGTTGATCGATACCGGGCAGGGATGAAGGCGACTTTTTTCATGGCCTATCCTCATGAGGGTATTTTTTCATTTGGTTCCCTGTATGCTCTGTAGTACGTTACTGTAAATTCTTGTAAATAGCAAGGTTACCCGGTGGCAGCGATTCGGTTTAATCAGGAGAGAGGTGATAGAGGTGAACGTAGTTGGGATATATGGCAGCCCGAGGAAGGGCGGTAATAGCGACCTTATTCTTGATAATGCACTCGAAGGGGCCCAACAGCAAGGAGTCCATGTCAAGAGGATATATGTAAGAGATTTACATATGTCGGGATGCGTGGAGTGTGGTGGATGCGATAAAACCGGCAAATGCGTGATTCAGGATGATATGCAGGATGTCTATCCCCTCCTTGATGATGCGGACATCATTATGCTTTCATCTCCTATCTTCTTCTACGGATTGAGTTCGCAGGTGAAGGCCCTGGTCGACAGAGCCCAGGCCATATGGTCTAGGAAAAGACTGCAAGAAAAGGGAAGCGGAAGGCAGGGGGCCAGGGGTAAGGGATACCTGCTAGTAGTAGCCGCAACGAGGGGCGAGAAGCTGTTTCAGGGCGCACAGATGGTAGCGAAATACTTTTTCGATGCCCTGTCCATGGACTTTGGAGGCGATCTTTCGTTTCACGGACTCGAGGAGAAGGGAGCGGTGAGGCAGCACCCAAACGCGCTGAGCAAGGCCTATGATCTCGGCATGAATGTGGCGAGCGCCGACGAGATGTAGGCATAATCAGAGTCAGGTTAGCGGCGTCTCCTGCAGACAGAGAGGTGCCATCATCTGAAAGAAGGGGGAGGGAGAAGGCATCTCTTTTTCACCAGAATTGGGGGTAGTATTATGGATCAGTCGAAAATCATGGAGGTATTGGAAGACTGTGACCTGTTTCGGGGTCTAGAGAAGGAGGAGATCGAAAAAATAGCCACGCTCTGCCATTTTGAAACGTATGAAGCGGGAGACAGCATCCTCAATCAGGGCGATTTCGGGGACACCCTGTATATCATCGAGGAAGGTCATGTCTTTCTGGAGCGGACCGTAGACCTAGGCACGAAAAAGGGCAACGTCATTATCGGCCTCTTAGGAAGGGGAAGGGCTATGGGTTGCTGGTCAACGCTGCTCGGACAGGCTCATACGCAGATGGCATCCACGAGATGTAGGAGATCCACGCGGGTCATCGTTTTCAAGGGCCTTGCCCTTCGGGAGATGATGCTCAGCGATCATCAATTTGGGTTCAAGGTTCTGGAGAAGCTCTGTTTTATTCTTCGGGATAGAATTCAAGGGGCCTACGGGGCCCTGGAAAACATCTAGGAAGGCCTCACTCATTTTTCGTGCTAACGGGCAATCCCCTCTGCGTTCGCAGGTCATCAATTTTATGCAAGGGTCTTTCAAGTTGCCGTCGCCTGGTGGTGGTGAGCAGCTCATACTCCTTCTGAACATCGTCAATCCTCTTGCCGAGGATCTCTAGTTTTCCCGTGAATTCATCCCACTGCTTCTTAAACACGCCTAGCAAGGATAGTATCTCATTGGATGTCTTTTCCAGGGCGAAGTTATCCACGGCCTGCCGTATAACGGCGAGAACGGCGAACAGGGTGATGGGTGAGCAAAAGATGACCCTGCTCTTCAGCGCTTCATCCAGGATAGAGCTATCCTCGTTGTGTATAAATGAATAGATCTGCTCATTGGGTATGAACAAAAGAACGTAATCAACGGTATTCTGCTCGGGGTTGATGTATTCTTTGGTGGTGACTTCTTTAATCCTCGCCTTGACATCGCGTAAGAAATCGTTGCGGAACCTCATCCTCTCTGATTCCACACTGGCCTCTAGAAACCTGACGTAGTTATCCAAGGGAAACTTCACATCCATGTTCAATTGCAGGTCTTTTGGCAGCATAAACGTAAAATCAGGCCTTGACCCAGAGCCATCAATAGCCTTCTGCTTCAGGTAGTTCACATTCTCAATGAACCCCGCGAGCCGTAGCACATCTTCTGCCATCCTCTCTCCCCATTGGCCCCTTGCCTTGGTGCTTGCCAGCACCTCCCGAAGCTGAGAGGTTGTCTGCATCAGGGCTGTGGTTTGCTGGGTAGCGGCATTAAGGTGGCTGGTCAGCTCTCCAAACTTCTTCTCCCTGTCCTTTTCGAGCTCCTTCATCAGGCTGGAAACATCCTCCAGTTTCGAGGTCATCTGATGCAGTTGCTGATCAATGAGACCCTTCTTTGAATCCAACTCCTTAATGCTCGTTTCCCTCTCCAATTCAAGACGGGCCTTGGCCAGCTTTAAGAATTCTTCGGTGGATTTTGATAATGCATCGAGTGAGAGATTCCCAAAAGTGGCCTTCATATGCTCCAGGACTGCGTCAATGCTCACCTTTCGTTGCTCTTCACTTTCTTGGAAAAGTTCTTCAGCAAGCTTCTGTGCAGTTTTCCCCTGTATCACCCTCAATAGGAGCGCAGCTGCTAATCCGAGCAAAAATCCGATTACCAGCGCGACAAGAACTGATATCCACGTCATGGGATCCTCTATGAAAAGTTCCCTCGGTTGTAACTATATTGCAGGATAGAATTAAATGGAGTTGCGCATACCTCGCCGCGTTCGTGAATAAACATTGTATTGCATCATGGCTAATGATTGTATGCACTATTTCGCCTCAAAAGTAAAGTTTCCTGCCATTCCGGGCGGGTATCCTGGCGTTCGGGAAATAATATGAAAGGTCTCGCTGGATTATGCTCAGACATCATAACAAATCACTATTTTTCTCAAAATAAATCATGCGCCTCTTTTTCCCCCCCAAATGCACCTATTTGAGGCACGGATGATACACGAAAAAAAAGATTAAACTCCATCCGCCCTCGCAACTTGGGCGTCATGCTATTTATGAGATGGCAAAACTTTACAGCTGCCTCTCGATGCTTTTTATCTTCAATCCAA
>Ga0180301_10003092_pt1 | contig 13065 bp, 12 predicted proteins | sample GuaBasSediGuay16_FD_121797 | JGI IMG/M metagenome (GOLD analysis project Ga0180301, IMG submission 121797) | Subseafloor sediment microbial communities from Guaymas Basin, Gulf of California, Mexico - Guay16, Core 4569-2, 12-15 cm | ecosystem: Environmental > Aquatic > Marine > Hydrothermal...
TGTCTTGCTAATAGCCAGTAAGCTAAGGCAAGTGATTTACGTCCTTTGTTATTAACAGGTATTATTAAGTCTATATTACTACACAGATTGTCTGTATCACATAAAGCTACTACAGGAATTCCTACTTCAGATGCTTCATCTATAGCTTGAGAATCAGCTTTTGGGTCTGTAACTATGACAATATCGGCTTCAATATAGTTAGATAAGCTAGGATTTGTAAACGTTCCTGGTATGAACCTACCTACAACAGGTATAGCTCTAGTTAGTGAACAAAACATTCTAACGGGCTGTTGTCCATATTGCCTAGCTGAAACTGCTACAACTTTACTAGGTTCGTACCTAGCTATAAACTTTGCAGCGATACGTATACGTTCATCAGTTTTCCTAACATCCAATATGTATAGACCATCAGGTCTGACGTTATATATGAAGCGTTGCATTACTTTATTCTTAATATGGGTACCAATCCTTATGCCAGAGGCCAGATATGTTTCTAAAGGTACTAGTAGTTCTTGCTCTCCTACTGTTTGTCCTTCTTTACTACCTACCTTCTCCTCTGAGATACAACCCCACCTCCTATATCATCAAGTTAGAGGTAAAAGGTTAAATTTAAGTGTTTACTAGCTTAAGATCTAGGTGCTAAACATGATAGTACCTATTAGATGTTTTACTTGTGGGAAACTTATAGCTGATAAATGGGAAGAGTTCGCTAAAAGGGTTAAGGATGGCGAGAGTCCAGCTAAGGTATTAGATGAGTTAGGTATAACTAGATATTGTTGTAGGAGAATGTTTTTAAGTCATGTAGAACTTATAGATGAGATTCTTAGGTATGAGGAAGCAAGAAGAAAAGCTGCTGAGGAACACTAACGGTAGCTCTTCTGTCTCTTTGCTCTTGCTGAACGTCCACGCGGTTTCTTAGGTTCTGCTTGCCTTGGATCACCAGCAAGCATTGATCTATCATATTCAAGAAACATCTTCTTTAACTCTTCAGATTTTGTCCACTCAACAAGTCCACGGGCAATAGCAACTCTTGCAGCAGTAGCTTGTCCCATCCAACCACCACCTTTAACGTTAATGTAGATATCTACTTTACTTAGAATATCCTTACCAGCTAAAAGTAGTGGCTCCATGATTTTCCATTTCGCCATCTCAGGTTGAAATATCTCTAGAGGGATGTTATTGATTCTTATTCTACCTCTACCTGGTTTGATAATTGCTCTTGCTACTGCTGTTTTGCGTCTTCCTACTGAAATTACGATCCTAGCCATATTCACTCACTCCAGCCTATTCGTCTAGCCAGTTCACCAACACTTAAATACTTAATTCTAGCATTTCTAGGTAATGCTTCTGCTATTTTAATTTTAGGTACATTCTTATACTCATCAGGTACGCCAATGTATACTCTTAGTCTGCTTAAAGCGTTACGACCCTTCGGTTTTTTTCTTGGTAACATACCTCTTATAGCTCGTTTAACTATCATATCAGGTCTACGAGGATGCTTAGGACCTGTTTTTTCAGGATTGTAGTGAGTCTTCTTAGCTAACCTATCCCAATACCATGCAAGTACGGAAAGTGGTTTACCAGAGAGAAGCGCTTTCTCAGCATTAACTATAACTATACGTTCGCCATAAAGTAGCCGTTTAGCAACTATACTTGCAAGTCTCCCAAGTATTAGACCTTCAGCATCAATAACTACGACATTCTTCTGCATACCCTCACCCTATGATCTTAATATTAGAGCCGTCGGGGTGTTCCTTAAGAAGATCATCTATAGTAATACATTTACCACCTACTTTTTCTATCTTCTCTTTAGCACTTTCTGAAAACTTAATAGCGGCCACTGTAACGGGATGATCTATGATGCCGGTACCGAGAACTTTACCAGGAACTACTACGATATCATTTGGCTCTGTATATCTATTTATTCTACTGAGATTTACTGCTACTCTTTTTCTTCTTGGTTTATCGAGTAGTTTAGCTACTGCTCGCCATATTTTAGCACCATTCATTCTATATGCCTTTCGTAATCTCCGCATTAGTACTCTAAGGTATACATTGGTTGGGCCTGTTCTTTTCAAGTAGAGGTCACCTCCTTAGAGGCTGATAGAAGGGATTTTAACTGATTTATAAACTCTTCGGCTTTTGACTTTAAAATTTGAGATGATTCCACAACAATATCAGCAGGGTCTAAAGCTCCGGTTGATTCTACGTAAAATATAAACTTAGTATCATCCCCTTTAACGTATATAGCTTCATTATTACAGACCTTTTCACAATATCTACATATTGTACAAGCTAGCAGGTTTTTCACTAAAACTTCCCCATTTTTAAGTTCAAGAACATGACGAGGACAATATTTAACGCAGTCGCCACATCCATTACAACGTTCTCTATTTATCTTCACTATAGGAAAATACTTATAGCTACATGCAGAGACAGGAGTCCATTTAGCGTGTTCCTTTCCTCTTCCAAGACGAGCATAAGCCTCTAATACTATCTTCTGACCTTTAATAAGCTTGGCAATTGGGATATTGTCGGAAACAGGTTTTATTCTTGGATCCTCAGATTTAAGATCACCTGAATATACTATTAATGGACCATCTATAGCTTCTATATCGAGTATTAGCCTAGTTTGATATTTGCTGAGATCTTCTTCCTTCCTTGCAAGTTCTAGTAAAGTAGGGTCTGTCCTTAAGGGTATAAGCGCTAACCTATGAGCTAATATCTCATCGTAGAGTACTGAGGTATTTTCTAAGAATACAATTTCATCTATAGCCATAGTAGGAACTTCAGATATCATTATTCGCCTAAGTGCGTTGACGAAAGCAGGATTACTACCCTCTACTATGAATGAGATACGCTCATTAGTTAACTCTAGAATCTTCACTTTCAATATGCTACACCTTAACGCATAGGCTTTTGCTTCTTGCCAGTAAGTAATGCCTTTAAGGAGACTCCATTAACTTTTATTACCTTAAATCGAACACCAGGTAGGTCTCCGTACGCTTTACCTTCTGGGCCACCTATTCTTTCGATTATGACTTCATCATGTTCATCAATGAAGTTTAGAGCACCGTCTCCAGGGACGAAGGCTGTAACTTGTTTACCATTTTTGATTAACTGTACTCTAACGCATTTTCTTACAGCGCTGTTTGGCTGTCTACTTTCGATTCCTACTTTTTCAAGTACTATGCCTCGAGCCATTGGTGCGCCTTCTAATGGATCCATTTTCTTATCTAAACCTAGTATACGCTTCTTATAGTAGATATCACTCCATCTGAACTTCTTTCGTTTTAACCGGAGTTTCCTAGCTGCATATAGGCCTTTAGGTGATTTAGATCCTGGCATATGTAAATACCTCTCTTTTAAGGATAGATAAGGGGTATAAATTTGTTACTTAAATTGTTAGGGTATTACAACATTATCTATATCAAAGTATCTCTTGGCTAAGATTCGGGCACGGCTAATGTTTCTACCATCTCTACCTATTGCCAAGCCTTTATGAGCAGGGTCTACCATAACTATAGCGATTTTTCTTCCATCGCTAGTTTTAGTTATACGTACACCTCGAACTTTAGCTGGAAAGAGACTATTTGCTATTAGTTTTTCTGGAGTATCTGCATACTCTACAACCTCAATGTTTTTTCCTAATAGTTTTCTTAGTTGTTTAACCTTAATCCCATTCTTACCTACAGCTAGACCAACTTCACCTGGCTTAACAAGAAATATTAGTCTGTTCATATGGGAGTCAAGTACACAATCCCTAGTAGAAGCTCCTGTGATACTTTCGAAAAGGCTTATGTATCTCATTTCTTCTACTGTTAACTTAATATTTGGGATTTCATATCACCCCCTTATGGTACTTTCTAATTCAGCCAGTCTAAGAATCTCAGATTCCCCAGGATCAATTATTGCTAAGGAGGATACCATAAAGGGTTTCCCACATAAACCTCCAAGGTCCCAACTAGATCCTGGAAATATGTATACAGGCACTTGAGCTATCTTTGCGTAATAAATTATCTCCTTCTTAATCCTTTCAGGGGCATTATTAGCCACTATTATGAGTTGGGCTTTACCGAACATACATGCTTTAAGCGTCTGCTTGTAGCCTAGAATTATTTTCCCAGTTTTCATTGCAGTCCTAAGCTCCCTTCCAAGATCCATAGATTTACTCACCTTCCTTAAGTTCACTTAAAGTCTTATCTTTCAGAGTATTTTCCTTTTGTAATTGTCTTATACTCATTAATAGGCTTACCATTCCACTTCCAACAGGTACTAAATTTGAACCGACAATAACATTTTCTGCGACTCCTTTGAGTTCATCCATAGCCCCTTTGACCGCTGCATCAACTAGATGTTTAACGGTCACCTCGAATGCAGCTCTAGCAAGGACACTTTCTTTCTCACCGCTAACACCATGTCTTCCTATTTGCCTGACTTTGCCAGTAGCAGTCATTACATCTGCTACTAGCATTATATGTCTTATATCTACGTCAAGACCCTGTTCTTCAAGGACTCTAATTATTTCATTCATTATAGCGTTTCGTGCAGCTTCTATGCCTAGTACTTCAGCTATTTCGTGTATATCATTAGTCATAGTACGGGAGGGATCTACTCCATCTACGTTTAATACTGCAGCTAAGTTACTGCCTTCTGCAACTAATATGTATTCATTGTTTTCTTTACGTATTACCACACGTTTTATGCCTTTAATACCTTTAAGCTTAAGTTCTAATACTCGGTCACGAATTTTTCTTAACTTAGTTAGATCGGTTACATCGCTAGGTGTAAAGTATATAATATTTTCTTTAACTTGTACCTCACCTTTAAGTCTATGTAAAGCTCGTACTATACGATCTGCCGTTAAGCCCTTATTTTCTAGCATATCGGGATCGAGTTCAAGCATTATAGAGAATGTGGCTAGGTCTAGTTCTACGCTTTTTATTACATTCTCTATAGTGGTGTATTCGATCTTCTGAGCAACTTCCATAGCTTTTTCTTTGTCATAACGATGCTCTTTATCTAAATAAATGGTCATTATAGGAGTTGATGGGGTTCTGCGAGCATCGACAATCTCTATGAGCCTTGGAAGGCCTAGTGTTATATCGAATTCTCTAACGCCTGCGTAGTGGAAAGTTCTTAGAGTCATTTGTGTGCTAGGCTCTCCTATCGACTGTGCAGCTACTGTACCTACAGCTTCTCCTGGCTCTACAAGCGATTCTTCATACTCTGTAACTACTCTTTCTAAAATTTCTTCAACTTCTTTTTTAGTTAGTTTAAGGTCACTTTTAACTAATTTTTCTTTTAGCTCTTCTAATAGAGAATTAGGCAATCTATTCTCTAGTTCTTTAATTTTATTAATTATATACTCTTGAGAGGCTATTTCTTCTAGTTTAATCTTAGCTTCGCTCATCTCTCTTATTCACCACCTCAGCTATTATATCATCTAATAAGATAGCTTTCCCATGATAGCTTCTAGCCGGATCTACACCATCTTCACCATATTTGAATTGCACTATAGTACCTTCAGCTGTTCTTACAGTTTCATCGTATTCTACATGTACATCTTGCAATGCATTAATAAGTCTTCTCTGCATGTAGCCACTCTGAGAAGTGCGCACTGCAGTATCTACTAGTCCTTCCCTACCAGTCATTGCATGGAAGAAGAACTCTACTGGATTAAGGCCCTTTTTGAATGAGCTAAAGACAAATCCTCGAGCTTCAATGCCAAGATCCCCAGGTTCAAAGTGAGGTAGTGGTCTTTGAGTATATCCTCTATGTATACGCTCGCCTCTTAAGTGTTGTTGTCCAAGACAAGCACTCATCTGCGTTACATTCACTATATTTCCTCTAGCGCCACTTTGCGTCATTATGAGGACCTCATTGTCTAAACCCATGTACTTACTAGCGATTCTACCTGCCTCATCTCTAGCTTCAGCTAATACCTCGATAATTCTTAATTCAAGGGTCTCCTCTAAGGTTTTACCTGGCTGAGATTCAAGCTTCCCAGAATGGTACTCTTTTATTAATTCACTAACTCTTTCATCTGCTCTAGAGAATATCTGTTCTATCTCATTTAGTGCTTCCTTAGGCAGATCTAAGCTATCCAATCCCATTGTGAAGCCATGTCTATCTAAGAAGTAAAGTAGCATTCTAAAGCAAGTGTCCATGAACATTCTAGCTTTATCAGTGCCATAAATTTTAACTATCTTATGAAGGAGAGACTCAGTTTTCTCAGCACCAATACTAGCTTTATCTATTACTCCCATTATAAGTTTACCATCTCTAATTACTACATAAGCATCTATAGGACATTTCTCCTTCAGACAAGTGAAGCACTTTAAGCATATGTTTGCACGTGATGTATAGTTTAGCCCTTTAAAGAGAAACACACTGAAGATTTGCTTTCCAGTCCAAAGTTCCCTAGGCTTCATTATAGCAGGCTCTGGTAACTCCCCTTTATAATTACCGGCCATTAATAGTTGCGATGCTTTTTCCCTATCAAGTAGAGTACTCTTAGAGGTTAGCAAATATGCAGCAGTTATATAGTCATGAATTGCACCCATTATTGGGCCACCATATCTCGGAGAGAGTATTTGCTCTTGGACTAGCATTAATATACGTGCTTCAGCACGTGCTTCTTCACTTTGGGGGACGTGCAAATTCATTTCATCACCATCGAAATCAGCGTTGTAAGGTGGACATACTAATAGATTTAGTCTAAATGTTCTATAAGGCAAGACACGGACCTTATGTGCCATCATAGACATCCTATGAAGAGATGGTTGTCTATTAAAGAGCACTATGTCTCCATCCTTTAAGTGACGTTCAACCATGTATCCTGGTTTTAAAGCTTCAGCAAGTGCTTTTCTATCTTTAGGAAATCTTAAGTCTATACGTCTACCGTCAGGTCTTATTATGTAGTTAGCTCCTGGATATTTGAATGGACCATTTATTACAAGCTGTCTCATTTCTTCTAAGTTCCATTCAGTTACTCTTTCAGGTACAGTTAATATCTTAGCGATATCTACAGGCACTCCAACTTCATTTATACTTAGGTTAGGATCTGGTGAAATTACAGTACGTGCAGAGAAATCAACACGTTTACCTGAGAGACTTCCTCTAAATCTGCCTTCTTTTCCTTTTAGTCTTTGTGCTAATGTTCTTAATGGTCTTCCTGAACGATGTCTAGCAGGGGGTATACCAGGCACTTCATTATCAAAGTATGTAGTAACGTGATATTGAAGTAGCTCCCATAGATCCTCTATTATAGGTTGGGGGGCTCCTGCTTCAATATTTTCACGAAGTCGTTCATTGATTCTTATAATATCAACTAATTTGTGTGTTAAATCATCTTCTGAACGTACTCCCGACTCTAAGGTTATGGATGGACGAACAGTAACAGGTGGGACAGGTAGTACTGTTAAGATAAACCATTCTGGTCTAGCATTCTCAGGATTTATCCCTACGAGTTTAAGATCTTCATCAGGTATTCTCTCAAGACGTTCGCGTATTTCAGTAGGTAGAAGTCTAACTAGACCTTCTTCGCGCTCTTCATAAAATGTAGTAGGTTTCTCTAGTTTTATTTTATACTGCTTAGCATGACAATGAGGACATTCTGGCGTGTCTATAGCTTTCTTTAATATAACTTCCGCTAATTTAGCACTAAGGGCTCTCCATCTTTTCTGATATCGATCCATTCTTTCTCGATACTTTTCTAGCTCACTTTCGGATATTAACAAACGACCACATCTTCTACATGTAGCTCTAAGTAGCTGATGAATTACTTTTACGAATTCTACATGAATAACAGGTCTAGCAAGTTCTATATGTCCAAAATGTCCTGGACATAAACCCACGGGATTTCCACAAGTTTCGCATCTAACTCCAGGTTCTATAGTGCCTAATCTTCTATCCATTAATCCCGATCTTATGGGCATACCATCTTCGTCATAGGTGTCTGCAGTAATTATTGCAGTTACAGACATCTTACGTATTACGTCAGGATTTAAAAATCCGAATTCTATTGCCTTTATCTTCTTAAGTGTATTCATTAATGACATTACTTACTCACCTCAGTAATATCACCTAGTATTAACTTTGGATATATGCACATGCTCATTAATTCCTGTAGTAATAACTTGAAGGCGTAAGAGACTTCAACCGGATGCAAATCTCCTTTGTCTCCATGTATTGGGCAAATAAGTTTATCACGCTTTCTATCATACCAGCCGATCATACCACACTTGTTGCATATATAAACTAGATATTTATCGCTCTGTTCAAAAAGACGTTCTCTTAGTAGTACTGAAGCACCATGTCCTATTAATGTATCACGTTCCATTTCTCCGAATCTAAGCCCTCCTTCTCGAGCTCTTCCTTCTGTAGGCTGTCTAGTTAATATCTGCACAGGACCTCTAGCCCTGGCGTGCATTTTATCAGCTACCATATGGTGTAGCTTTTGATAGTAAACTATACCTATAAATATAGGAACCTCTAGTAATTCTCCGGTTACTCCATCATACATAGTTTCCTTTCCATCAGGCCGATATCCTAATTTTAACAATTCTCTTCGTAGGCTCTCTTCATTCTCACCACAGAAGGGGGTGCCGTCTACGAAGCGTCCAGAGAGAGCTGCAACTTTACCACCTAAGGATTCAAGAAGCTGCCCTAGTGTCATTCGAGATGGAATAGCGTGAGGGTTTATTATTAAGTCCGGAACTATTCCCTCTTCTGTAAAGGGTAGATCCTCTAATGGAACGATCATACCTATTACTCCCTTCTGACCGTGTCGTGATGCGAATTTGTCTCCTAATTCGGGTATTCTTAAATCACGAACGCGTACTTTGATGAGTTTATTACCATCAACATTTTCAGTTATTAGAACTAAGTCTACAACTCCACGTTCGCCGTGTCTCATACTAACTGATGTATCTCTTCTAGTACTAGCCATCTCAAATGTTCTATATTCTTCGAGGAATCTTGGTGGTGAGGTTCTCCCTATTAATACTTCTCCACCTGAAACGAAAGCTTCAGGTTCAACTATACCATCTTCTCCTAAGTGTATATAGGCTTCAGATGCTCTATATCCTCTGACGGTAGGTTCAGGTATCTCTATATGATCTTCTTCTCCTCCAGGATATTTTCTTTCTTCAGCTTCATACGTCCTAAAGAAGGTGGATCTTGCCAAACCACGTTCTATAGATGCTTTATTCATTATTATAGCGTCTTCTATATTGTATCCTCCCCAAGTACTTACCATAACAATCATATTTTGACCAGCAGGTCTTTCTGCATATCCTATAAGCTTTAGTCCTCGAGTCTGTACTAGCGGAGTTTGAGGATAGTGAAGTAAATGCATTCTAGAGTCAAGATAGTATCGGAAATTAATTAGGGGTATACCTAAAGCCTGTTTACCCATAGCCGCTTCATATGAGTTACGTGGAGATTGATTATGTTCTGCATAAGGTATTATCGAGGCAACGACACCTAATATAGCACTAGGTACAAGTTCTACATGGGTTACCTTAGGCGTTATATCCTCAGGATTTATTGCTATATATGCGTTTTCTTCCTCTTCTGCATCAAGGTACTCTATTAGACCACGTTTGATTAAGTCATACCAGCCCCATTCTCCTTTTCGTACTTTCTCTATGTGTTCAGGCTTTATTTTAAGTTCACAATTTTCTACAACAAGAAGGGGCCTTTGGATCCTGCCAGCATCACAATTTACATATATCTCATCAATATACTTTGTTCTGTAATGAGCTATGTTAACTTCATAACTTAATTGACCTCGCCTTCTTAACCGCCTTATCTCCTTAACTAATTTTTCAGGCTTAAGATGAACACCAATCAATGTACCGTTAAGGAATACTTTTGTACCTTTAATACCCTTCATACGAGCAATATCAATTCGAATTACCCCTAATTTCTCCAGTATTGCATGTACTGATTTTTCATCAGTACCTACAGTAATTCTAGCCATTAATGCCAGATTCTTAACTAAGCCACAATTTTGCCCCTCGGGGCTTTCATTTGGACATAATCTTCCCCACTGTGTTGGATGTAGATCTCTTGCTTCAAAGTGCGGCTGACTTCTACTTAGAGGAGAGACCACACGACGTAGATGACTTAATGTTGACAAATAGTTAGTTCTATCCAATAATTGACTGACTCCAGCTCTCCCGCCTACCCAATTACCTGTAGCAAGTGCATGTCTTAAGCGCTCAGTAATTACATCAGCTCTAACAACTGTAGCTAGGTTAATGGCTCTATTCCTACTTTTAAGTCTTTCAAGTTGATAGCGTACATCATTACAGAATGTTCTAAAAGCTACACGAAATAGTTGAGCTAAAAGATCCCCTGCTAGCTTAAGTCTTTTATTAGCATAATGATCCTTATCATCTGGGAGACGTCTACCTAATGCTAATTCTATGAGTTTTTCAGCCATTTGACCTAAATAATATCCTTTAGCTCTTCGCGCCTCCTTTGTACTGCCCAAATGTGGTAAGAAATAACGATCTATAATTTGTTCTGCCCTCTGGATTCTATACTCTCTAGTCTGACCTATAGCAACTCTACTACCAATGTAGTTGAGAGCGTCTTCGGAGTTCTTTATTGAAGTAGCCTGCATTAATGTAGGAATAAGTTCTTCTTGTATTTCAGGATTGTCACTAACAGCAAGTACTATCTCTCTGTCACTTTCAAATCCTAATGCTTTCATCATAATTGCAAAGGGGATACGTTCAGGTATAGCAGGGAAGGATACGTAAAGTACGCCATTTTTTAGCATTTCTACTGTAACTGGAACTCGTACAGAGCTTGTAGCTGAAAAAACCTTAGCTGTGTAAGCTACTGATGAACTTGCACCACCTTTATCAACTAGGACTCTATTGATAGCTAAATCTTCTTGAGCTACTAGTACCCTTTCGGATCCATTTATTATAAAATAACCACCTGGATCCCTAGGATCTTCACCTACAGCCATTAACTCCTCTTCACTCATTCCGTATAAGGTACACTTTACAGACTTAACCATTATTGGTATTTGGCCTATATACACTTCAATAGGTTCTCTCTCTTCACCATTTATGACAGGGATCATAGTTAGATATATTGGAGCAGCATATGTTAGATTCCTTAAACGCGCTTCTAGGGGCAAGATTTCGTTTTCAGAACCATCTGCCTCTCTTACTCTAGGCTTACCTATTCTGATTTTTCCTAACTTAACATAATAATTAGGTATATCTGTTTCTATGACTCCCTGCTCATTAATTATCTCCTGTAGGCGTCTTTCTATAAAATCATTATAGCTATCCAGATGTTGTCTAACTAAACCATGTTCTTTTATGAAAGTCTCAAGTAAGAACCATCTATCATCTATACTTATATTACTCAATCTATACCACCTCTTAATCTTATCCAGGTACTACATACCTATAGGCTACAGTCTCTCCAGCAGTAGGACTTTTTCTAATTATCTTGATTATATCACCGGGTTTGGCACCTAAAGCACGAGCTGCGGGATCTGAGGCTTTAATCCAGGGTAATTGCCATGGCTCTATGCCTAATTTTTCCAGAACCTCCTTGGCTTCCTCTTTACTAAGAAGTATATGCTTAGGCACCAATACATGATCGAATATATTAAACTTTTTAGGCATGATTTCACGCTAAGAAGTTCTCTAAATGTGCTAATACCACACTCAAGATTGATTGATATAAATTTTACTATCGTTAAGGAAGGAACTCAATGTTTGACTTATGTAAATAGACAGGACTTTTGAGCCTCCCTAATTACTATTGAATAATAATTCCTAAAGAGATATAATATGAATATAGAATGGACTTTATAAATCTCCATGCCCAAGTCACTTTTATAAAGCATTAATCATTATTAATTAATTCTATTAGAAGCAGTTTGTGAAAACTTAAGCTTCGCTAGAACTTCCCGATGATAATGAAGGCGGGCCGGCCGGGATTCGAACCCGGGACCACTGGGTTAAAAGCCCAGCGCTCTACCTGGCTGAGCTACCGGCCCCTCATCTGTTTAGATGATAAGTTCTCACCTATAAAACTCTTACCCAATACACTACATTAAAAGCCGCTTTTTATAGGATTTCCAGACTTAATAATCTCCCTTAGGAAAGACGTAGCATAAAAGCCTTTTTCAAGGAAAAACTCAAGTTTGGCTTTAATAAAGCTAGGAAACGCATCATCCAAGAGAGTAGTTATCTTTATTCTAAAGTCATATTGAGTTATCTTTCTATATCCTCCTCTTAATCTAGGGAAGAATCGGGAAATACTATAAAAGTGAGAAGGACTAATTCCTTCTTCCTCTAGAATCTCTCTTTCAATTTCTCCAATGAAGGAATTATGGAATTTATAATCGAAACCTATGATTCTTTGACATATAACTCCTCTTTCTAGGTCTACAAGTTTTTGGAGATAAGATATATTGCTCGATGTAGCAGTAATAATAGCATCTTTATGTGTTAAATACACTAGATCCCCATCTATGACGTCCTTAAGAGAAATTCCAAGTAAAAGCCTTTTACTTAAGATTCTATTGAAGAGATATGATTGATAAGCTTCTATAAACATACCTCTAAGCCACTTAGGCAGAACACAAAAGCACCTTTCATACTTGTTAGGATGCTTTATTAGGTAATTCAATATTAACCTTTCATAAGACAAAGATTTAGGAAATATCCTAAGAGCTCCTCTCAAGTCCCAAGTAGCCTTAAGATAGGCTCTAGCTTTCTTAGCAATCTCACTTTCATAAGGATAGATTGAAGTAAGGATCTCCTTAGTTGCGGACTTGTAATTACCTAACAATACATATTTGCCTATGATATGTGTATTTGGGCGAATTGTACCGAATCGTTGATAACCGTAGAAGTTAGGAATCCCTCCTAGTTCTCTTAACTCAGAAAGAATTTTACTAAGTGATACGATACATGAAGAGGAAGGTATTCTCCTTATTACAACATGGAATAAGTTTCCTTTATTACAGCCTGGGTAAAGCCTCCATGGATAGCGTGAAATGAAGCTAACTCTTAGGAA
>Ga0180301_10003093_pt1 | contig 13065 bp, 14 predicted proteins | sample GuaBasSediGuay16_FD_121797 | JGI IMG/M metagenome (GOLD analysis project Ga0180301, IMG submission 121797) | Subseafloor sediment microbial communities from Guaymas Basin, Gulf of California, Mexico - Guay16, Core 4569-2, 12-15 cm | ecosystem: Environmental > Aquatic > Marine > Hydrothermal...
CCTTGGAAATCGCCGATAGGGGATATGTGCTACAGACAGGTAGAATAGTGACAGAGGGTAGTTCAAAAGAGCTTCTTGAAAGTGACCTTTTTAGGAAGGCATTCTTGGGGATCTGATGATTGTAATTGGCGCTGATACGGGCGGGACCTTTACGGATTTTGTCTATAAAGACGGGGACAGCTGGGGTGTGTACAAGGTCTTATCTACCCCGTGGAATCCAGCTGAAGCCGTTCTTAAGGGTCTCAGGCATATTGCACAGGGTAGAAAAAAACAGGTGGTCCACGGCTCAACGGTGGCTACAAATGCCATACTGGAGAGAAAAGGGGCAGTAACCGCCCTCATAACAAATCGCGGTTTTGAAGACATCCTGGAAATTGGCCGGCAAAACAGATCCTGGCTCTATGACCTCGCCTATAGAAAGGAGCCACACCTGATCCCCCAGGGACTCCGTTTTGGGGTAAAGGGGCGTATCCTTAATACGGGTGAAGAACTGGAACCCTTGGATGAAAAGGATGTGCGGGAAGCAATAAGAAAGGTTACGGATGCAGGGGCGGAGTCTGTGGCCGTATGCCTTCTTTTCTCCTATGCCAATCCCGCTCATGAAAAGAGGGTAGGAGAGCTTCTTGCGCCAGAGCATGTCTCCACTTCGCCATCCCACGAGATACTGAGCGAATTTCGGGAATTTGAGCGCTTTTCCACCACTGCAATCAACGCATATGTTTCGCCCAAGATGCGCAAATACATAGGCTACCTGATAGAGCAATTGGACCAGGGCGATATTCTCAGCATTATGCAATCAAACGGAGGTAGCATATCCGCAGAAACTGCCATGCGCGAGTCAGTGCGCACCATTTTGTCCGGGCCCGCAGGGGGTGCTGTGGGTGCCTATGAGATAGGTAAGGCCGCCGGATATGAAAAACTTATTACCTTTGATATGGGTGGCACCTCAACCGATGTGTCCCTCGTTGATGGGGCCCTGTCCCTTACGGTGGAATCAAGCATCTCGGGCTATCCACTAAAGGTCCCCATGCTCGATATTCATACAGTGGGTGCCGGTGGAGGGTCCATTGCCTACCTTGACGAAGGGGGCTCACTAAGGGTTGGGCCAGAGAGTGCAGGAGCCGACCCTGGTCCAATCTGCTATGGAAAGGGAGAGAGAATTACGGTAACAGATGCAAATCTTTACCTGGGCAGGCTCATCCCGGAATATTTTCTGGGTGGTAATATGCGGCTGGAGGCACGTCGGCTGGAGAGCTATTTTCAGGAAATGGCCGGGAAGACCGGGCTTGAAAAAATTGAGCTGGCAGAAGGGATCCTGGACATTGCTAACACGGCCATGGAAAAGGCGATTCGGGTGATATCCGTTGAACGGGGCCATGATCCCAGGGAGTTTGTCCTATTTTCTTTCGGAGGAGCAGGTGGAATGCACGCCGCATTCCTAGCAAGGCTGCTTAATATACCCAAGGTACTTGTGCCAGAGAACCCTGGTATCTTGTCAGCCATAGGCATGCTCATGGCCGATGTCATCAAGGACTACTCCTATACCATAATGAAAAACCAGTTTACCACTACAAGGGAAGAACTATCGAAGCTTTTCCAATCCTTGGAAGATAGGGGCTCGCAGGATCTTGCTTCAGAGGGCATATCAGGGGAGAAGATGGTCATGGAGCGCTACCTTGACATGCGCTACGAGGGGCAGTCCTATGAAATCATAGTGCCATTTGAAGGGGATTACATTGAGGGTTTTCATTCACTGCATGAAAAGACCTACGGGTACAGAAATGAAGACAAGATCGTTGAGGTAGTTAACGTCAGGCTAAGGGCCAGAGGGATACCGGAAAAACCCCAGTTCACAAGATATGAAGTAGGCCCTGAGGCCCCTGAGCCGGAAGCCATCGTGGCCGAACGGGATGTGGTCTTTGAGGGAAAGAACTACAAAACCTTGGTGTATTCAAGGGAGAAACTGGTAAGCGGCAATATGGTTAAGGGGCCGGCCATTATTGTGGAGTATTCTTCCACAATAGTAATTCCACCCTTTGCGTCAGTGAGGGTGGACGAATTTAGAAACTTGATTATAAAAGTGATGTGATGAAAGGCAATTCACAAAATAAGGTGAACCCAATTCTGCTGGAGGTCTTTAAGAACCGCTTCTCTTCCATATCCGAGGAAATGGGGGTAACCCTGAACCGTACCGCCTTTTCCCCCAACATTAAGGAGAGGCGAGACTTTTCATGTGCGGTGTTTGATGCCAGTGGCGATATGATAGCGCAGGCGGCTCACATACCTGTTCACCTGGGGTCCATGCCTCTTTCGGTGAAATCTGCCATTGATGCCACCAATTGGCAAGAAGGCGACATGGTGATGCTTAATGATCCGTTCAAAGGGGGCACCCATCTGCCGGACATAACCATTGTGGCCCCGGTGTTTTCAGGAAAGGATCGGCCGTCTTTTTATGTTGCCAATCGGGCGCACCATGCAGATGTCGGGGGAATGAGCTCGGGGTCCATGCCGCTTGCTCGATCCATTTTTCAAGAAGGGCTCATCATACCTCCTCTCAAGATTGTGGAAAGGGGAAAAATCGACCGCAAGATCATGGGTTTTCTCTTAAACAATGTGAGGACATCCACGGAGCGGGAGGGTGATTTTGCCGCACAGATCATGGCCAATATTACAGGGGTGCGCCGGACCACGCAATTGATTGACAAGTATGGCCTCCAGGTGGTGGAGTTTTATGCTTCTGCATTGATGGATTACGCGGAGCGTATGACCAGGGACACCATCAGGCGCATTCCTGATGGTTCGTATGAATTCGAAGATTACATGGATGATGACGGTTTTGGTAAGGAAAAGATACCAATTCATGTTTCAATCGAGATAAAGGGTGATCAGGCGCGGCTTGATTTCACCAAAAGCCACGATCAAGTGGAAGGCAGCATTAATGCCGTGTATGCCATAACACTTTCAGCGGTCCTTTATGTGTTTAGGGCCCTTGTGAAAAGGGATATACCCACCAATGCGGGCTGCCTGAGGCCCATTGATGTAATTACACGAAAGGGAAGCATAGTGGATGCCGAGTTTCCCTCATCAGTAGCAGGGGGAAATGTGGAGACGTCGCAGCGCATTGTTGATGTTATCCTTGGCGCGTTGTCTCAGGCCCTCCCGCAGGAGATTCCCGCGGCCCATCAGGGAACAATGAACAACATAACCATCGGGGGAATTGACCCGCGCAATGGCCAACCCTTTGCTTACTATGAGACCATAGGCGGGGGCATGGGCGCTACCGCCCACAGTGATGGGGAAAGCGCAGTCCATTGCCACATGACCAATACCCTAAACACCCCAGTAGAGGCCTTGGAGTATAGCTACCCATTCCTTGTGACAGAGTACTCCATCAGGCGAGGCACAGGGGGCAGGGGGAAGCATCGTGGTGGAGACGGGATTGTGCGGGAGATAACGCTGCTGGCTGATTCAGAAGTGACGGTGTTATCTGAAAGGCGGCTCATCCCTCCATATGGCCTGTTTGGGGGCGAGCCAGGGGCCGTTGGAAGTAATATAATCTCAAGGAACGGGGTTGCGGAAAAGATGGGAGGCAAGTTTTCAGTGTCTCTCAAAAAGGAGGATGTGGTGAGAGTGGAAACCCCAGGAGGTGGGGGGTACGGAAAGCCCGAGAGTTAAGATTGCTCAAGGGCCTGTTTTATGTCATCAATGAGGTCCTGCGTTGCCTCCAGACCCACTGATAATCTTATGAAGCTTTCAGAGATCCCCAGTTTTTCCCTATCCTGTGGGTTCATGCCGGCATGCGAGGTCTCTGAGGGTTTGGTAATCAGACTTTCCACACCACCAAGGCTTGGGGCCACAAATGGTATTCTGAGCTTTTTGATGAATTGATCCGCCTCTTCGGCTCCCCCCTTCAACTCGAAGCTAATCATCCCTCCGAATCCATCAAGCAGTCGCGCAGCTCGGTCGTGATCCGGGTGACTTTCTAGGCCAGGATAGTACACCTTTTTGACGGCCTGATGGTTTTCTAAGAATCTTGCTATGTCCAATGCGCTCTGGTTGTGGTATTTCATGCGCACGGCCAGGGTTTTGAGACCTCGATCCAGGAGAAAGCAGGCATGGGGGTCTAATGAGCCTCCCAGGTGGTTCAGCTTTCTGGTAATTTTTTCCACCAGATCCCTTTTACCAATTACGGCACCTGCTACAATGTCAGAATGTCCATTGAGGTATTTCGTGCAGCTGTGGATCGAAATATCAAACCCCCATTCAGGTGGCCTGAAGTTTATTGGACTTGCAAAGGTATTGTCTATTACAGAGATTATGTTATGCGCCTTGCAGAAACTGACAACTCTCTCGAGGTCTGCCACTTGAAGAAGCGGATTTGTAATGGTCTCTACATAAAACAGCCTGGTCTGGGGCTTCAGATGGGACTCCCATGATCCCGGGTCATTGCCAGTAACAAAGTCAAAGGTGATTCCCAGCTCAGGCAGATCGCGCGTGAAGAAGTCATGTGTCCCACCATAGAGGCAATCCTGGGCGAGGAAATGATCACCGGAGGCCAGCAAGGCCAAAAGCGTCGCAGAAATTGCGGCCATGCCACTAGCGGTCACAAGGGCTGCCTCTGCGTTTTCCAGGGCGGCAAGCTTTTTGTGCAGTGATACGTGGTTTGGGGTATTGTTAAGACGAATGTATTTTAGCTCATCATAGCTCTTTGCCCCTTCAGAAAGAAACGTGGAAGACTGAAACACGGGGAAGGCCACCGCACCCTCAATGGGCTCGGGAGGGTCCCCTGCATGAATCAGTTTGGTCTCAATTGCCTTGAATGGATTGTCCATTTTCTTATCACCTTCCTATCTATGGAATTGTTTTTATCTGTCGAATCGCTCTTGGGCCCATACATCTGCCCTTTTGTGGTAGCCCCTTTTTTCCCAGTACCCGGGGCGGTCTTCATCTATCAACTCGATCTCAACAACCCATTTTACGCTTTTGTAAGCATAACGGCTTGGAATAATGAGGCGTAAAGGGTAGCCGTGCTCAGGCTCAATGGGCTTGCCATTTCTCTCCCATGCGAGGATGGTATCGTCTGCCATGAGCACCTCAAGATCCACGTCTGAATCATAACCCCCCCAGGACTTTATCATGGCAAAACGGGCCTCTGGTTTTATGGAGGCCTTTTCAAGCAGGTCTTTGACCCTGATACCTTTCCACAGGTTATCGGGGACTGACCAGGTTTCAACACAGTGAAAGTCGCTTTTTACTTCCAATGTGTCCATGGATTGGATTTCATCGAAGGAGAGGGTAATGGGCTCTTCCACGAGGCCGGTTATTCTTACGGTCCAGGTTTTTGTGTCAGTGCTTGTCGGTTGTGACTCTGCAGTTCTTACAGGGAACTTCTTTATAAATTGTTGCCCTGGTGGTATATTGCTAGCCATCTGGGTACTCCTTTTCAAATTTATAGGAATCTATAACACAGAATATTATGCAAAGTTAACCATAAATGAAACCAAAAAGAGGTGGAAGAAAATGAGGTTAGAAAGAAAGGGCATCGTAATTCTGTTTTCTATGGCTTTGTTGTTCTTGCTGGGGCCTAACGGCTTTGCTCAACCAATTGGCATAATGTCGCCCAAGGCACAGAACATCAGCGAATATGCCCCCCTTTCGTGTCCTGGGGGCAGATTTGTTTTTGGCCAGATCTCTGATTCCAGCAAGGATCAGTACATGCTCGATACATGGACTGGAAGGCTTTGGCGGTTAAGTGAGAGCGGGGAGGTGGGAAAGTATCTTTCCCCTGTGCCATACGAGCTTAAGGGCGGCAAGTATGGTCCTGTACCGGAGGAGATGAAAAACGAAACCGTGCGCAAGGGGCATTCCCGCACGCCAAAATAGTTTTGAGGCTCCTTATCCCTGCTTTTTGCGAGAAAGCGATTTTTGACAAATATACGTCAGAGACATGAGGAGGTACACCCATGGATAAAGAAACCTTTCGTGAGTTTGGGTACAAGTTTGTGGATTGGGTCACAGACTATCTGGAGGATGTTGAAAAATTCCCGGTAATGGCACGGGTGAAGCCCGGAGAAATAAGAGAGAAGCTTCCCGACGAGCCACCTCAAGAGGGGGAGCCTATGGAAAGGCTCTTTGAAGACTTCAAGGGCATCATACTTCCTGGAATAACTCATTGGCAGCACCCATGCTGGTTCGCTTATTTTCCCGCCAACAACAGCCCCCCGTCCATTTTGGCTGAGCTTCTTACCGCAGGCATTGGTGCCCAGTGCATGATATGGCAGACCTCGCCTGCTGCCGCTGAGTTGGAAGAGGTGGTAATGGAGTGGCTACGCAGCATGCTGGGGCTGCCCGAGGGCATGCAGGGCTGCATACAGGACACGGCCTCAACTTCCACCCTTGTGGCCCTCTTGAGTGCGAGGGAGAGGGCAACCAACTTTGAGTCCAATGAAAAGGGCCTCAAGGTGCCCCTTACGGTTTATGCCTCGGAGGAGGCACACTCCAGCGTTGAAAAAGACGTGAAGATAGCAGGCTATGGCCGAGAAAATCTTCGCTACATACCCACTGATGAAAATTTTGCCATGATTCCTTCTGAATTGGATAAGGCCATTGCTGCTGACAAGGCCAAGGGCATGAAGCCCGCGTGCGTGATAGCCACCATAGGGACCACATCTTCAACCGCCATCGACCCCCTAGGGCCCATTGGTGAGATATGCGCAAAGCATGGTGTGTGGCTGCATGTGGATGCAGCCTTTGCTGGGACTGCTGCGGTCTTGCCAGAGAAGCGAGACATGCTCAAAGGGGCACAATACATGGATTCCTTTGTGTTTAATCCCCACAAATGGATGCTTACCAATTTTGATTGCTCTGCCTACTTTGTTAAGGATCCTGGCGCCCTGATCCGCACGTTCGAGATCCACCCTGAATATCTTAAAACAGGAGTGGATGCCAAGGTTAAGAATTTCCGTGATTGGGGCATCCAATTGGGCAGACGGTTCAGGGCCTTGAAGCTATGGTTTGTCCTGCGATCCTATGGAGTGGAGGGTATACAGGAATTTGTAAGAAAGCAGATCAGCATGGCCCAGATGTTCAAGGAGTGGGTGGAGGCCCATGAAAACTTTGAGCTACTGGCCCCTGTGCCGTTCAGCCTGGTATGCTTTCGTTACAATGATGGCAGGGGTGAGGAAGAGTTAAACCAGATCAACGAGAAACTGCTAAATGAGGTGAATAATACAGCAGAGGTGTTTCTCACCCACACCTCTTTACGAGGAAAGTACACGCTGCGCATGGCCATAGGCCAGAGGACCACCCAGGAACGCCATGTCAAGAAGGCATGGGATATAATCGTGGAAAGCAGTGAGAGACTGAGCAGGGAATGACGAGGAGGCTTCACTATCCAACAGTCCGGAAAGCTTGACAGGCCGGCATGTTTACGTGATCATTCTTGCGTAAGCATGGTCGATTGGGGGTCAATACCATGGAAAAGATATTTTCCACCAGACTTCATGAAAAGCTGATTCATCAAATAAATGTGATTGCCGCAAGGAAGGCGATTTCCAACAACTTCATCACCCTTCTCATCAGGATCTGCAATGAAGGTCTTTGTGGACACTGACATTCTCATTAAATGCTTCCCACTATCCTATGCCGGAAATCTCTGTTGAAAGAGGTTGGTAGAAACCAATCAGTTTTGCAATGCCTTCGGCCAGAGACCATTCTGCACGGTAATCAACGTCAAATGCCAATCATATTTACTATCCCAAAATCTGCGCGTGGTTTTGAATAAGATGGGGTTTTGCACTTGGCAACTGGAGATCAACCCGATCCTAAAATCCTGAGTACTCTTTTAGTTTCTTTTCCCAGAATTCCTTTTCCTTTTCCCGCCAGTTAGGGCCCGTAAAGAGTCGATCATAGAAGCCGCCTAACCTTTCAAACCACCTTATCCACGGGTTCCTCTTCTTTTCCTTGGCTTCAATTACGTCTGCAACAAAAAGATCGATATTACTGATCTCGTCTTTTGGGGCATAGTACCCAGCCCCTTCCTCGGCCGCCTTTTTAAGGTTCTCCTCAGACAAGGCATGGGCGGTCAGCATTAATGCGGGGATACCTCGTTGTTTTGCGATCTGTAACAACTCAAACCCTTGCACACCCATGATGTCCAATACGGCTACATCATAGTCGTTTGTCTCCAAGAGTTCTTTGGCTTGTTCAAAGCTGGAGGCCCTGTCAATTTTACACATTTCCAATAACTCGCTCAGCGTGTTCAGGACATCTTCTTCGTCGTCAACTATAAGGACTCTTTTTCCGGTAATAATCTTTTTGGGATCCATTTCATAGGTCTCCTTATTATATGGGTTAGATAGCTTCAAATATAAGGATGTCCAGCCACCTGTCAAGACGGGATACTGGCATATAAGACCTTAAGAGTCCAGCTAATGTTAGAGTTCAAATCCTTCGTGGAATTCTTTAGGGCTTGTCCCTCTGGCTATGGAGGCCCAAACCCCGCCTATACTGAGGATAATGAAGACTACCAGCGCCGCCACTATGCTCTTCATGAGCAAAGGGTACTGCTGTTGGGTGATCTTGACCCGACCCATCACTATGCTGAATATAACGGTGGATATGCCCATGCTCAACATCATTCCCAGGCTTCGCATGGTGGCCACAGCACCTGAGGCAATTCCCAGAAATCGTTTTTCTACAGAACCCATTATTGCGTTGGTATTGGGTGAAGAAAACAAGGCAAAGCCAAGGCCCAAGACCACGTTGCACCCCACTATATAGGCCAGGGATGTTGTTGGCTTTAGGGGGCTTAGAAGGGCCAGGCTGAAAGTCCTATGTAAACAGCCGCCACATTAATACCCAAGACCTTTCCCCTTTCATCAGGTGGGTATACGGAGACAAGGATCGCCATACCTGTTGCAAAGACCATGGCGTTGCCTACGCCCTGTATAACCCTGAACACAACAAGCATGGACGTGGAAAAGGATGCTGCACAAAAGACCGAAGAGATAGTGAAGACAATAATCCCCATTGTAAATATTTTCTTCCTCCCGTAAATGTCACCCAGCTTGCCACTGGGAACGAGGAATACGGCTACGGCCAAGAGATATGCCGTGGCTACCCACGTCAACATGACTGCGTCCATCTGTAGTTCTTTTCCTATGACCGGCAGCGCCACGTTTATGGACGAGCCCATGAAGGGTGTGATGAACGAGTTGAGCGTGGCAATAACTAGTGCAGATTTCTTGGTCTGTTCTGTATCCATAGGGATAAAAGTCCAGGTGGTGTCGGATTATCTCAAATGACCTTTAAGGCTGTGGTCGGTCTTAATTGAGCTTCAGACCCTGACAAATACACCCTAAAATCTCTGATCCTCAAAGGAGGCAGGATCCCAAACAGGCCTTCTAAATCAATATCTTCCCATTGATCCGGTATGTCCATATCGTATGGTTCCTTTTTGAAGGTCAACAAAAAATTTTGAGCTTCAGGGCTTGATTTTATTACGATTGCCGACTACGATTACCGATATGAATTCTGAGCTAAAAAATATTACCCGTGAAATCCTGCTTGGTTTTTGGAAGGTTCATATCCTCCACCATGCGGCTGAGGGCCCGGTTGTGGGGCAGTGGATGCTTCAGGAGTTACGTCGCCACGGGTATGAGCTGAGTCCCGGCACCCTGTATCCCCTGCTCCAACGCATGGAACGAAACGGTTGGCTGCGCTCCGAGGTAGACCCACAAGGTGGCCCTCGCGCAAGGAAAAACTATTACCTTACCCTAAAGGGCCAAGAGGTATTGAAGTTTATAAAGGATCGAGTGGAAGAACTGTGGTGGGAAATCAAAGATGAAGCAGACAAATGAAATAACAAGAGCCACAGCCAGCGCCAATACCCAGCAATCTAGAAAAGATACTCCTTGTATTGAAATGGAGGATGTCACGGTCCGTTTTGATGGGAAGACTGTGCTCGAAAAATTTTCTTTGATGGTGGACAGGGGTGAAAAGGTGGTGTTGACAGGGCCATCAGGACGAGGCAAGAGCACGGTTCTTCGCTCCATCCTGGGTTTTGTGGTACCAGAGTCAGGGACGATTCGGGTCTTGGGCGAGCCCCTGTCTTCTGGGGCAATATGGCGCTTGCGGACCTTGATTGGTTATGTTCCCCAGGAGCCAGATTTGGGCTCCGGATCGGTGCGCGACTGGCTTGAGAGGCCTTTTTCCTATCGCGCCAATAAGGAGCTCAAAAAGAATTTGGCTAAGCTTCCGGAGATGTTTCATCAATTTCTTTTGCCGTTGGACCTTCTGGAAAAGGATGTGGAGACTCTATCAGGGGGAGAAAAACAGCGTGTTACCATAGTCTCGGCCCTGTTGCTTCAAAGGCCTATTCTGCTCCTGGACGAGCCCACTTCAGCCCTAGATGAGGCGAGCCGAAAAAGGCTGACAGAATTCTTAAGCCTTTCATCAGATCTCACAGTCCTAATGGTATCTCATGAGCCAGAGCTTCTGAGGGCAGCAGACAGGAAAATCAAGCTCTCCTAAAGGAGAAATATGATGGGAGCGGTTGATCTTAGTATCGACGGATTGGTTATTTATTACATCTTGCTCATAATACCGCTTGGATTGATGCTGTGGCTTCACATACCCATGATTGGGAAAACCCTGGTTTCTATAGTCCGAATGACCCTTCAGCTTGCCTTTGTGGGACTATATCTTCAAGTGGTTTTCAAGATCAACAGCCCCTGGCTCAATTCTCTATGGCTTGTGGTTATGGTAGGGGTAGCGGATTTTTCCATTATCAGGGGGTGTGGACTGCGGCTTGCCAGATTTGCAGGTCCACTTTTTGGAGCCTTGGTGGCGGGAACAGCCCTTCCTCTGCTGTTTTTTGTTGGCCCCCTTTTAAAGCGTCCTAATCTGATGGATGCCCAATATGTGATCCCCATTGGTGGTATGATCCTGGGCAATTGCCTAAGGGCAGACATCATCGGGATCAGGAATTTCTATGAGTCTCTTAAAAAGGGAGAAAAGGCCTTTATTCTAAGTCTTGCCCAAGGAGCACGCCTTAAGGAGGCAATCCTGCCCTATTTAAGAGATGCGTGTGAGGCAGCCCTCATGCCAACTGTTGCGACCATAGCCACCATTGGTTTGGTAGCCCTTCCAGGGATGATGACAGGGGTAATTTTGGGTGGAGCCAATCCGGTCACCGCCATAAAATACCAGATCGCCATAATGATCGCCATCTTTACTGGCACTGCGATCACAGTGGTTCTAGGGATACTGATGACGATCAGGAGTAGTTTCACACCATACGGAGTGCTGGATGTGGCTTCATTCAGCAAGTGATCCTGACAGGTATGAGATGCCTATAATCTAAAACCTGAACCGAATGCCCCCGGTGAATCCGTAATCAGGGGCACCGTCAGAAAGCCCGAGTAAAAGCCCTGCGCGCTCTACGTCAAAGCCAAACTTTCTCTCCGAAGCCAACGATTGGATGATCCCTGGCAGGCCCTGCTGCTCCCACAGTCTTTCGAAGACCAAGCAGGGGCTCCAGGCATTGGCCTTGCGGGTGGAGACTTTGGGATCCTTGCTTTGGGATATCACCCGAAGGGTTTCGGAGAAGCGAGAAAGGCTTTGGACCAATGCGTCTATCTGACCAGAGGCCTTGAGGTGACCCAGACGCCCCAGCGTGGCGATGACCCGCTGGCGCACGGTTGAGCCATCTCGAAAAGACTCTACGATCTGTAGGTAATCATGGGGATGCTTTTTGGACCCGCTTTTCCTCCCTGGCGAGCAGTGAATAGGAACCATCTCTTTTTTTCCCTTGACTTTCCGCAAAATACGGCATAATTTGCCGCATGATTAGAACTAGTTCCTACGATATAAGAATTCCTCACCATGAACAAGGGGTTGAGGGCCTGATAGACCGATTCCGCAAGAGAACCGGTCAAGGGCCAGCCTTCTCAGTCGGGGGTATGGCCTTGGGCTTTGAGGATATTGCAGCATGTCGCCTGAAATTCTTATTGGGCGCACACCTCATCGGGAGATATGGATAATCCTTTTTAAAAGAGGGGGAAGGACCTATGAACTTTGCCGATTATCTTCGAAACAATGCCTTCAAGTATCCGAAAAAAGTTTCCCTCATCGAAAGGCATCCAGCCAAAAATCACAGACGCACTCTGACTTGGGAAGAATTCAATGCCGAGGCAAACAGGATCGGCAACTACCTCAAGAAGGAGGTGGGCATCCAAAAAGGCGATCGTGTCTTGCATCTGTTCAATAATTCAGTGGAATGGCTGACCTTTTACTTTGGCATTATCAAGATCGGGGCGGTGGTCGTGCCATTGAATTTCCGGTTCATCGAGTCGGATATTATCTATGCGGCGAACGTTGCCGAACCTGTCGCCTTTGTGTTCGGATCTGAATTTCAGGAGCGGATTCTAAACACCCGCGATCAACTTGATACCGTCCGGGCCTTCATCACAACTGGGGACCAATGCCCGGAAGATATGATACCCTTCTCCTGTATACTAAATTCCACAGATGTGGAGGAATGCGTGATCCCCATGAAGGATGAGGATGATCTGGCCGTCATGTTTACCTCGGGCACTACGGGCAATCCAAAGGCGGTGGTTCACACCCATGGGAGCATGAACGCCACGGCAATCGGGAATGGATTGAGTCTTCCCCTGGCCATGGAGGATAATTTTTTGATTGTGCTTCCCCTGTATCACTCAGGCAGCCTTTTCATGTGGTTCCCTTATCTTGCCGTTGGGGCCCCGGCCACGCTCATCCGGGAATACCGAGAACCCGTATGGCTGCTGGAGGCTATCCACGAGGAAAAGGCCACCGCGTTCCTTGCGGTTGTTCCCATATGCGTGGACCTGTTGAACCAGATCGAAAACCGAGAGATCGATTTGTCTCAATACGATCTTTCTTCGTGGAAATACATTATCACCGGAGCGCAGCCGGTCCCGCCCCACATCTTCAAGAAATTGATGTCCCATCTCCCCTGCAGGATTGTCCATGCCTACGGCACAACAGAGGCAGGCGGGGGCGCCACTTGGACTATCTATC
>Ga0180301_10003094_pt1 | contig 13064 bp, 18 predicted proteins | sample GuaBasSediGuay16_FD_121797 | JGI IMG/M metagenome (GOLD analysis project Ga0180301, IMG submission 121797) | Subseafloor sediment microbial communities from Guaymas Basin, Gulf of California, Mexico - Guay16, Core 4569-2, 12-15 cm | ecosystem: Environmental > Aquatic > Marine > Hydrothermal...
ATTTAAGATTGTTTAGGATTGCAAGTGTAATTTTTAGTTAATTTTTACTATATCTCCTGTCTTTTCATAATGTACTTTTTCTAGATTTTATTGGCAAAAATAATTTGTGCTATAAATCTAATATTGTTATTTATGGAAAAATGCAGGTAAAATAAGACTAAAAATGTCGTAAGAAATGCTAGTAATGTTTAGAGTACTTGTTTTCAACTAACATAAATAGTGTGAAAGTGATTATATTTTATTAATTCAATGGAGACCATTAATAGAATAGCTATATGATTCAGGTGATATGACACAATGTTTCAACTATCTTTTTCACTGTCTTGTGGACTTTTAGTGCTAGATGATGTAATAGTTCATTTTCAATGGAGGCAAAATTATGAATGTTTCATATGCTAATGGATTATTTATCAGTTCTTTGAATTTTATTCTGTTATTGTGTATATAATAGTTTCATATTCCATTATTTTCCTTCGCTTTTTTCTCTAAAAATTTAAGAATGTTTCCTATACTTTTTTAATATTTTATTGCCTGCACATTCTTTCACCAAAATAATCGTTTATGGTTACAGCGATATATGACACATCTATCTCTGTTTTACAATTTCAGAGATATCTTCTTGAATTTATCTTGGATTGAAGAAAAATGGTTAAATTTATTGTATATCTGGATTCTCATATAAGAGAATCTTGACTCAAGCGTGGTTTCTGATTTTCTGATGTGTGAGTGTTCATCATCACTATAGTAAATTTATTAGTTTACTTATGTTTTTTCAATTATGTTCACTATCAATTAAATTTAAAAGAGAGAAAGTGCTAATCCCAATTGATGGAAATCGATGTCTTTCGGATCTATCAAAGACTTGGAAATTTCTTTAGAATGAAGTATAATCAAGGTAGGATGTTTGAAAGCAGGTCTGAACCAAGCGAAGTTATTAGAAGAGAAGAGGTTATATTCTTTGAAGGAAAATTTTATTCTTACAAGAGCTTTCCTGAAGCTAGAGAAACTACTTTTAATCTAAGAGTTTTAAAGAGCATGATAACCAAGCAATTTGCGCTTAAGCTAAAGAATAATGGATACAAGTTTAAGAGGAAGTATATAGCATATAGAGAAGAGGTGGAACAGCCGCATAAAGACATCTTTAGCGTCTTTAAAGGATTTGAATTCAGAACAATTTTATTAGATGATCAAATTTTTCTTTGCATAGATCCTCACATAGTCTTCAAAGTTAATTGCTCGATTGATTATTTATTAAGCCAGGGATTTGATCGAAGCTTATTAAGTGATTTTTCTGTTTCATATTCCGGAGAGGAAGGAAAAAGGATAGATGGCTATTTAATAGAAACTGTTGAGGAAAGTAACGTTAATCTTTGTCGAATAAAAAAATTCAGAGATTTTACCGAAGTCAAAATACTAGCTAATAATGTTTTTCCTGAGCCAAGACCAGAGCTCATACAGATGATACTTGATGGATTAGGCAGGAACTTTAATGTTATATCCTTGCAAAGGAAGCTTTCTTTTCTAGATAGTAAGACAGCTTCAAAAGATAGGCTAATGAGGACTTTAGAAATTGTTCAAAGGTTAAAGGAGGAAGTTTTTCCACTAGAATTTGGTGAGTTTAAAGTTGAGCTTGAAGATAATCCTGTGGTGGTGAAGCTATGAGCACTGAGCATGCATTCTTATCTGGAAACAAAATTGAGCATGAACCCAATTTATTATTTGATAAGTCGGATACTTCAGCCGTTCACCCCCAAGTTTACTGGGGTCTTAGGAAATATGGTCCTTATGATAAGGACAGATCTGTTATAAGAATAGTTTTAATGTCTCCACGTAAGAATATGGGAAGCCTTGCAGGAATTGTGAATGACCTAAATAGAGGGACATCTATAATGCCGGGAGGCATGAAGCGATTCTTTAGATGTAAATTTGAGATTGTTGATGAAGTTTATGTAGATTCTTTAAAGACATGTGCATATGAAAGCGCAAGCTTTAGCTTTATACATCGTTTTGATCCAAGAGAAGTTGACGTAGTGCTAGTGTATATACCTAAGACAAGTCGATATTTTTCAAATACGCCGTACTATCGTGTGAAGGCAATTTTAGCATCAGAAGGCTACGCATCACAAATGGTAACTAAATCTACATTTGATAACCTTAAGTGGTCATATCTTAACTTAGCATCCGCCCTATTCTCAAAGGCAGGAGGGATACCTTGGGTTTTAGAAAATGAGATGAAAAATGTAGATATTTTGCTTGGAATTTCTATCTCTCATGTGATATCGAAAAAACAAAGAGCTGGTAAGTTGCCTAAATATGTAGGTTATATTAACGTATTCGATAATTATGGAAAGTGGATGTTTTTTGAGGGAACTGCTATTCTTTATGAAAAAGAAAAAAGGTTAGAGCAGTTAAGGGAGCTTATCTTAAAAGCGATTCAAAGATTTTCTACTGAAAAGAAAATTCTTCCAAGAAAGATAATTATTCATTATTATAAAAGATGGGGGAAAGAAGAAAAAGATTACATTATAAAAACTTTAGAAGAAGCTTTAGGAGATTTCAATGTCGGATTTGTTTCTATAGACGACTCACATCCATTTAGGTTATATGACATAACAACAAATGACGGTAGTTTTCCAAGAGGTTATTACGTTTACTTGGACAGAAATGAAATATTAATGTCAACAACAGGTTATACTCCTATAGCTACTCGAAGAATGGGTACACCTAAGTTGTTACATATAAGACTTGAGGAATATCCATCAAGCTTCACGAATATTGATGATATTGCATTACAAATTCTTTCACTCACAAAATTAAACTGGGCAACAGCTACACCTTTAGTGAGAGAGCCAGTTACCCTTCAATTTTCAAGAGAAATAGCGTATCTCACCGCTGTTATATCTGAACAAGAGTGGCAATCGATTACTGGACCTGAAGTGAACGTTATACTGAATAGAAGGCCATGGTTTATATGAGGGAGCAAAAAAATGAACGCTATAAATGATGTTGAAAGAAAGCTGAGAGAGCTTATTAACAGAGACCTCGAAGTTAGCTTTGAAGAAGAAAGATTAAGAGATCCATTAATCTACTCCGTTTATCTTTTCTTCTTATTGAAGAATAAAGTAGAAAGCTATGCCATAGACAATCTAATTGACTGGATGAATTATTGGATAGATGAAGTATTAAATAAGAAAAATTTTAGCAAGTTCGTCGATCGGGAATTTACATCTGCTTTATTTGGGTACTATTCATTAAGTATCGCTGGTAGATTAAGTAGAGAAATTAATCTTGAAGATGTTAAGAGAATGAGCCTTAATTTCATAGTTAATGATCTGTTTTTTAATAATCTAACATATTCCCTAATGATATTACTCCCATTTGCTGAACAAATAAATAGAATAGATAAATTTACTCGAGTATTTCAACAAGTTGAGAGAAACTTTAAAAAAGGCATCTTATTCAATGATGCTAAGAATCTTATTTTTCTTTCGCTACTATTTGAGAAAATGGGACTTTATGACGAAATGAAATCTATAGTAAATAGTTGTATTGAGAAAGTAAGGCGAAATGAAGCGCAATTCAGTGATCGCATATACTATGCTTGGACACTTTGGAAGTATAGGAAGTTAATTGAAGGGAAGGAATGGTCAAATATAATAGAATTTACAAAGAATACTTTAGAGAATCTTTCCATCTTAGTGAATGAAAGGATTATTAACAAGGAAATAATCGAAGTTTATGGACCTGATGTAAAGCAAATGGAAGTCTCTAAAATTTTACTCGCTGTAGCTTTAGATCTTGCAATTGATTTCAATAATAGCAGGATATTCGCTCAAATACCAGCTTGGTCATTTATTGAGCAAAAATTACGGAAATTAAATTGGAGTGATGTTCTGAGAGAATTGAATCTAGCCATGTCGGCATTTGAAGAAAATAGAATGAGTGATTGTTGCAATAACTTAAGGATGGCATTAATCATATTGTTAACAAAGATGTATGAACTGCTCGAGAAGCAACCTCCGCCTATTCAACCAGGCAAGACGCCAAATCCACGTTTGCTTCTAAAACCAATACGAAAACGAGGTCTTGATGATCAAGTCGCTGGGTTAATTTTACAGACTTGGTCTTACGTTTCCGAAAGGGCACACATAGAGAAAAGAGGAGGCCAGCCTCCATCTAGACATGAAGTAAGGTACGGCATCCAATTAGTATTTAGTGGAATTGAATATCTTTTAAGCTTTCTAGCATAGTTATCTGTGTTAATAATTTAAAATTTCCATTTTTAAATTTCATAATATATTAACTCATGAGAGAGCCAAGTATATAATTGCAATTGTCCTTATTGATTAATGTCAGTTTGATTATATATAATGAAAATCTGATGAGAGGTGTTACAGGATTGGATAAGAGAGGTTAAGATTAGAGTTTTAGTTTTTTTGAATTGGTTCCAGGTTTTTGTTCTTCCTTGTTTTATGTCTTGTTCTGCTTCTTTTATTTTCTTGATTGCTTCTTTGTCTAGTATTATGTCTATGGTTTCTATGATCTCTTCTAGAAGGTTTCTTAATTCTTGTAGTTTTTGTTTGTCTTTTTCTGTTATTATTTGTTCTAGAAGTGTGGGCATGGTTATACCTCGTTTAAACATATTTTATACGGTGTTTTACAGTATCAATACAGTATGGGTGTTACGTAAATTCTTTGGTGTAACGTTTGACTCAGTTTTAGGTCGTAATAGTTCTTCTGGATTGAATCTTGATCTTGATAATCCAGCAGAGCTAGATATTCGCATTTAAAAGTGTTTTTTTTAAGATAAATTGAAGATAAAATAAAAATATGATTAATGAATCTGGAGTTTGGTGAAAATATGAAGGTTGATCCCTCTAAGTATGTTAAGGTTATGATTGAAAGTATTGATCAATATTTGCTTGATAATTTAAATATTCTTAGAGGAAGAGATCTCTACGAGTTTTATAGGACTTTGTTTTATAAGCTTAAGGGATTTTTTGGTGGATCTTGGGGGTTTGAAGGTGTTACTGAGATTCTTGTTTTCAGAGCTTTTCATCATATTTTGGGTGGAAATGCGGAAGTAATTGATATAACTAAGGATTTAAAGGCATTCTACTATCTGGAAAGAAATATTGTTTTAGGCGCTGGACTACCGTTAATGATTGGAAATAGGAAAATTTGGCCTGACATAATAATCTATGAACCTAGAAGGAATGATTTAGCTGAATTAGGAAAGTTAAGATCTGTAATTGAGATTAAGGCTTATCCACAGGGAGGGTTAAAGGCAATTAAAAGAGAAGTAGAGCGACTTAATAGTATTCATAAACATTACTGTTATTCTAAATTGGCATTGATTGTGTATAGCATTAATGTTAAATTTAAGGAGAGAAGTAAGATTTGGAAATATCTTCATAGGAGATTAGAAAACGAAGAAGGCATACCTGGTTATATAGATGTTTTACTATTAGAGGAATGCACGAATAAAGTTACTGAAATATTTACACCTTATATCAGCGCATCCAATGCGAATTGATGTATTAAGCCTCTGGTTCTTAATAAAGTGAAATGCTTTACTTGAGAAAACGTAGGTAATTTTATAACATTAATAAATTTAGAAACATTTATATATTGTTATGAACATTTAAATTTCTTGGGGGGTCTGTTTGGATGATGTTGATTATTCTCGTTTGCCTAATTGGCGGTTAATTGAGATCGCTGCTAGAGAATTGTCCAAAAGAAGTATGGATGGTACGTTTACTAGACGGGAAATTATTGATTTCATTAATAATGTTTTGCTTAAGGGTTGTGAGAAAAGAAATCCTGATTCTTTGAATCCTATGATTCAGGCTGTTACTGTTAATGTTCCTGGTGGTGCTCCTGGTGGTATTGGTAAGCATATTTTGTTTAGAGTTTCTCGTGGGCGTTACAGGCTTTTTAATCCTGAGACTGATGAGGTTACTAAGTTTTCTTTTGCTGAGAAGGATGTTGTGGGTGGGGTTGATGTTCCTATTAGTAGGGTTGATTCGGGTGGTAGGGTTGCTATTCCCGTTGAGATTCGGAGATTTCTTGGTTTAAGAGAAGGCGATTATGTTGCTTTTGTGATTTCTAATGGTAAGGTTGTTTTGAGGAAGGCTAGGTTGAGAATTGAGCTTGAGTAGTGGTTATGCTCTCTTATTTGGAAGAATTAATCAATTTATGGGGGAGTTTGATGAAGACTCGTAAAATTAAGCGTAAATATGTTTCTGGTGATGTTAGGGAGTATGAGGTTTCTGGGGGTAATTGGCGGATTAATGTTAGGTTAGATTCTAATCCGTTTATAGGTAGGATTGTGATTGCTGGTGGTTGGTCTGGGAATTCTGTTTTTGTGAGAAGGCTTTTTGAAGATGTTTGTGAGGTATGGCCGGAAAATGTTAGGGTGAATTTTCTTATGGCTTGTGGTGGTTTTGTTATTTTTGAGTGGCCTAGTTCGATTAGTTATGTTGAGAATAATTTGTTTCCGGATTGGAATATAGTTCAAGTTCTTGTTGGTGAAGCCGAGAAGGTTTGTAGGAGAATTTTGAATGATGAGTTACGTGAGAGATTAGTGGAGTTTGTGAATTATTTGTCCTTTGGTGTCGATTCTTACATGGTTGAGGGTAATCTTAGGAAGCCGCATGTTGAATTGGTTTGTTTAGTTGATTTATTAGAGGATAGGTATTACTGGACTGGTAAATCTTATCCTACGGTGGATCAAGAGAGGGGATTAGTTAGAATTAGTGATTCGGATACTCATTTTGTTAGTTTGGATGTTGGTAGGGTTATGATTCTTGGATGCCATGATTTAACCGTGTTTAATAATAGGAATTGGAGAAGGATGAGAGAGTGGAGAAGGAAGATAAAGAGTGAGTTTAGAAGTTTAGCTAAAGGTTTTAGGCCGACAATAGTGTTGCATCATCCACATGAGACTGATTCTGTTTTTACTTGGAGAAATTCTTGGAGAACATTAATGAAAGAGATTGACTCAGTGAGGATGTATGCTGGTGCTGGCAGATATTATAATCCCTTTGGAAAGGAGAGATCTAAGTTAATTGATGTACTTATGGAGACAAAGTTGGGTGATACTATAGATTTCATTGTTAGGCCTAAAGTGGGTTGAGTATTATGGCTGTTAGGTTTTGTCCTCATTGTAATATGTTGCTTAGAGTTAAGAAAACGGATTATGGTTTGATTTTATTTTGTCCTAATTGTGGTTTTAGAGGAGTTATGAAAAGTGAGGGTACTATAATTATTCAAGATGAAATAGAAGGCAGTTTTGAGGATAGAGTTAGGGTTTTAGGTGAATGTTTTGCTGCTCTTGGTTTTGATGTTTTTAGGAGATTTGATATGAATGAGCCTGAGTTTAAGGCTTTAGAGGTTATTTCTAAATCTGAGGATGAAGGTACTCTCTATTGCATTGGAATTTGCAGTGGTATCAATGATTATCAATTGGGTCCTGGCGGTGCTGATAGATATTGGAGTGAGCTTTTAGATGTTTACTCTTCTTATAAGAGGATTGGAAATGATGAGAATAAGTTGTATAGATTTATGATTAGCTTTTTAGAAAGACCTGTTAGTGCTAGGCTTAGGAAGAATAAGATTAAAAGGTTAAGAAGACTTTTTGATAGTGGTTTCATCTCTAGGATGCTTAAGAATTATGACCGTTACATTGATAATCCTTTTTCGGTGTGGTTAGAGCTGGCTAGAGCTTTGAATAATCCATTAAAGAGGAAAACAGTAGTCTTTTCAATGAAAGTTTTTGATTTAATCCACCTCATGTTGAAGGGTAAATACTTAGATTTTCCAGAGGATATTCCCATTCCTGTTGATTTTCATATTAGGAATGTAGCAATTTCTTCAGGTATTGTTGATGAGAATGCTAGTGACGACGAGGTTAGGAGAGCTTGGATGAATGTTCTTAGAGAAGTGAATAAGTGTATTTCTCCTAAAATAAATTTACTTAGAATTGACAGTGTTGTCTGGCAAGTTGGAAAAATAATGTATGATAATAATTTTGATAGAAATAGGGTTAGAAAGGAGCTAGTTAAGCTGTTTGTATATGAGATTGGAGCTAATGAGAAAGCATCATTAAATCTCATAGATAACCTTATTTTGAATGTTGATAGGTTAAAGCATAAATCTTGGTGATGAATATGAAGAAGATTTTAGTTGTTGTACCTTGTGGAGCTCGTAAGATTTGGGAAAATTATCCTGATTATGGTCCTTGTAGGGCTAGGGATGCTTATCAGGGGCCGTTGTTTAAAGTTTGTAGAAGGTTTGCTGAGAAGTTTGGTGATCGTTGGGTTATATTGTCTGCTAAGTATGGGTTTATTGATCCAGACTTTGTTATTCCTGGGAATTATGATGTGACTTTTAATAGACCTTCGACTAATCCTGTTGGGGCTGATGTTCTTAGGCGTCAGGTAGATGAGATGGGTTTGCTTGATTTTGATGTTATTGTTGTTCTTGGAGGTCGCCATTACGTTGAGCGTTGTCTAGCTGTTTTTCCTAGGGAAAAGATAAAGATTCCATTTAAGGGCTTACCACTTGGAAAGATGATGAAAGCAATTAAGGAAAGTATAGAAAAGAGTACGTTTGACTGTTAGTTAGTAGATTAAAATCAAAGTATTGGTTTTGTAGTATCTTATTAGGCTTTAGATTAGCAGTTAACATAGCGAAAATATCATTTTTACTTGGCCTCGTTTTAGGTTTTAAATTTTAACTTTATTTTTGCAATATTTTTGTTTGAGAGTTTTATTTTAAATAGACTTAACTTCCATATAATTATGTGGATATTTATGCAGAAGAGGACTCATTTGGCTTTTGGTTTGTTTTTGGCTTCGATCCTTTTTCTGCTGGGTGTTTCTTTAGTTTATGTTTTTGTTGTTGGTTTTGTTTCTTTTATCCCCGATATTGATTGGTTGATGGATAAGGTTTGGTTTAGTGGTGATAGTTTATTTAAGAGGTTTTGGTTTAAAGTGTTTAAGTCTAAGTCAATTCATAGAAAGCTTTTGCATAATGTTTGGTTTATGTTGTTTTTTATGGCTTTGTTTGGTTATTTTTCTGGTTGGGATTTATTGGTTGTTTTTTCTGTTATGATTGGTTATGTTTCTCATTTATTCATGGATTCTCTGACTCGTAGTGGTGTTTATTGGCTTTGGCCTTATGGTGATGAGAATATTTTCTCTAGGCAGAGATTTTATTGGAAAGGAAAATTTGTTACGGGAAAGCTGGAAGAGAAGTTTCTTTATTCTGTTTTGGTTGTGGCTGGTGGTGTGATTTTTGGACTCGGATTTTATAGGAATTATTATTTCTCAATTGGTGGGGATTTATATCAAACTCTATTAATTGTTGCTATTCTTGTAGTTGTTGGAGTATTTTTAATGGAAGTTCTTGTTAAGGAAATTTCTAGAGCTCTTTCAAGAATGTTTAGATAAGTACTAACCTACGAGTATAGTTTTTCATATGTAGCATATTTCATATCTTTCTATTTGATTGATTTAGAATGAACATGCATTTATTATTTTGTTGGATTTTTACTGGTTTTAAGTTACGAGTTTGAATTTTTAGATTAAGTTAATTATGTTCTCGTAGTTATATTGGTTAAGGAGTTATTTATGGATAAGAAGTTGGATTTTGAAAGGTTGTTAAAGCTTCTTGATGAGGTTGGGGATTGTGATGATTTGAGTTTGGTGGAGGTTTCTCTTCTGCTTTTGCTTTTTGAGGTTAAGTTTAAGGATGTTGAGAAGTTTTTGGGTTGAATTAGGTTTTGATTTATGTGTTGTGGGTGTGGTTCATTCCCAGTTTTTGTAGAAGTTTTTGATTATGTGGAAGGCTTTTTTGGGTGTCCCGTTCATTTTTATTATTCCGAAGCCATGGTCTCCTTTTCCTGCTGTTTGGTTTTCGTCCCATTGGTGGATGAAGCATCCGTTTAGGTTTGCTTTTTTGATTAGTTTTAGGTTGTTTTGGAAGCATTTTGCTTGTGCTTCTTCGCTGTAGGTGGTTTTGTGTTTGTTTTGGTACCACCATATTGGTCCTGCTTGGAAGGCTTTGTCTATTGTTTGGTATGCGATTTCGCTTAGTATTGCTGGTTTTCCATATTGCTTCATTTTTAGTAGTTGATTTAGGTATGTTTGTTGGGTTTTGGTGTATAGAAATAGGTTGCATGCTACTATGTCTAGTTTTTCCCAGTTTATTAGGTGGAATTCCCAGGAGGCTGAGGCATAGGTTATTTTTCCTGAGAAGTGTTTTCTTGCGATTTCAATTAGCTCTGTTATGAATTTTTGGAATTTCTCTGGATTTTCTTTTAATAGTTTGTGTACGTATTTTTCCATGTTTAGGCATCTTTCAGTATAGCTTTGTGTCTGATTGGTTTGGAGGTTTACTTCTAGGCTTAATTCATTTCCGAGCATTAATACATTTATTCCATAGTCTTCAGCTTTCTTGGAGAATTCTTTGAGTATGGTGGTGTATTTTGATTTTGGAGGGACATCTTCGAGTTTTGGGTGTGCCCATACTTGTAGGTTTTCCTCTAATGCTAGTTCCGTGATTTTCCATAGTAGATTTCCTGTTCCTTCTAGTCTGATTGCATTTGCATATAGTTCATCCCGCATCCTAATTAGATCGCTTCGTATTCTATTTAGACTCTTTTCAAACCAGCCCATTGAGGTGTGGAGGTAGGTTATGCCTTTAACCTTCATACAATTAATTTTGATGGAGATGTGGTTAAACTAGTTTGCGGATTAATTTGAGATTTAATTTCACTTGGTAGGTGATACCGTATATTTTTGGGTAATTTTTTGGTTTTTGTTTTTGGCGTTTAGGTGTGACGTGTGTCAAATTTTGATTTAAGAGAGAAAGTTGAGGTGGTTAGGGAGTTTCTTAGGGCTATTCATAGAGGCGAAAATGTTGAGGTTTTGAAGGAGAGGTTTAGGAATGTTTGAGTAGGGTTAGTCCTTTTGAGATTCCTTTGATTGAGCAGATGCTTGTTAGGAAGAATGTTGATGAGGTTTTAAAGCTTTGTGATTTGCATGTGGCTTTTGTTGTAAAGGGGTTAATCTCAGAAGTTTTTGGATGAGTTAGTATTATTTGTAGAAGTTATTATTATTCTGAATTAGTAACACTAAATTTTGAGATAAAGTTTCAATTGCTAGATTAAACATAAAGTTAGTGAAACAATACAAGTTAAACAACTCATCCTAAATGTTATATTAAAATTCAAAAATATAATTCATTAATTGGCCAAGACATACTTTATTAAAATACAAACAATACCTTGTCTTCACTATTGAAAATTGATAATATATCCAGGAGAATCAAAAGATTAATGAACGCTTTCACAATTAACAGTAGACTTATAGGTTGATTATCACAAATTATGAACAGAGGAGTGTAAAGTATGGAAGAAGGAGAACTAGATGAATTACTAGAAAAATTAAAGAGGTTAGGTTTGAATGAAGAAGAAGCTCTAAGCATTATTAAGGCTACTCTCCTCATCATCTCTAGAAAGGAGTTTAAGGAAAGAGAAGAGACAGAATTTATATCTAAGCTAATGAAAAAATACGGATTAAAGTCGCCATTCCCAGCCTAACTCTCTATTCTCTCCTATATTTTCTAATAAAATTCAAAGCCAAAATATTGTCATGCATACACTTCTTAGAAAATGGAGAAATAGAGCGATTATAACGGTATTAGACAAAGCTATAGAGGCTCTTGAATGTAAAACTAGGACATATACTACCTGATGACTAAGAAAGGACGCATAAAAATATTTTAAGCTAATTGCTATAATTATAAAAATATTGTTAAATATTAAATGAATTTACTTAGCAGAAAAATAATTTAGAATTAAACTCGAATTTTAAATATTTTTAGTGTAAGGTGTAATCGTAGGTGATTTTATGATTAGAAAGATTTTATTTAAAGACTTACATTTTTCTGATGCTCCTAAGATGATTGTTGATCCTCCAGGGCCAAGGGCTAGAGCTTTGCTTGAAAGGCAGAGGAAATTTGAGGGGAGAGTTGTGCTTTATCCATTGTCTATACCATTTGTTCCAGATGAGAGTTTTGGTGCGGCTGTAAGGGATGTTGATGGAAATGTTTACATAGATTTCTATGCTGGAATTTCAGTTGTAAATTTTGGTTATTCAAATCCGTTTATAATGGAAGTTGTGATTAAGCAATTGAAGAGGATGGTTCATACACTTGATTTTCCAAGTCGGAGGCTTTTGTAAGAAATTTAAGCTTTAGATTGTAAGTGTTTGTCTTAGTTTGCATTATTAATAAGACTAATTTAAGATTGATGGTTATAAGGCTTAAAGTTTAATTGTATTGTTTTGATTTAAGGGAATAGTTTTAGTCCTAGTGGTTGTAGTGGTTGGAAGTGTTTTTTGTTGAAGGTGTATAGTTTTGCGTTGGCGTTTATTGTTATGGCTGCGATTATGGCGTCTGTTCTTCTTATTGGTTTTCCTTTTCTTTCTGCTTCTATTTCTAGTTTTGCTGCTAGTTGTGCGTCTTTTTTGGTGTAGTTTAGGGTTGGGAGTTTTAGTATGTGTTTTATTGGTTTTGTGTTTGCGTATTTTATTAGGCCGTAGAGTATTTCGTGTAAGTTTATTACTGTTATTGCGAAGTTTTCTCCACTTTTTATGATTTGTTCTAGTGCTTCGTCACCACGTTTAGATTTTTTGTCGAAGATTTCTATTAGGACGTCTGTGTCTATGATTATCATGGTCTCCTTTCAACCCTTTTTAGTTCTATTTCGTGTAGCATTCTTTCTTTATTTTTGAATTCTACGCATCCTCTTAGTTTTATTAGGATTTCTATTGGGCTGGCTTTTTTGACTAGTCTTTCGATTAGGTCGCTGAAGCTTTCATCTTCTCTTTTTAGTGAGGCTAGCATTTCATATACTTCATTTCTAATTGTTATCGTTTTAACCAAGGTTTCCACCAATGAATAGTTTGTTTAAACATATATTTAAACATAAATATCTATGGTGACCTTGATCTTTGAAAATATAGTTAGGATATTGGGGTTTAAATGAATTTACA
>Ga0180301_10003095_pt1 | contig 13061 bp, 13 predicted proteins | sample GuaBasSediGuay16_FD_121797 | JGI IMG/M metagenome (GOLD analysis project Ga0180301, IMG submission 121797) | Subseafloor sediment microbial communities from Guaymas Basin, Gulf of California, Mexico - Guay16, Core 4569-2, 12-15 cm | ecosystem: Environmental > Aquatic > Marine > Hydrothermal...
AAGCGTTCCAGACGAAGCAAATCTTGAATTCAGCATTCGGAGTCACAAGCTACTCAGCTTTCAGATTGTACAAGAGAGAGTCATGCGCTGCTATACCTTTCATGGCTAGAATAGGAAGCGAGAAAACTCTAAGCAAGCTAAACAGCAAAGGATATAGAGTCCTCTATGGAGATACAGACTCAATGTTCTTTATCTCTTCAGAGAGCATTGAGCAGCTTAAGCAGCTCATAGACGAAATCTCAGCAGAATTGAACAAGGAAGCCAAGGAGAAATGGAATGCTAAGAGAGACTTGTTTGCTCTTGATCTGCAGAGGATCTACAAGAAATTCATAGTTTTGACTAAGAAGAGGTATGCAGGCTTGTACATTTGGGACTCAAAAGAAGGCTTCGCTGAAGGCTTCGAGTGGAAAGGCTTAGAAGCTATAAGAAGTGATTCTAGTGTCCTTGAACAGACTGCTCAGCGAGAAGTGATTACAATGCTTCTAAGAGAAAGAAGCCGAGAAGAAATTTTGGAGTATGTTAAAAGCTTGCTTAGAAATATAGAGAAGAGAACTTATCCTCTTACAGAAGTAGGCTTCCCGGAGAAGATAGGTAAGCGCTTCAAGATGGCCAAAGGCAGAATAATTGAGTATGGCTATGGGAATAGAGCGCCAGCCAATGTGAAAGCAGCATACTACAGCAACATGTATTTAGGCACTGATTACGCTTCTGGAGATAAGCCGATTAGACTCCCAATAATACCTGAGAAGTTAACCAGCTTCCCTAGACGATTCACCATGGTTTTAAAAAATTCCAGCCGGGAATACGAATGCAAATGGGTAGCTATAGATGAAAGCTTAGAAGTCCCAGAAGAAATCGAGAGAGCAGTAGACTGGGAGAAAATCAAAGAGAGGTTCCTTAACAAAATAGCTCCCCTAATGATGCTGGCTGGAATCAAGAAGGAAGATGTACTCCCAGAAAAAGAAAGCTTAAACAGGTGGATTAAATGTGGCGAAATGGACTGAAGAAGACGATGAAATACTCAGGAAGCTGTACCCTACTTATGACATCGACGTTATTTTAGAAGCTCTGGGAGGAAGATTCTCTTGGCATGCAATCAGGATCCGAGCTTCTTTATTAGGCTTGAAGAGAATAGGGAGAGGAGGAAGCCGTGGAGAAAGCAAGTATGAAGGAATGGCTTACTGCTCGAAATGCTCGAAGTGGATTCCTAAAGAGAAAGTTAAAAACTACCGCTGCCCTTACTGCGGCCGGAAAGTCAGATTTCCAGGCCCGCTCAGCTACAGGAGGAAAAGGAAATGGAGGAAAGAAAAGAAAGAATAAGCAAGATTGAATACTACCTGAGGATAGCAAGTATGGTAGCTATGCGCTCAACTTGCCTCAAAGTAAAATTTGGTGCTATAATAGTAGATGATGACGGAGTGATACTATCTACAGGCTACAATGGCTCTGCTCGAGGAAGCTTCAACTGCGATGACTTGAACTACTGCTTGCAAGAGCATTTAGGCAGCAGAGGCTTCTTTGACTACTGCATTGCAGTCCATGCTGAAGAGAATGCTGTAATTAACGCTGCAAGATCAGGAGCTAAAATCAAAGGAGCAACTTTGTACTTGGCAGCTGCAGTAGACTCAACTCCTAAACAGATTGAGAGAGCTTATGAATGGCTAAATAAAGGTCCATGCTTCCGCTGCAGAAGAATCTTAATAAATGCGGGAATCAAAGAAGTCGTGACACCTTATAAGCATTGGACTTTTAATGATTTGGTGAACTTGGAGAGGAAGTGGTTCGAGGATGCTTACAGAAAAGCAAGAGAAAGAGAGAGCAAAAAAGCTCTTTAAGAAATTATATGGCAAGAAAGCTCCACACTACAAAGTGCTCAAGAAAGAGCATCCTCTACTGTTTAACATAATAATGAAGTACTGGAACGGCTACCGAGCTTTCTTAAGGTCTATAAATATTAAACCTCCTAAGCCTACACCCAGAGAGAAAGCTTTCATAGAATTCTCAAGCCGCTGCGCTAAGCGCTACTATAAGAACGGCGAATGGAGTACATTCGAGAAGGAAATGAAAACTCTAATAGACAAAATATGCTTGGATTTAGGCTTGACTTACATCCACAACTACAAGTATCCTTCTATGAAAGGCAAAGGCTACTACAAGTTTGACTTCTACTTCTTCTTAGGCAATAAAGAGCTTAAAGCTCGAATAGAATGTGATGGAGTGTTCCACAGAATAGGCAACACTGCGGAAAGAGACAAAGCCATAGATGACTATTTAAGAAGCAAAGGGATAGAAACTCTGAGGATCACAGTCAAAGACGATCCAAATAAATATGCTATTAAAATACTGGCATTTCTTCTTAAAAGGATAGGCGATACAAGTGAAATGGCTACCTGAAGAAGTAGAAGTTTTAAAGAAGCTCTATGGTAAAAAGCCAGCCAGAGAGATAGCTAAAATTCTGAGGCGCTCAATGTATTCTATAGAGAAGAAAGCTCGAAGTTTAGGCTTGCATCGTCAAGACTATTGGACGAAAGAAGAAATTGAAATTCTTGAACAGCACTACACTTATGCAAGTAAAGAAGAACTGCTTGAACTTCTCCCTAAAAGGACATGGAATGCTATCCAAAATAAAGCTAAACAGTTAGGTTTAAAAAGACGAACAAGGTTTAAAAACGAGCAAGACTTTAAGGAGTATTTGGAGTCTCTAAGAAAAGTGGTGGAATTTTAATGCTGAAATTAACCCACGAATACAAGCGTGTTGTGGCTTTAATCTCTGACTTGCACGTTGGAAGCCGCTTTGCATTGTGGCCTGAAGACTACACAAGCCCTTTTGACAAATCCAATATTTCAGCTATGATGAATCCAGGGCAAAAGAAAATCTTAAGCTACTGGAAGGACTTTGTTAAGACTTGTATAGACTTCAAGGTTGACAGCATATTCTTGGTAGGCGATGCAACTGCAGGCTACAACCCCAAAGAGCATGGAATGTACATGATGACAACAGACATAGAAGAGCAAATAGAAGCTACAGTCAGGCTCTTGGAGCCTCTGTGCAAAGGGAGAAAGCTTGCAGTTTGGAGAGGAACTCCTTACCATGAATCTTTAGCTACAAACATCAAAATACACAAAGCCATAGCTGAACGCTTAGACGGAACTTACTTCGATGCTGTAGCAAACCTGAGGCTTGCACCGTCGAAGAGAGTAGCCAATGTAGCTCACAAGAGCACTGGAGCAGTCATGTACCCTGAAACAGCTATGGGCAGAGACATGCTTACTCTTAAGGAAGCTGAAGCTTTAGGCTATTTGCCTACCAAGATAGACGTTATAATTCGAGCTCACAGGCACAAGTGGTGCCACATACACAAGAGAGGAGTACACTTTATCCAGCTTCCTTGCTGGCAAGCCTTTATACCTTGGTACGGAGCTGTACGCTGGTATACTAGGATGCAGCCTGATTTAGGCGGGGCCATAATGCTCATAGACAGCAAAGACCGAATAAGAGTGTTTCACTTCCTCTATCCTGCTGTCCACATAGCGGACAGAACTTTAAAGTTTTAAAGGAGGTGAAAATCTTGAGGGAAATAGTTGCTAAAGTGGTAACTGTACTCTTCTGGCTGTGCGTCGGAGTCTTAGTCCATGACTATGCTCATGCACTCTGGCAAATCGGCGGAATCCAGGAAGTCTTGAGCTTGCAAGGCGGCTGGGTAGCTCTCGCTTGCATGGTTGCTCTCTGGATACTCCAAGGAAGCTTAGGCTTCTTAGCTTACATGAATGCAGCGAAGTACAAAATTATGGAAGAAGTTTCGAAAGGAACACTAGGCATTCTAGGAGTCAATATTGTAGGCTTAGGAATAAAACTGATACAGCAAAGCTTAGATGTTCTTGCAGTAGGAATCTTAGCTTCAGGAGCAGCTTTATTAATTGCATTTGCCTATTGGGTATCGAGGGAGATAGAAGCTCATGCAGCCTCGACGCAAAATTAGAAAATTAAGAAAGAAAATATTAACTGAAGGATGCAGCTTCGAAGAAGCCATCCTCGAAATACTCGATATCCTTGAGGAAATGGAGGTGATGAAGTAATGTCTACTGCAGTTGAGCAAACTGCATTCACAAATGTGGATGCCAATGTAAGTTATGTGTTCGAGGATGAAATTTACTGCTGGAGATGCGGCTTCAAATGTAAAAGCAGCTGGAATTACTGCCCCAAATGTGGAGCTGAATTATGCAAAAGGTGATATAAGTGAACGTAGATAAACTAGCTAAACAGCTTCTGAAATACCCGAATGTAACTGGATACTCAAAGAAGTTAAGGAAGAGAATCAAAAATGGCAAAGTAGTCGAAGAATGGTGCATACAAGTCCATGTATCAAAGAAAGTTCCTCTCAAAGAACTTAAGCTTAACGAAGTAATACCTGTAGAAGTAGAAGGGATTCCAGTTGACGTAGTAGACGTAGGAGAATTAAGGGCTTTATCTGTAGACAAAACCAAGAAATTTCGGCCGTTGCAGCCAGGAATAAGCATAGGCAACTATGCAATTACAGCAGGAACCCTAGGAAACTTTGTTTTCGGGACAAAAAAACCTTTCAGAGGAGAAGTTTTAATAGCTTCAAATGCTCATGTTCTCTGTGACAATCCAAGTTTTGAGAAGCCCAAAGAGATTGACATTGTACAGCCTGGCAGATACGATGGAGGAACACATAACGACAAAGTAGGGGAGTACCGCTGGCACCAGAGAATCAAGCCTCTAGGCTCTGAGTCTTCATGCCCAATATTGACTAGTGCTGCTAAAGCAGTGAATTGGCTATTGAAGAAGTTCAAGAGGAAAAGTAGAATCTCAGTCTATACAGAAGAAGCTAACCACATTGACTTTGCTGTAGCTTCAATAGATGTTCCTTACATGTTCAAGCATGCAGACAAAGTCTTCGACAGCTCATATGAATGCATAGGCTACGGCTTTGCTGGGAGCGACAAGGTAAGCTTAGTGTGCAAAGGCAAATACATTGAACAGGAAGGCTTCCTTTATTTAGATTATCAAGGAGAGCCTAAGCATTACGCTGAAGGCTTCATAGGCGATGTAGTTGAGAAGTCAAGCAGGAATTGCTGGGCTCAAGCTGAAATAATTGACGACAGCGCTTACGAAATTGTTAGCTACGGAAGCTTCTATGCTGCATTTGACGATGTAATAATAACATCTAAGCTTTTGGATCCAGGGTGTAGCGGCTCTGCAGTCTACAGGAAAATCACAGAGGGAAGCCTTTGGAATCCAACATAGTTATTCCTGATTGCCGAGGTAAAGAATTCCTTGTATGCAAGCGCAAAGGAGGTGATTATGAACTTAGATTCATAAATGGTAAAGGAGAAACTGTTTTTGTATTCTGGTTTGCTGTTAAGTCTCCAGTTTTTCAAAACAGTAAGCTTATATCGAAGCTTTTCGAGCTTATTTCAGAATTAGCTGTGCACTAATTATCTGTGGTAATGCGGGCTGTGGCCCCAAGCAGTCAAGTACAGTGTGAAAGTGCTGCCTATTTCATCCCTAATTTGTATTTTCAGAGTATGATTCTGCACATTTCTTGGTATAATGCAGAAGCAGTGGCTTGTTGTAGGCCCTGAAGGAGCAAAAGCAAGGTTCATAAGCTGAAAGTTGTTGTTAGGATCATTTATCGGGTAGTAGAAGCCAGCTGTTTGATCATAAATTCTTATTGAAGCTGACATAGTTGATGTATCAGCTTTCAGCAGCATGTTAAGGCAGTAGCATTCCATTTCTTCGTCTGGGACAGTGAAAGAGTACAAATCCTGCCAGCCTGACCCTGGAGTAGCTTGAGTTGAAATAGCAACGATTCCAGCAACAGTCCCAGCAGTCGGGCCAAATGCTCTTATTTCGCTGAACACTACATCGTCAAAGTACACCCATTTCCCGGATATCCCTCTGTTTCCCAAGTAGATTCTGGCGTATCGAGCATTCGACGGTGCAGTACGGTCAAGCTCGCACAACGTAAAATCTGTCCCTATTGTTTTGTTCTCCATGCTGTCTGCACTGATGTAATTCTTATTTTTGTCGAACCATTCTATGGCGAGGGGATTGAAAGTTTCAGTCCCTGAAGCAACTTTGACATAGACGCTTGCATAGTATTTTTTCCCTCCATGGACAGGAAGATACGGACTTCTGAAAGCTCCATGGCCTGAACTATTTGATTGAGCAATGAAAGCACTGTAGCTTCCCTTTGAATTATTGACAGGGTCAAGGCCAAAATTGCCGTCTCCTCCGTCTTCCCAAGTGAAGTACCAGAAGTCTGGTTGGCCGTCTCCGTCATGATCCCTCTCAAAGCACGGGTTGGGCAAAAGGTTTTCCGGAGGAGCTGAATCCTGAGTAATCGGAATCCGGGGGATGTAGCCTACTTCTCCAGCTACTCCTCTGAAACGAAGCTGATCTACATCAGTATTGTACCAAAGCTTTCCGTCTCCAGTAGGTTCATGAGCTGAATCAACAGCATCAAACTTTAGCTCTCTGGTTGTAACAGCATCGGCATCAAGGTGCCTTGTCTTTATCGAGCCGGTCTCTATATGGTCTCCGGTAATGGTTGTTATTCCGCTGTCCGGATCGATTCGTTTAGGCCCGGCTGGGCAAATACCTGAGGCATGTACATATCCAGTGGAACTTCCAGAAGCTATGCAAATTGGAGAGCCGTCAGTTAATTCATCTGTTCTTCCGCCTGCATACAGAGCATATATCCGTACGCCTAATTCAACAGTGACAGTAACAAGACCGCTTTCTACAGTTATTGTTGGTTCTCTCAAGCTTCCTCCTGGCCCACTTCCAAGAATGTACCCAGAAGTGTCATTTACACTTTGAGTGTCCCCTCTTAAGTATCTGATTGAAGGCGACACTTGGAAGTTTTCTATCCTTGAAGAATAATTTGAGCCAAATCTGAATTTGTAAAAAGTTACACCAAAATGAGAATCATAATATCTATAAATATAGTAGTAGCATGTCCATGTTGAGCTTGAGAATTCATCAACTCCTAACTGCTCAGTAAGAAAAGTAGCCAGCTTAGACCAATCCTCTCCTTGCTTTCTCCCATACACTTCCACCATGATAGCAGTTTTTGCTCCGAACGAAGCTAAATTAGTTAAATAGACTTTCCCGGCCATGTGGATTTTATCAGCTTGAATAGAAGCTACATGGTCGTTTATGATTACACCGTTTCCTATCTGAGCTTGATTTGTAATAACAGCTTGGTCTGTAACTAGCTCCTGCGATGTAATTGTTCCTGTTATGATAGATCCACCATGGATCAAAGTAGCATTCCAAACAGTTTTGTGTTTCCCGTTTTCATTGATTGCTATAAGGAACAAGGTGTCTGACCAGTCTGGCTTAATATCTGAAGTAGCAAATGTGCTGTACCCAACTTGCCAGTAAATGTATTTTTTGTTGGTGTTGCCGCTTGAAATAGAGTATTCGTCTCCTTGATAGTAAACTTTGCAGGAAGACCAAGAAATGTAGCCTGAGCTTGGTGAGTTATCAGTGAAAGTCAACCCATCAACGAAAATTTGTGCTACAGTCAACTTGCTTGCATCAACTGCTCCTGCCTGAATTTTCTCTGCAGTGACTGCTCCAGCTGCAAGCTCATTTGTACTCACTGCTCCAGCTGCAATTTTCCCTGCTTCAACAGCATTAGCTGCAATTTTCTCCGAGGTTACAGCATTGGCTGCTATTTTGTCTGCTTCAACAGCGTTGGCTTGTAACTTTGGCGTTGATATTGCATTATCAGCTATCTGGGTTTCCGTTATTTGACCCACTAGATCAGAAGTAGCAATTTTTGCTGTCCATGAAGTTCCTGTAGATCTGTAAAGTTTATTGTCTGAAGTTAAGAAAACAACAGCTCCTTCTGGATAATCAGAATGTGGAAGCGGTGGGAGAACATCAACTATCTGAACTGGCCTTAACCCGGAGGCAAACTTGGCCAAAGTTACTGCTCCGCTTGCCAGCTTTACATCAGAAACTGCCCCATCCAGGATTTTCTCAGCTGTTACAGCATCAGGTGCAATATCAGGAGTTCCAACTTGCAATGGCTGGGCAGATACAGTTCCGGATTTACTGCTTTCATTTCCAGCTTCATCAACAGCGGAGACTGCAAAGTAGTAAGTTCTGTAACTCTCAGAATTTTTCTTTGCCCAGAAAAAGGAAGCTCTTGCCGTCTCACCAGCAACATCTGTAGGCGGATCCGAAGTTCCGTAATACACCTTGTAATGGCTCAAATCGTTTGCATCAACTGAATTCCACTCTAAGATAACTCCGTCGATGGTTTCAAATGAAGTTAAGCCAGCTGGCACTGGAGGAGCTGTATCGTTGTGGCCGAGGCTATTGTCTGGATAAGAAGAGGTATGGCCAACGTGGACTTCGAGAGGATCAGGATCAGGAGCCCAACTTGAAGCTCTACCTAGCTTGCTTAAACTGCAGACATGGATTTCATAAATGCTGTCAGGTACAAGGTAAGGAGTAGCAACAACAACTTGGCTCCCAGAAGAAGGCTGATCAACAAAGATGTGCTTCCACTCTTCAGCTGGACTAGTTTGCCTCCTGTAGCCTACGATGTAGCCTCCGGCATTCTCAACTACATTAATAGTAACCTCTATCCAAGTTCTGAAATCTTGTGCAGTGTCTATTTCTTTAACATCAGCAACAAAAGTCGGAGCTGCTGGAACTACATCAGTTATGTCATTTATGTCATCAGTTGTTTTGTTAAAGAAATTTTCCATGGATGGAGTTTGCTCTAAAGTAACCGGGTATATCCCGTATTCTTCGTATTTCTTGAAGTCCTCTAATTCTTTGTCTAGAGTCTTGACTTTCTTTTCAACTTCAATTTTCACTTTGTCTATGGTTTTAGTTACAGCCAAAACTCGGTAAGTAACTTCTTCTTCCCAGCCTAATTCAGGTTTATTGAGCTTAACAGTGTCTCCGGGGTAAAGATTGTAGCCTTGGGTTACTTTGAGGGGCAAAGTTACACCGCTGGACTCTGTATTCAGTTCGTCAAGCTTCTTCTGAGCTAATGTATTCAAAGTGTCAATGTCCATTGCTCCTTTCTCTGTAAATACTGCTATTTTGTCTCCTGTCCCAGCGCTGCCTTCAATGTAGTTTCCATCTTCGTCTACGCTGCGCACTATAACTTTAGTTATTTTTTGGCTTCGATCCACTGTTCTCTTAGGCCACTCCAAAGGGTCAACAGGAACATTTGAGTGCTCTTGTCTAGTCCCTATGTTAAATCTGGGATTCAATGAAGCATCCCAGTCTGCCCAGAAATCTTTGTTTACTGCATCAGCTAAAAACTGTGCTGCTTTCAAGCAGTTGCTTCTTATGAAGCGGACAGAAACAGTTCCAGATGGACACTCTCCTTTCTCTACTCCAGCTTCATCACAGATAGCTTGAAGCACATTCGATATTGTTTCTCCTATATACTCAACAGTATACGATGAGCCTGACGGTATTATTCTAGGATCCATTCTAACGTAAGCTTCAGGGTAAGCAAAGCAAACCAATAAGTCTTCACTGTATTCTGCTCCTACCAATAAGCCTTCAAAAACTACTTCACTGCTGTAGAGGATCCTTATTTTCTTATTTGAAGAAATAAAAGTTCTATTACTGCTCGTGTTAGGCAGAATAAATAAGCATTCTTCATGCCCATTTAGTTCTTGGTGTATCTTCTTGAATACTGCATCACTTTTTTCGATCCATTCTGAACCTGAATAGTACTCTATTTTCCACATTACTCCATCACGTAGTGCTCTGATCCTCTATAGAACTCCATCTTGTATGTGTAAACATTCGGATATCCGCCTACTTTTCGGTAGAGAAACGATGTAAGAATCCATGTTCCATTTATGTTGCTTTCAAGCTCAGAAATAGTGACTTCTTTGTAAACTCTGCTTAGCATAGGAGAGATATACGTTGAGATTAAATAAGAAGCTGTTTTGCCTTTTTCATACAACAAGCCTTCTAAAGTTAATACATCAGGCTTCTTTCCGTAGCTAAGCAGTATGGCTTTACTCCCAGGCTTAGTCAAAGATTTTACAATGCTGGTGTTCTTGAAAACAATGCTTTTAGGATTCCTAGGCCAAGTTATTTCTGTTGAGTCCCAACTGAATTTCATTATAATTTCCTCCTACGTGCAGCTTCAGCTACAGCTATGCTAGCATCATGAATTAATTCTTCTTTGTCTACATCAGAAGCTAAACGTTCAACGTTAAATGTTACGTAAATAACTGAGTAGCTTGAGCTGCCTTCGATTCCTCTGAGAGGAGCAGCACCTGGAGGACTTCTAATTGTTCTCAGTTCTCCTCCCAGTTCAAAAGTCTCCCCGGTAGTCTTAGCTATTTCTTTATTGAAGTCTTTGAGAGCTTTAGTCATTTTGACTACATGAGGTGTAGCATGCTTGAAGCACAAACTCATAAGAGCATTTGCTACTCCACCTAGGAAATCAGCTACTCCACCTAAAACATTGTTTATAGCATCTAAAGCTCCTTTGAACCAGTCTAAAACAGGCTTTAAAACACTCCAGATAGTGTTGGCTACCCACTCGATAGCCTCTTTAATTTTCACGAAAATTGTGTACAAGGTTTGCAGGACAGGCATAAGCACCGGAGAAAGGAAATCCCAAAGCTTCTGTAAAGAAACCAGGAATACAGCAGCTATGATTCTGCCCAACTCAAAAATTATTCTCCCGATATTGTAGAAGAACTCCCCTATCTCTCGGAGCAGAGGCATTATAGGCTCTAAAGCAGACATGAAACCTTCCCAAATGCTTTGAAGAAAGCTCATCACTTCACTCCAATGCTGTATAAGGAGTATTATTCCCGCTATAGCTGCAGCAACAGCTGCTATTATAGGCAAAATAGGAGCTAAACTTCCTAGTAAACCACCCAATGTTCCGAGAAGTCCGGTTCCAGCTGTTGAAGCCAAAAGGCTGTTCATAGCTATAAGCTGAAGGACAGAGCCTAAGCCAGTCAGTATTGGGCTCAACATGTAAGCTGCAGTTCCAACAGCAATCATGAGAGGAGCAAAAGGCATGAGGAAACCTATGACTTTAGCTATTATAGGAATCAAAGGCTCTAAAGCTCTAATTAAACTTAGAATTATAGGAACAGCAACCCGGACTCCTTCAACGAAAGCTGCTATGAAAGCAGGCCCGACATTTTGGAGAATAGAGATTACAGCTGGAACTACATCTCGAGCAAAATCAACCAAAGCAGGAATCACTTGATCTTTTACATTTTCCCAAGTCTCATAAAGAGCATCTATAAGCTGATTAATATAGGGAAGCAAAGGCTCGATAGCTTCAGCTGCAATCAAAGCTATGGTGGCTTGCAGATTCTGCATAGTCCCTTGGACTGCTATTCCGGCTTCAGAGACTTCCCCGATAGCTTCTTCCAAGCGCTCTTGAGATTCAGCTGTAAGCAGGCCTGAAGCATAAAGTAAGCCCATAGCTGAAGCTGCAGCTTCTACAGATTGCTCCCAGCGAACCAAAGTTCCGAGCCCTTGCTTCAGAGGTCTCATCATCCAATTAAGAAGTATTCTCCCTACAACAATGGTTCTAAAAGCAAACCAGCCTAGACGATAGCCTGCACGAGTCAAAGCTCTACCTAAGCGCCCAACTCTCTGGCTTAACGTTACATGGCTTTTAGCTGCTCTGGCTTCTTCTTCAGTTAATCTTCTAATCACTTCAGAGAAGAATTGATGGCTTCTTGTAGATGGCACAAGCTTTGCTTTCTCCTCAGTAAATAATTGCTTGGCTATGTTCAAAGCTTTCTCTAAGCGTTCTTTGTCGGTTATCACTTCTTTTATTCTTCTAGAAGCATTCCCGTAGACTCCTATTAAGCTTCTTAGCTTGTCTTCTACTCTGCTAGCTACTCCAGGATGCTTTTCAAGCCATTCGAGTATCAGCTGTATTCGAGCTTCTCTAGCTGACATTTCTTAGCCCATAGTCTCCTTCTTTTCCTCTTAATCTCTTCTTTTAAGCTTCCAGGCTCCTCCTGCTCAGCTGTTATTTGAGCTATTATAGCAGCGTCCAAGAGCAAGTCTTCGAGAGGGGAGTCATTTATTTTCAAGAGCTCAGTCGGCCGCTTTCCTATTCTTAGAGCGAGAGCTCCTGCCAATTGAGCCAGAGGGTTTTCGGCGAAATTTCTGCCTTTTCTTAATCCCTTGAGCGGTTAAGCCATTGAATTCTAGGATCTCTTCGAATAAAGCTACTAAATCTTCTATTTCTAAGTCGTCTATGCACAAACACTTAGGGCATTCTTCATTTTTCTTCTCTTTCTTGATTCTAGGCTTGACTACGCATGCTGGTATTATTATGTCTATGAGCTCAGGAAGCTTTTCTTTAACATCTATGCTGCTCAGAGCTTCATTTATATTCTCTAAGTCTACGTCTTCTGGAAGTTCAAGTAAGCTAGCTAATTCCAAAGCTGCTTTAGGAGGAATCTTCCTTATTATGAAGACTGGATGCTTACCTGAAGCAGTTGTAGAGGGCAGAACAACTTTCTCTATTTTGCCAGCTAAGTATTCTTCGGCAGTTGTGTACTCCAACTTTTCCACCTCTAGTAAGCTGAATCTTTGTTGTACAGAGTTATTTTATTGTTCGAGTCGTGAAGCACTTCGAGGACTAAACGCTGAGTCAATCTGTCTCTCCTGCTCACTGAAGCCGGATTCTCTTTGACTACACATCTAGGCAAGCTTATTACAAGCTCATAGTTAGGCTTATCTGTAATCTCTGTAGGAGCACCGGTCAAAGTTATAGTCACATCGAATTCTTTTTCTTCGTCTGCAGGTTCTGTATCGCTGCTCTCTGCAGCCCAGAAATTCTTCCTTGCAGCCCAAGACTTCCACTTCAAGTCGAATTCTAAAGTCCACTCTGAGCTTTCAAAGTAAATCTCAGGTAGTTTCCTGCTTCCAGCTTCGTGTATGTCGTCTGGCCTGCTGTGCGCAATCTGGAATCTGAAAGCTTCAATGTTGCTTACCGTCAAGCCTCCTGAGCTTGTTATGCTGGCATCATGAAATACGAATGGCCGTATGG
>Ga0180301_10003096_pt1 | contig 13060 bp, 17 predicted proteins | sample GuaBasSediGuay16_FD_121797 | JGI IMG/M metagenome (GOLD analysis project Ga0180301, IMG submission 121797) | Subseafloor sediment microbial communities from Guaymas Basin, Gulf of California, Mexico - Guay16, Core 4569-2, 12-15 cm | ecosystem: Environmental > Aquatic > Marine > Hydrothermal...
AGGGAATGGAGAAGGTACAGGCAAAGGGGAAGAGGAGAATCAATATTTGGTTCTTTGACCAACTGGTTTGGTGACAGGTTACACACAAGAATGGAGAGAACAACGTACGTGAGAATATGTGCAGGATTTTGTGTTATCAGGTAAAGCTGCTTATAAGGACAGGGAATGGACATTCAGGAAGTTTATTGTATATGTTGGTGATTAATTAGACACGTCCCAGGTTTCGCATAGGTATAAAATTATTCCACTACAGAAACAATAATCCTGTTTTGCCTTTCACTGGAAACAACCCTGAATTTACCTTTGTAAACCTCAAGCCTCTCATCAAATATTTCTTCAGGAACTTTCCATGCCCCTGTTTCAGGATTATTGTCTAGGATGCCAAAAAATATACCGCTTTCCTCTAACCTTCCGCCAAAATGATCAACAGGTCTGGAAAAATGCTTTCCTGGATTTTCAAGAAGGGTTGAAGCATTATAAATATGGTTATATTCTAATTTACTAAAACTTATTACCCCCTGACTTATTAAAGTTCCAGGAAAAATCAAAATATAATCCTTGTTTTTTTTGTTGAATTTATCCAATGATGATATATCATAAACAGATTTGCAAATAATGATTTTATCGCAGTCTTTTGCGCCTGTTCCTAAAACCGAATGACCAGTTAAAATAATGTTTCCCGGGTCTGAAAAGTCCATTATGTCAAGCTTTTTATCAATGTCTGCTGTTTGAATAATCCAGTATTTCGGTTCGCCAGAATCAAATGTCAATGCCCATTCAAAATATTGCGGTTTTCCAAACCTGTCTTCCATTTTTCTCATCATATCAAAAAGTGGCAGTAAGTTAAGTTCTTCAAAATAATCATCAATACCCGCTTTTTTAAAGTCAAGAGTCACATATTTTACCGTGAACTCATCACTGTAGTCTTCATAATAAACAGCTTTTCCAGCAAAAATATACATACTTTCGAAGGAAGAAACCGTGCATAATGGGTCTTTGATTAGCAAGGTAGAATCTTTATATATATTAGCAATTTTTTTAATTTCACTTAATATATAGTCCGTTAGTTTTCCACCGAAGTCTTTGATCTGGGATTCTGTTATTGTTTCGCCTCTTCTTGTATCAACACCACCGCCAATACCCGGAACTACAACCACATAGCCTTCTCCTCTTGCTGTAGATGTGTAACCAAAACCAGAGAGAACTGGTGCGAAACCCTCACCAATATACTGTCCTATTAATGGCTCTATCATGACACCAAAACCTTCTTCTATTCCTGCCTTTTCTCTGAAGATGATGGCTTCTTCAGAAAAATAACTGGTCAGAACGCTTTTAACAGATGTTGCTAATTTTTCAGGAACATTTTCAGTAAATTCAGATCTGTATATTCCAGTTCCCCTTGCGTCTTTTTTTCCTGATGACCTGCTTATAAGAAACTTTTCCGGATAGGAGCAGCCAATTCCTCTGAGAACCTCAAACTCCTCTTCTGTAAACATTCCTTCCATAATCCTTTGCTCCAAGCCGTCTGCAATCTCAATCTCTCTCAGGTTTTTTCCTAATCTGTTTTTCTGAAAAAACCCATCAAAATAATCCTCTGCAAGAACAGTTCTTCTTGGGGCATAAAAACCGATCTCCACCAAATACGGTGTTTTTTCCATTAACTCTCTTGCCTTGTCCCCGATTTGTCCTTTTCCTATAACATTGAAGTATTCAGTCATAAAAATTGAATGAAAAATAAATTTATAAATTAATCTTTATACTACTTTTGGTTAGTAAAATTTATTTGATATTAGATATTAATTTTTCCCAGAGAAACAATTTTAAATCAATTCTGTTAAAATATTGCATATAACCAGTAGGGGTTTTTATGGAGCCTAAGATAAAGGAGAAGAGATGGGCAAAGGATTTTGAGGAACCGATAAGGAAAAAATGGAGGGAAGAAAGGGTTTATGCTTTTCATTCCGATGACAAAAAACCTGTTTTCTCTATAGACACACCGCCCCCGTATGTCAACACGCCGATTCATATAGGGCATGCAACTGTTTACACCATTATGGATATGATTGCAAGGTTCAAGAGAATGACCGGTTATAATGTTCTGTTTCCCTTGGGTCTGGACAGAAACGGATTGCCCATAGAGGTTGCTGCAGAGAAAAAATTCAATATCTCTGTTTCTGAAACACCAAGAGAAAAGTTTATCTGGCTGTGCAAAAAAATGCTTGAGCAGTCAAGCCTTGAATCGCTTGAATCTTTTTACAAACTCGGTCATTCCTACAATTCATGGAAACCCGGTGAAAAACCGGGAGATATGTATTACACAGATTCCTATTCTTACCGCGCCTTAACACAAGCCACGTTCATAGAACTGTGGAAAAGAGGATTGATATACGAGGATACAAGAGTGAACAACTACTGCCCTGACTGCAAAACAACCATAGCTGACGCGGAAATAGAATACAAAAACATAGAAACAGAATTTGTGTATGTGAAATGGAAGGTGAAAGAAACAGGCGAGGAAATAATTATAGGGACGACAAGGCCTGAGCTTCTCTGTGCCTGCAAAATGGTTATATATAATCCAAAGGATGACAGGTATCAGCACCTTGAGGGAAAAACAGCGGTTGTTCCTTTATACGGAACAGAAGTTCCTATAAAAGCGCACCCCTACGCAAAAATAGAAGAAGGCACAGGCCTTGTTATGATGTGTTCTTTCGGTGATTATACAGATGTCAGGTTTTTCAGGGAAATGGGACTTGAACCCGTGTTTGCTATAAACCAGGATGGAAAGATGAACCAAAATGCGGGTTTTTTGCAGGGCCTTGAAATAGAAAAGGCAAGAGAGAAAATAAAGCAAGAACTTGAGAAAAAGGGACTGATTGTTAAGAGGGAAAGGACAAAGCACAGAACACCAATATGCGAAAGGAGCAAAACACCTATTGAGTTTATAGCAATGCCAGAATATTATCTTAAGCAGCTGGAATTTAAAGAAGAGGTTATAAAAAATGTCGCGGACAAAATAAAGTTTTATGCTCCCGGTTCTAAGCAGATACTTTTGGATTGGATAAATACGCTTTCAGCGGACTGGGCGGTGTCAAGAAGAAGATATTACGCAACAGAAATACCTTTGTGGTATTGCAAAAACTGCGGTGAAATTGTCGTGCCTGAGCCGGGAAAATATTACAAGCCATGGAAAGAGAACCCGCCGATAGAGAAATGCCCGAAGTGCGGTGGAAAGGAGTTTAAAGGCGAAGAAAGGGTTTTCGACACGTGGTTTGATTCCTCTGTTTCGCCTCTGTATATCCTTGGATATAAAACAGACGAGAAATTCTTTAGAAATGTGTTTCCCTGTTCTTTAAGACCTCAGGGAAAGGAGATAGTAAGAACATGGCTGTATTATACTCTTTTGAGATGCTATCAATTGACACAAAAACCTGTTTTCCAGAACGTCTGGATACATTTTCATGTGGTGGATGAACATGGAAAGAAAATGAGCAAGTCTTTGGGAAATGTTATAGACCCGAGGGAAATAATTGAAAAATACGGCGCAGAGGCGTTCAGGGCGTGGTGCGCTCTGGAAGGCAACATAACAAACATAGATTTAAGGTGTTCCTTCGAAAGGATAGAAGGCGCTTCAAAGTTCCTTACAAAACTCTGGAATATTGCAAGATTTATCTCAATGTTTGACCATAAATCCGAGGAAACTTTAACAGATTTAGACAAGCTTATCCTTCATGAATTGTCAAAGCTTGTTAAATACACAAGAGAGCAGTATGAAAATTTTGATTTCCATAAACCCATGGCAAGAATAAAACACTTTATCTGGGAACTGTTTGCTTCCCACTATATAGAGCTTGTTAAAAACAGGGTGTATAATCAGGAAGGGTTTTTCTCAAAACAAGAGCAAAACTCTGCTGCTCACACGCTTTACACGGTTTTGGATACTCTTTTGCTTCTTTTGTATCCTGTTCTTCCTTTCATAACAACAAAAATATACAGCAGTATAGAAGGCAAAGACATGGAAAACAGGAAATTTCCGGAACCGGATGAAAATTTCCTTGAAATGAACCTTCCGTTTACAGCAGAAGATGTTATAGAGCTGAACAGTGAAGTATGGAAAACAAAAAAAGAGAAAGGTGTTTCGCTGAAATCAGAAATAAAAAAGCTTGTCATTCCTGAAAGCTTCAAAGCGATTGAAAAAGATATACTGAGGACGCACAAACCAAAGGAAATAGAATACGGGGAGAAAATAGAGGTTTTTGTTTAGTGGGAGTAAGTGGGAAAAAAGTAGGAAACTTTTTAAATCCCAACTAAAAATATAAACAAGGTCAACTAATAATTAAATAAGGTTGGGGTATGAAAAAGCTTGAAACACTTGAAAGAGAAATAGAAAAGCTTTACAAGGAGAATTTGGACATAAATCTCTCTCCGGATTCTTCCCATTTTAAAAACATAAAAAAATCTCTTTCGAGCAGTTCTGTTTTCAAAATGAGAAAACTGATAGATGTTTCTCCTTTTTAAATTAATTAATTGAAATAAATATCATGCTGGAAATTGTTTTTCTTGGAACAGGCTCTGGCATTCCTTCAAAACACAGGAATCCTGCAGGAATCTGGCTGTATTATGAAGGAGATGCCATGTTATGGGATTGCGGCGAAGGGACACAGAGACAGTTAATGATAGCAAAACTGAGTTTTATGAAAATACAGAGAATTTTTATTACGCACTGGCACGCTGACCATTGGGCTGGACTAATAGGTTTGCTTCAAACCATGAATATGGAGGGCAGAAAAGAACCGCTTTATATTTATGGACCAGATGCTGAAAGATTTGTTGGAGATATTCTGGACCTTAATTACTGGGGTCCGAGGTTTGAAATAATTCCAAAAACCGTTCCACATGAGGGAACAGAGTTTGTAAAAATTCTGGAAAGAGAGCAGTATCAGATATTTTCAATACCAACCAAACACAGTGTTCCATCCGTTGCTTATTGTTTTCAAGAGAAGAATTCGTGGAACGTGGATATTAAAAAGGCGGAAAAACTTTATGGTTTAAAGCAGGGACCGCTGGTAGGAAGATTGAAAAGAAACGGGGAAATAATCTTTAAAGGCAAAAGAATAAGGCTCGAAGATGTGGCTGTTAAGAAAAGGGGAATAAAGGTTGTTTATACAGGGGATACAAAAACCTGTGAGAATCTAAAAACAATCTCTAAAGACGCGGATGTTTTAATCCATGATGCAACCTTTGTTGAGGAGAAATATGACAGGATGCACAGCGGAGCGAAAGAAGCAGCAAAAATAGCAAAAGAATGCGGTGTGAAGTGTCTGGTATTGACGCACTTCTCAAGAAGATATCAAAACACAAAACCTTTAATAGATGAGGCAAAAAAAATCTTTCCAAACACCATAGCAGCAAAGGATTTTATGAAAATAACCGTAAAATCAAAAACCAATAAATTTATAAGTTTCACCACTCAATAACAAGTAAGTGATAGTATGGCTGAAATGGTTGGGAAAGCTGTGATAGAGATTAAACACTTGACAGAAGCCCCGCGTTTTGATAATGATTTTAAATTTTACGGATTAAAGGCTAATAACTCCGGAATTTGTCTAACATATAAGGACACAAAGGGAAACACATATATAATAAAGGCGAAAGAATGGGGAGATTCAGATACATTACCAACAGAACATTACTGAATTCGGAAAACAAGGAAACAGGAAGGATTTCTGTATTGGTAAGAGCGGATTCTGACACAGCAGAAGTTAAATACAAATGCCCTGAATGCGGATTTGAGGAACAGACACAAAAACCCTGGAAAAGACCCTTTTCTGTGAAATGTGCAAAATGCGGCTTTTTGATAAGATTGCCAAGGCTTAAAGACGAGATAAAGAAAGCAAAAAAACGCAAATAAGCATATACTTATATTCTGGAAATCAAAAATTATTTATATGAAGAAAAAAATCCCTGTTCTGCCCATGCCTCTTGACAAGGCCTTGAAAATATCAAAAAGGTTTATGGGTTTTGGGGAGTTTTTTTCTCATATGTTTCCCGGTCTGGCATTTGAACTGGAGCAGTCAGAACTGGATTTTGAGCCACGAGAATGGATTTCTCTTGGAATATTTGCATTTGTTTTTTATTTTTCTCTTATCTCCGTGACGCTTTTCAGCGTTTTTACTGCTTTTAAAATTGATATTTTCAGAACGCTTCTCATATCGTTTGGTTCAGGTTTTGTGCTGGGCACAATGGGTTTTTTATATGTGGTTCTTTATCCAAGGCTTTTTGTGACAAGAAAAACAAACGCAATTGAAAAAAATCTTCCTTTTGCTTTGCACCACCTTCTTATAGAGGTACGCTCCGGCGTTCCTCTGTTCAATGCGCTGGTTTCAATATCAGAAAGCAACTATGGTCTGCTTTCTGAAGAAATAAAAAAAGCAGTGGATGAGATAAGCACAGGCAAATCCGAGATTGCTGCTCTGGAAATGCTGGCAAGGAAAAACCCTTCTCTGTATTTCAGAAGGGTTTTGTGGCAGATAGTTAATTCACTGAAATCCGGAGCAGACATAGGCTCTACAATAAAAAACATAGTTGACACGCTTTCAGAAGAGCAGAGAATCGCTATTAAACAATACGGAGCCCAGTTGAATCCTTTGACGCTTATGTATATGATTTTTGCTGTGATATTTCCCACGCTGGGAATAACGTTTATTCTGGTGATCTCTTCCTTTATAGGCATTGGCATAGATGTTCGGTTTATTCTTATGGGAATTCTGGGCTTTCTTTTGATGTTTCAGTTTATGATAATAGGGTTAATAAAAAGCAAAAGACCTGTGGGTGTGTGAATGAAATATTTGACAGAACTGGTTTCGGTCGCTGTTGGTGTGGTTATTCTTATTTTTTCAAATCTTTATGTTTCTCAATACGCTTCGTTTCTTGTTTCTTTTCTGAACATTTTGGGCGGTCTTATAGCAAGCGTCCCGCCTGTGTTTCTATTTTATGCGAGATACAGGAAAAACAAAGAAATAGAGGAACAGTTCATTGTGTTTATAAGAGACCTTAATGATTCGATAAACTCCGGGATGACCTTGCCGCTTGCATTGAATCACTGCTCAAAAAGGAATTATCTCTCTTTATCAAAATATGTTAATGAGATTTCAGCGCAGGTGGACTGGGGCATACCGTTTGAAAAGGCTTTGAAAAATTTTTCAGATAAGATTCATTCTTTGGCTGTAAAAAGAGCAGTAACAACAATAACAGAGACTTACAAGGTTGGCGGAAAATTAACCGATACTTTAGAAGCAATAAGCAGGGCATTGATAACAATAGAAAAGATAAAAAAAGAAAGGTCAGCATCTGTAAGGTCTCAGGTGGTAACAAGCTACATGATATATTTTGTGTTTATTTTCATTCTGGTTGTTATGCAGGTGTTTCTCATACCAGCTCTTTCCCAAAAATCTGCAACAGGACTTACGGAATCAATAACAGGCGGTGGAGCTGTCAACAGTAAAATGTTTTCAGATGTTTTTGTTGTATTTATAATCATTCAGGGCTTTTTTGCAGGCCTTGTTACAGGGAAAATATCAGAAGGAACATTAATAAGCGGGTTGAAACATTCTGTTATATTAATTCTTCTCGGGTATGCTATTTTTTCTTTTGCAACACAGTTTCAGGTGTTTTTTGCTTAAAATTTATAAATAAGCTTTCATAATAATTTAAACATGAGAAAAGGTATTTCTCCTCTTATTGCTGTTATAATGCTTATTGCATTTACTATGATAGTTGCAGGGATTCTGGCAACGTGGACCACTAATTTTGCGCAGAGGCAAAGGGTTCAGATAGAGTTTTGCACAGAAGCAGGAGCGTATATTCAGGGCGGAACCTATGACAGCGGAACAAACACGCTTAATCTGGTTGTGTTTAACAACGGAAAGGTTCCTTTGAGCTTTATCGTTTTGCTAACATATAAGAACGGAACTGTTACGAGAGTGCCAGGAACATGGAATACAACAGCAGGCGATGTCAGAACATTTACTGTGTCTGGTGTTAACAGCGATCTTGAGCAGGCAACAATACAGTCAAAAGAGTGTCCGGGTGTTCAGGACCTGCTTTACTACTATAATATCAGGGGTTTGTGATTTCTTTTTTAATAATCAGAATAAATTATAAATTGTATGCTTTTCAGACTGATGCCAAGAAAATACAAAAATAATCTCCGGCTGTGGCTTTTATATTCCGGAAGCAAAAAAACGCCTGAGAAGTTTTTTAATTTTGCATTTTTTATCAGCCTTGTATTTGGTTTGGGTTTGACTCTTGTTTTCAGGCAATACTCTGTGTTGCCGTTTCTTGTTGGTTTTCTTGGGTTTTTTGCGCTTTTCCATGGGTTTTTAATTCTTGCCATGGACAAAAGAACAAAGTTTGTTGAAAAGATTTTACCAGATGCGTTGCAGTTAATAGCAGCAAACATAAAATCAGGTTTTATACCAAGCAGGGCAATAATACTGTCTGCAAGAAAAGAATTCGGTCCTCTGGCAGAAGCGATAAAAAGGCTTGGAAAAGAAACCATGACAGGAAAACCCTTGCAAAAAGCCATGTGGGAACTTACAAGAGACATAAAATCAGACATACTGGAAACAACAGTTAAGCTTATGGTGAGAGGGATAAAAGCAGGCGGTCAGTTGGTTTCTTTGTTTGAGGAAACAGCTATAGATATAAGAAGAAAGGAGTCAATAAGGAGGGAAGTGAAAGCGAACATAATGATGTATGCCATATTCATTGGTTTTGCGGGTTGCGTGGGCGCTCCTGTGCTGTATGCATTATCAGGGTTTCTCGTTTCCACCGTGTCACAATTAGGAACACTAGCGGAAATACCAGAAACTGTTTCGCAGCAAATGCCATTAAGCATGGGAGACATGGTGTCGGTTGATCGGGGTTTTCTTACTTTGTTCTCTGTAGCAGCAATTATTATAACAAGCGTTTTTGGTGGTTTGATAATTGGTTTGATTGGTTCTGGAAGCGAAAGAGCAGGTATAAAATATGTCCCGATTCTTATTGTAACTTCTCTTGCTATTTATTTTGTTACAGGGATTGTTATTCAGGGTATGTTTTCCGCTCTTATTCCCGGTTGAAGATTTATAAACAAGTTCCACCTAATAATTAAAAGATAATTATGAAAATGAAAGCACAATCTGCAATGGAATATTTAATGACATACGGATGGGCGATACTGATAGTAATAATAGTGGCTGCAGCGCTTTTCGCTTTGGGTGTTTTCAACCCCTCAACTTACACAGGATATACAGCAACAGGCTTTGCAACATTAGGAGCACCCAGCGAGTGGCAGTACCAAGGAAATACATTTACAGTAAAACTTAAAAACCAAGTAGGACAGAGTATAACTATTAGTGCTGTTAATGTAACAAACGATGCAAACAATTGCAACAATGGAACTTCTATTAATATAGCTTCTGGAGGAACAGCGACTGTTGTAATTTCAGGGTGTGAAAGTAAGAGTTCAGGAGACTCATACTCGGTAAATTTAAAGGTTAGTTACACAGTGTCTGGCGGTACAATGACAAGAACAGAAACAGGAACCTTAACAGGAATAGCAGTGTAAATCCTTGTATTGTTCCCAGTCCCACTTTTTCTTTTTATTTTTAAAACTATTTATTTAAATATAACTTTATGTATAAGCAGGTTATTGTGATTAGAACTGATTTGAAAATGAGCAAAGGCAAAGCGTGTGTTCAGGTTGCTCATGCTTCTGTGGAAGCATATAAAAAAGCTAACTGGTTTTCAAAAAGGAAATGGGCAACAACAGGAGCAAAAAAAGCTGTTCTAAAGGTTAACACACTTAAAGACTTAAAAAAAATATATGAAGAGGCAAGAAAAGAAAAACTGCCCTGCGTTCTTATAAGCGACGCAGGCAAAACAGAAATACCAGCGGGAACCGTAACTGCTGTTGGCATAGGTCCTGCTGAAAGCAAAAAAATAGACAAGATAACAGGCAAACTCAAAACACTTTAAGGAGGATGTTATGGAAAAAGAAAGTAAAGGCATGCAGGAAAACATAGTGCTTCTTCAGCTGTTGGAAAAGCACCTTGAGGAATTAAAACAACAGGGAGCTCTTCTGGAAAACAAGTTTATAGAGCTTGAAACAACAAAACAGATAACAGAGGATATGAAGAAAATGAAAGATTCCCAGGATGTTATGATACCGCTTGGAAGCGGAATATATAGTTACGGTAAGATAGCAGATACAGAAAAGGTAATGGTTGAACTGGGCGCCGGCGTTGTATTAAACAAAACGCTCAGCGAGGCGACAAGGTTTATAGAGGAAAAGGAAAAGGAAATAGAAAAACTAAGCAATCAGCTAAACCAGGAAATGACAGAAGTTGTGGAAAAAATAAACCAGATAATGAGCGAAATACAGGAGAGCCAAAAAGAATCAGGTTCTGTTGTTGAGAGTTAAAAGCTTACATTCACCGGTCTTGAATTTCGGGCAATTCTCACATCTAACTATGCCTTCTTCTAATCCATATTTGCAATATACCAGCATTCTTCCTTTAAGGGTTTCTATTTCAACCATTTGGACCGACCGAAAGATATTTAAACCTTTAAAGACAAAAAACTATCCAAAAAGCTTTTTAATGTTAAAGGTTGGGGGGCTCGGGTGCAGAATTCCAAAAATTTTACACAGGATTACGCTCCTTGGGCTTTGATTCTGCACACCGAACCATCTTTATAACCACACCAGATGCGCACCCAGAACCAACATGTTGGTCATCCGTTGCATGAGAAGCAGAAGAACGGAATCATCCCAATCATTCCCATGAGGAATTGATTGGGAATATATAACAGATAGATGTAACTGCTACATGTTTTAGAATTCTCATCAATAGCTTTGCAGTTACCTTCATATCTGTCAATAAATATTTTGGTAAAAATATTTATAAAAGTTACGGGTGGGAAGAAATTACCCACTATTTTTTATTTATCTTATTGAGTTTTTAGAGAAAATTAATAATGCTCGTATTTTTCTTTCAGCTCTATATCAATCTTAACTCCCTCAGGAATTGGTATTCTTACAACCTGTCTTAAAGCTCTTTCATTGCTCCCAATATCTATTATTCTTCTGTGAATTCTCATTTCCCATCTGTCCCATGTTGCATTTCCATGCCCTGTGCCATCACCACAGGGTGTTTTCAGCGTGTAAACCCTGAGTTTCTTGGTTGGCAAGGGAATCGGTCCTCTCATAGAAACCCCGTATTTTTTTGCTATTTCTTTTATCTGCTCACAGATAGCATTGAGTTCCTCTATGTTCCTTCCGGCCAGTTTAATTCTTGCAAATTCCATATTATCTCTTGCTCCTTTGTTTATATCTTCTTGCTCCCCAAGAGGAGTGCGGCGGTTTTGCAGGTTCTGTTCTTCTGGGGTCATAAACCAGAAGATTTCTGTCATATTGAAGGAATGTTTTTTTCATCCCATTACCAAATATTTCTACAAGACCCCGCGCAAGTGCCTGCCGTGTTGCGTCTGTTTGTCCTGTGATACCACCGCCTTTAACATTTACCTGTATATCAAATTTTTTCCATTGATCACCTGCAAGTATTAATGGTTCCTGTATTCTTAACCTCCTGATGTCAGGTTCTATCAATTCCAGAGGAACTGAGTTTATTTTTACTACCCCTTTCCCGGGTTTGAACCTTGCTCTCGCAACCGCGGTTTTTCTTTTTCCTGTTGTAAATATAATCTCTTTTTTTTCTTTCTTCTTTTCAGGCTTTTTTTCACTGACTTTTTTTCTCTCTTCCTTTATTGCTCCAAGGATTTTTTTGGATTTTGTTTTTACCATGTTTTTTTGGCTCCTGTCATTAATGAAAGCTGACCAAGTGTTATTCTTCTTGTTTTCGGTTCCCTGTCAAGTTCCTCAAATTTTGTGAATGTTTTCTCTGAATATTCTTTAGGAACAGATATAAATACTTTTACTCTTTTGTACGCTTCCCTGCCTCTTGGTTTTTTATAAGGAAGCATGCCCCTTATCATTCTTCTGAGCATTTTATCTGGCGGTCTTGGGTAAAACGGCCCTTTGTAAGGGTCGCCTCTGCTTATCTTGTCTTTATAATGCTCAAGTATATATTTCGGGTTTCCTGTAATTATGGCTTTTTCTGCATTAAAAATATAAACACTTTTGCCTTTAAGGCTTTCCTTGGCTGCCAATGAAGCGAGTCTTCCTGCAACCTTATTCATAGCGTCTATAAAAACTTCATCCATATTATCCCATTATTTTTACTCCACTTCCTTTTGGGTTTTGTTCAAAAAACTCTAAAATAGTTAAGCACTTTCCACCGGCTTTCTCTATTTTTTCTTTTGCTTCTTTTGAGAATTTTAATGCAGCGACCTTAACTGGTTTTGTTATTTCGCCCGAACCAAGAACAGAACCGGGAACAAGAATATTCTCGTTGTTTTTTGCGAACTTCTCTATTTTATAAACATTCACTTCATATTTTTTCCTTCTTGGCCTGTTTAAAGCTTTGGCTGCTGCTTTCCAAACAGGGTATTCAGTACCCTTTGCATAAAGTTTCTCTATCATTTCCTTTAGGACCGGGTTTTTGTTTCTTATTTTCATACCTTCATATTGGTAAGTTCCTATTTAAATTTTTACCTTTTTAATGCGGAGGGCAGGATTTTCGCATAAACTTTTCTTGAACAATATTTGTTGATCAACTTTTTCCTGAACGAGCCTTTAGTTAAGGGAAGCGATACGGGGCGAAGCGAAACCTTGGAATCTCAACCCGAAATCGGAACCACCAGCGGGTTCCGATACCTCCTGCAACCATTTACTCCAGCTCTTCTTGTGAACCTTTAAAAAGGTTCAATCCAAACGAGCCTTTAGAAAAAGGCTCGAGCCATCATTTGGAAGGACGCTCTGAAAGAGCGTCAATCGAAGGTTCAGCTTCCAAACATTGTTTTTTTGCTCAAGCTTCTTTTTTAAAGAAGCTTGCGGCAGCTGTTTTTCCGTTAACGCTTCCGTCAGCTTTGCTGGTGGCGCCTGCCGTCAGGCAGTGTG
>Ga0180301_10003097_pt1 | contig 13057 bp, 8 predicted proteins | sample GuaBasSediGuay16_FD_121797 | JGI IMG/M metagenome (GOLD analysis project Ga0180301, IMG submission 121797) | Subseafloor sediment microbial communities from Guaymas Basin, Gulf of California, Mexico - Guay16, Core 4569-2, 12-15 cm | ecosystem: Environmental > Aquatic > Marine > Hydrothermal...
CTCAGGGCGTTCCTTCTCGTGTTTCGCAGTCTGTCTCGTTGTCGGAGGGACTTGGTCAGGTCCTTGGGGCATATGTTGAGTACTGCAATAACGCCCGAACGCACCTGTCATACCGATTGGGAAACCTTCTTGGGCGGCAGCGGCGATGCCCACCGTATTCCATATCGAACGACGTTGTTTCGGATGACCCAATGGTGCCCTCCCCGCAGTCCGATCGCGCCCGCCTGCGCCCAGATGGGCATGTTCCAGAAGTCCGTAGGATCGCCGTGGCCGAATCTTCGTTTCTCCTGCTTGCCGTTTCGCCCGTACGGAGTAGAGGCCAACTCCACCTGGAAAGGATTCCCGCTGTCCAGATAAGTCTTGTCATCGAAGAGGGATTCGTCAGCAGCAGCGTAATAGACAGGGCGAATATATATCCGTATTGCACTTACCCTGTGAATTCGGGTAAATAAAGTCTGGCCGCAATGAAATAAACCCCTAATTGGGGAATAACACAAGTGAGATAGGATAAGCCAAATGCGATTATCGGTGATTACTCTGATATGTATGTCTTTTCTGAGTTTGGAAAGATGTCAGGCCGAAGTTCAGGATGCCGTTTCTGATGGCAGTAAACTCCGTGACGCCGTCTCCGACCTTATCGAGACATTTGGCGATCGTTACCCCAACGGATCCGACTATCTCGGTCGTTTGCGGCGCATCGAGGATCGTCTTGAGCAGGGTCAGGTGCGTGCAAAACGTCAGCTTGAGACTTTGCGCCGTGAGGCACTTCTGGCGAATCCCCTGCTGGCTGAACTGCCCGGGGTGCTGGTGGTCAAGCGAAAGATCAAGGACCTGAAGAAGGAGAATATCTTCACCGCCGTTGACATGCAGATCGGCTATTCCGCCGGGCTCGGTCGCGACATCGCCATGCCCTCCAATCATGAGTGCAATGCTTCCCTTGAGCGAGATGGTTACGATAACGGCATATGCCTGCTGTTGCCCGGTGCGGGCGATGCGAAACTGGAGACCATCTATCGGCCAGAGGACGGCGGATATGTTGGCCAGCTTGATCTTCACTTTGACGGCGAACGCGTGCTGTTTACAAAATCCGATGCGGTGAACTGGAAGCTGTATGAGATGAACGTCGATGGTTCGCGTGCTCGGCAGGTCACGCAGATGCCGGATGATGTGGACGCGATGGACGGCTGCTATCTGCCGAACGGCAGGATCGTTTTCGGCTCGACGGCGTCTTATCAGTCAGTTCCATGTTGGCACGGGCGCAAACGCGTCAGCAACTTGTACTTGATGGATGCCGACGGCACGAATATCCGCCAGCTCTGCTTCGACCAGGATCACGACTTTCATCCTGTTGTGCTCGATAGCGGCAAAGTGCTCTATCTCCGCTGGGACTACACTGGTATCAGCCACATATACGTGCGACAGCTCATGACGATGAATCCGGACGGCACGAAGCAGCTTGCCATGTACGGGAGTAATTCATGGTATCCCAATTCGTTGTTCTTTCCCCGGCAGATTCCGGGAACGAATCGCTTGGTCGCTATCCTCTCCGGCTACCATGGGCCTCACCGCATGGGGCAACTGGTTATCATCGATCCGAGCCGGGGCTGGCACGAGGAGTCGGGGATCGTACAACGAATCACGGGCCACGGTGAACCGATAAAACCGATGACTCGCGACAACCTGGTTGGCGGTGACTGGCCCATGTTCCTGCATCCATATCCGCTGAGTGACAAGTACTTCCTTGTAAGTTGTAAGATGAACGCCAGATCTTCGTGGGGCGTTTATTTGGCGGATGTTTTCGACAATCTCACACTCGTGTATGAGGTCCCCGGTTACGCACTGTTGGAGCCAACGCCTGTTCTGCCGCGGAAGCAGCCTATGGTGATCCCCGATCAAGTCGATTTGGCCAGAAATGATGCAACCGTCTATATCGGTGACGTGTATGCCGGGCAGGGATTGAAGGGTGTACCGCGCGGGACAATCAGGCAATTGCGGCTTGTCAGTTATGATTTCGGGTATCGTGGTCTGGCTGGCTCGGACAAGATCGGTTACGGGGGGCCCTGGGAGGCCATGCGGATTATCGGGACCGTGCCTGTCGAGCAAGATGGATCGGCAAGCTTTCACGTCCCCGCCAACACGCCCATTTCCTTGCAAACGCTGGACGGAGAAGGCAAAGCGGTACAACTCATGCGAAGCTGGTTTACCGCTATGCCGGGTGAGAAGATATCGTGCGTCGGCTGCCATGAGACTCCGATGGATGTGCCGGCCAACACCACGAATCTTGCCGCCAAGAGACCCCCTCGGGCAGTATCACCCTGGTATGGTCCTGCTCGCGGATTTGACTTTGAGCGAGAGGTCCAGCCGGTACTCGACAAATACTGTGTATCATGTCACGATGGTTCCAGAGCCGGCGTTGCAGATCTGCGATCCGAGGCAGACGGCGGCAAGGCTGAACCGAAACCTATCGGCTATGTGGCACGTCTGCATCCCGATATGCGTAAGGCCACCAAGGGCAGACTGAAATACAGCCCGGCTTATGATGTGCTGATACATTACATCCGGCGAGTGGGTATCGAGGATGATGTCAGCCTTCTGACTCCAGGCGAGTATCACGCCGACACGAGTGAGCTTATCCAGATGCTCCAGAAAGGTCATCACGGTATTGAACTGGATGCAGAAGCCTTCAGTCGCCTGGTGACCTGGATCGACCTTAACGGTCCTTGCCACGGGACCTGGGGCGATGTCTTTCCCATTCCGGATGGCGCCCATGAGCGCCGGATGGAGCTTCGAAGACTCTACGGCGGGCCGATGGATGATCCTGAAAAGATTTTTGAGACCTCGCCGAGACAGGCGGGTACGGTTTCGCCAGGTGTGATATCACGTCCAGAGCCAGATGAGGCAGAGCGAGGGTTTCTTGCTTTGGAAAACGAACATGGGCGGCAGGGTCCTTTCACGCCTGCAAGACGCCGGATTGACCTTGGAGGTGTGAAGTTGTCGCTCGTGCGTGTGCCGGCAGGTCAGTTTGTCATGGGTGACGTCAGGGGAGAAGCAGATGAGTTTCCCCAAAGAGTTATCACTGTGGACAGACCTATCTGGATCAGCGAGTGTGAAGTAACCAACGCCCAGTTTCGGCGATTCGATCCGTCACATAACAGTGGATACTATTCTAAACGCCGCGATCGCGCCGATGGAAAGGGGCTTTCGCTCAATGGTGACGAGCAACCGGCAGTACGCCTGTCTTATGAGCAGGCGATGGATTTCTGCCGTTGGCTTTCGAAGCGCAGCGGATTGACAGTTACGCTTCCAACCGAGCAGCAGTGGGAATACGCCTGCCGGGCGGGGACCCGAACCGCTTTGAATTATGGCTCTGTCCATGATGATTTCGCGCCTCACGCGAATCTGGCGGACAGGACCTTCAGTACCGGCGTCATGGACGCCAGAGGGCCTATGATGCCTGAAGGCGGCGTTACCCAGGCGACCGGTGGCGTGCCCCATCTCGTCCTCGAGGGTGCGAAACTTGCCGACACCCGTTTTGACGACGGCAAGCGCGTTACCGCCCCCACCGGTTCGTACCAGCCCAATCGCTGGGGGCTCTTTGACATGCATGGCAATGCGGCCGAGTGGACGCTGAGCGCATATGATGATGGTCGAAGAGTCGTTCGCGGCGGGTCGTTTTTCGACAGGCCTGCAAGGAGTCGCAGCAGCTTTCGATTGGGGTATCCATCCTGGCAGCGGGTGTTTAACGTTGGCTTCAGGATAGTCGTAATCGACGAAAATATCGCTGATGATGATAGAAACGGAGATGTACGTTGAAACAGATACAACAATTTGCACACAGACCGTTCTGGATCACCGCAATTGTCTTGGCAAACTTGTCCGTGCAATATGCAATTGCCGAAGAACGGAGACCGAATCTGATCTTTATCCTGGTCGATGACCAGGGTTACTACGATCTTGGTTGTTACGGCGGGAAGGAGTTCGATACACCTCGAATCGACCGGATGGCCCAAGAAGGCATATTGTTCACCGATTATTATGCGGCCGCTCCGATCTGCAGTCCGTCGCGCGCGGGCGTTTTGACCGGTTGCTATCCGCGCCGAGTCGGATTGGCGACGTGGGTACAGAGGGCGGACTCGCGTAAGGGGATTCATCCCGACGAATTGACCCTGGCTGAACTGCTACAATCATCCGGCTACGCAACGGCATGCATAGGCAAGTGGCACCTGGGGTTTCTGCCCCCGTTTTTGCCGAGGCAGCAGGGATTCGATCACTACTTCGGATTGCTCCATAATCTCGATCCTGTGGAGGTTGTCTATTTCGAGAAGGAAGGCGGCGTGCCGCTGATGCGTAATGAGAAGGTATTGAAACGGCCGGTCGATCCCGCGGAATTGACCGCGGCCTACACCAAGGAGGCGATCAACTTCATCCGCAAGAACAAGGATCGCCCGTTCTTCCTGTACCTGGCTCACACGATGGCGCATAACCCGTTGGGTGTAACAGATGATTTCAAAGGGAAATCACGTTATGGCCTCTACGGCGACGTCATTCAGTGCCTGGACCATCATGTTGGGCGATTGCTCGATACGTTAGAAGAACTGGGCATTGATAACCGAACATTCGTTGTCTACGCCTCTGACAACGGTCGTGGTCCGGGACGAACACATGACCAGCCTATACGCGGCAACAAGCTGACCACATTCGAGGGCGGCATTCGAGTCCCTTGCATCGCTTGGGGGCCTGGCCTTGGGGTCAAGGCCGGCCAAACCTGCTCACAGCTCATTCACGCAATGGACTGGTATCCCACCTTCGCGACTCTTGCAGGCCTGAAGGTTCCCGAGGAACGGATCATTGACGGACGTGACATCACCCCTTTGCTTGAAGGCAGATGCAAGACCGTTCCCTCGGCGACGGCGGGGCTGTCACTCAATGCATCGGTGCCTCTGCGTCGCCCGTGGAGCCCACCAGGCGAATGGGAAGGAATAATCTCCCGGGAAGAATACCACCAGGCCTTTTTCTATCATGGCAGCCTCGGATCGCTTGCCGCTGTCCGATGGGAGAATTGGAAATTGCAACTGAATCCCGGCTTCCAGCTTTTTGACCTGAAAAACGACCCCGGGGAAACCAGGCCGGTTCGCAATCCCCAGTTGATCAGAAAACTCCGCGGCATGGCCGTCCTCTTCCAGGAAGAAATGCGCACGGGAACTCGCCCGGCAGGCGAGTTGCCGCTGTCGAAGTAGAGATTGATACGGATTCGGAAACGTTTTCGCGCGCTTGTCAGAATAGGATAGCGCCAAGTCAACGCATCTGACATGCAGGGCAATTGGGCGGAAAGGAGACTGTGGTGCAATGAGGTCTGAAATGTGCAGAGGTGTAGCGGCGACACTGGTTGCCCTGATAGGTGCCCAGGTTACGGCCGCTCGGCCGATTCAGAAAGCGGTCGTTGTCCAGCAAGCGGGGGCCTACAAAGGCGACGTCACTGATGTTTGGGTCGTCCGGCGCGTGGAATCACATTCGGATGCGCGGCGGTTGTGGCAGCCTTTTTGTCGCACAGTGGAAGCGCAAACATCTGGTGGTGGCGTTCGGCGCGATGACCAACGGCAAGAAGGACATGGGCGATATCTTCGCAAGCGTTTCCAGGGACGACGGTGCCACCTGGGGAGAGCCCGTGGCCATCTTCGACCATAACCGGTGTCAGGGCACGCTGCGGTTCGCCTACGCCAACCCGGTTCTGTTCAAGCAGGTGCAGGCCCTGCGCGGTGCCGTGAAATTTCGGCCCATCAAGGGGCAGAAGCTCCGGCAGATGCTCGATGGTGCCCGGGTTGAGCCGAAACTGGAGTCCTACATTCGTGATGCCGCGAAGAGCCGCCAAGGTCGGCGCTGGTGTTCATTTCTGGGGCAGCGCCGAGCAGCAGGTGCGTTTGCTCAAGCGTGGCGCCAACCTGCTCATCCACAGCGCGGACATCACTTTGTTCCAGAAACATCTGCGCACTGAACTTGAAGCGATCAAAAAGGCTTCCGGATTATGCAACGAGACCGGCGAAGCTCGGTCGGACATGATATAGTAGTCGGTCATGTAGCCCCTTCAGGGCTGCCATGAGAGGGCTCTTTGCGTTGATTGTCGCCGATGAGTATTGCTGGTCTGAGATGGTGAGAAGAAAGCTCGTATGAACAGACGCAGGTTTCTCCAGTTATCAGTGCTTGGTGTCACATCAGTGTTCTCGCGAGGACTGATGGCGTCGCAGCGGAGGCCCAACGTGCTGTTTATCGCCCTCGATGATATGAACGACTGGATCAGCTCTCTGGGTGGATACTCGGGTAAGGTGCATACGCCCAACTTCGACCGTCTGTCGCGAAAGGGCATCACCTTCACGAATGCCCATAGCCCCGCGACGGTATGCAATCCGTCACGAACGGCGATTATGACCGGTCTGCGACCATCCACCACCGGCGTATACAACAATGGGCAATGGTGGCGACCCGCGCTGCCAAATACAGTGACCATGCCGGAGTGCTTTCGCCGGAGCGGATACTACGCAACAGGAGCGGGCAAAGTTTTTCACCATACTCTTGGCAACAATCCACCTGACATATGGGACGACTATCACCCCCAGATTCAAGACAGCCCGTGGCACTACGACTACCCCGTGCCGGGGCAGCATGTGGCAAAAAGAGGAGTGCACTGGCCCGACGGTTTTCCGCTGAACGGCATTGAGAGCGTAAAGCGCGGACGAAGACCGCCGGCCAACTACCGTGAGTTTGACTGGGGTCCCCTTGACAAAGCTGACCTCGACATGGGGGACGGCCAGATGGTTCAGTGGGCCGTGGACTTTCTCGAAAGGCCGCACGAGAGGCCGTTCTTTCTGGCTGCCGGGATTTACCGACCGCATTTGCCGTGGTACGTACCCGCGAAGTATTTTGACGTGTATCCGCTGGATCAGATTCGATTGCCCGAGGTCAAAGAGGATGATCTGGAGGACGTCCCCGCCGTCGGCAGGGAGATGGCTAAAGCACGGCGTGCGGATTTTGAGCTGATCAAGAAAGCGGGAAAGTACAAAGAGGCGGTCCGGGCATACCCGGCTTCGATCAGCTTTGCCGATTCGCTGGTCGGCCGTCTTTTGGATGCTCTGGAGAGAAGCCCCCAGCGGGACAACACGATCATCGTGGCGTGGTCAGACCATGGCTGGCATCTGGGGGAGAAGGGAGCCTGGCACAAGCGGACGCTCTGGCAGCGGGCAACACACGTCCCATTCTTCATGGTTGCGCCGGGAGTCACGCGGGCCGGATCGGTATGTCACCGCCCTGTGAACCTGATCGACATCTACCCAACACTGATTGACTTGTGTGGTTTGAGGGCGGACAGGCAACTTGATGGAATCAGCTTGACGCCACTTCTGAAGAATCCGGAGGCTGTCTGGAAGCGTCCTTCGGTCATTACCAATGAACGGGCAAACCATGCCGTCAGATCGGAGCGTTGGCGGTACATCCGCTACAACGACGGTACCGAAGAACTATACGACTGCGACAACGATCCCCATGAGTGGACGAATCTGGCAGAGGATCCCCAATTTGACTCGATCAAGCGGGAGCTGGCGAAATGGCTCCCGAAAGACGATGCCCCGCCTGCTCCGTCAAAGAGTGCCTACAGCTTTGATCCCGAATCGTATACCTGGAGGAGGAAGGAGAAATTGCGACAATGAACAGACGCCGTTTCCTCAAGACACTTGCAGCGGGAGTCTTGGCACCGGCCTTGCCGGTGGTGTCCGAAGCTGCGCGAAAGAAGAAAACCAACGTTCTTTTTATTGCGATTGACGATCTACGGGGGACTCTGGGCTGCCTTGGTGATAAGATTGCTGTGACCCCCAACATGGACAAGCTCGCAGGAGAAGGGACGGTCTTTCTGAACGCCTATTGTCAGCAGGCGGTATGCAATCCGTCGCGCGCTTCCGTTATCACCGGCCGACGCCCGGATACGCTCAAGGTGTGGGATTTGAAGACGCATTTCCGCGCGCATCATCCGGACATCACCACACTTCCGCAGTACTTCAAGCAACGTGGCTACTATACCCGGAGTTTCGGCAAGATTCTCCACGGTCAGGGGCCCCCTTCAATCGATCCACCGAGCTGGTCTGCGGAACCGGTCTGGGATCACTGCACCAAACGTGACCAGTATGTTCTGCCTGAGAATCGGCCCGGCGAAAAGAGCGGAAAACAGGCCGCTGCTGAATGTGCCGATGTGCCTGATGAGGCGTACATTGATGGTAAGGTTGCTGCCGAGGCGGTCAGGAAGATCGAGGAGCTTGTAGAGAATGGCAGGGCGTTCTTCCTGGCGGTTGGCTTTCGCAAACCCCATCTACCCTGTTCTGCCCCAAAGAAATACTGGGACCTGTACGACCGAAAGACTTTCGAGAACGATGGCTGGCCGGGATTGAAAAGGCCGGAGGACGGGCCCGATATCGCCCTGCACAACTGGAAGGAACTGCGCGGGTACACCGACATCCCGGACATCGGGGAGGTGCCTCCGGAAAAAGCCGCCGAGGTCCGCCACGGCTATTATGCGGCCGCGAGTTACACCGATGCCCAGGTTGGCAAATTGATCGACGCGCTCGGCAGATCCGGCCTGCGAGAAAACACGATTGTCTGCCTCTGGTCGGATCACGGCTTCCATCTCGGCGAGCACACGATCTGGTGCAAGACCAGCAACTATGAATTTGACGCACGGGTGCCATTGATCATAGCTGCGCCGCATACCAAGAAGGCACAAGTTTGCAGGAGAGTAGTGGAGCTGGTTGACATGTACCCGACCCTGGTTGAGTTGGCCGGACTACCTGTGCCCGATGGCCTGGAAGGCACTTCGATGGTCCCTCTGCTTGAGAATCCACAGCGGGACTGGAAGAAAGCGGCGTTCACACAGTTTCCGCGCCCAGCGTACTACAAGAAAACGTTTGACGTGATGGGCTATGCGCTTCGCACGGAACGATTTCATTACATAGAATGGATCGACGTGAAGAAGGCCAAACCGGTGGCCATTGAGCTCTATGACCATCAGTCGGATCCGTACGAACTGACGAATCTGGCGCAGCAGAGAGGCCGGCAACATGTTATCGAAGAGCTTGGCCGGCTTCTCAAGAAAGGTTGGAAGGGCGCCGTTCCGGACGGGAGGTAGATGATGCACCGGACAAGAAGGCAGTTTATGGTCTCTGCAATGGGTTCGGTTTTGGCCCTCAGATTTGCTCGGCGCTGCGGCGCGAGTGAAAGGGGCAGATCCAAGCCGAACATCCTGGTGATGGTTGGAGAAGATCATGGTCTGCAGTTGAGTTGCTATGGTGACAAACACATTTCCACCCCGAACCTGGATGCGTTGGCGAAGGGGGGAGTGAGGTTCACGAACGCGTATGTTACGCAGGCGGGCTGCAGCCCGTCACGGGCTTCGATCCTCACCGGGCTTTATCCGCACAACAACGGCCAGATTGGCCTGGCCACGCATGGATTGCGGATGTACCAAGACGACACACCGAATCTCACCACGTATCTCAAAGCCGCCGGCTATCGAACGGGGATCATCGGCAAAATCCACGTCAACCCGGAATCCGCCTTCTCGTTCGACTTCAAGGCCTTCCCCGGGAGCAATTTCAACAAACGCTTTGTAGAACGATTCGCCCGTGCCGCCGGAGAGTTCTTCCGGGCTTCGGACGATCCGTTCCTGATGTGGATTAGCTTCCCGGACGCCCATCGTCCCTTCCACGACCAGCAGGAAGGAATCCCGGCAAAAGTCATGGAACCTGACGACGTTGAAACCCTGCCCATGGTTGGCGTATCTACTCGACAGACACTCCAGACGACGGCGAGCTACTACAATTGCATGCAGCGCTTAGACGTGGCCGTCGGGATGGTTCTGAAGGAACTGGCCGATTCCGGCAAAGCTGACAATACACTCATCATCTATCTTTCAGATCATGGCCCCGACTTCCCGCGTGCCAAGAAGACAATCCGTGAGGGCGGAAGCCGGGTGCCGTTCATCATGAACTGGAAGGAACATCTCCCGGAAGGAAGAGTTGAGTCTCGCTTGGTCTCCAGCCTTGACATCCTGCCCACGATCCTCGACGCCGCGAGGGTCCAGCGACGAGAGGGCGATCTGGACGGACAATCTTTAATGGCCTTATTCGACGACGAACCTGCCGCGTGGCGTGAACATCTGTTCACCGAATTCACATTGCACTGGCCGGAAACCTATTATCCGGGCCGCGCCGTGAGGGACAACCGCTTCAAGCTCGTACACAACTTGCTGCCCGACCGCAAGAATCCTGTGTATGACATCTATCTTGTCGAGCAAAGGCCTGAGACATTCACCCCCGAGGACCTGAAAGACGTGCCCAAACGCGTTCAGGAGGCCTACGGGATTTTTCGACATCCGCCGGAGTTTGAGCTGTACGATCTTCGGAATGATCCGTGGGAGTTTCGCAACCTGGCTGGAGATCCGCGGTATACCGAGCAGTTCGAGCGTCTGAAGAAACGCCTGGCTCAATGGCAGGAAGAAACGAATGATCCCCTGCGGCACAGGCACATCCTTGACAGATTCACGGTTGAGAACGACGCTACCATGGCCAGCGGAAAATACAAAAAGAAGAAGCTGGGCCAGTGGAAGTACCCGCAGTACTTCTTTGAATAGGGGCTACTTCATGAACACCATGAATCGACGTGAATTCCTTCGGCAGCTCAGCCTGGGCGTGGCGTCTTTGGCGCTGCCGCGAAGGCTGTTCGCAAACAGCGGCAAGAAGCCGAACGTTCTTTTCATTTGTGTTGATGACATGAATGACTGGATTGGCTGTCTGGCCGGACGCACGGACATCAGGACACCCCACATCGATCAGCTGGCCGAACGCGGCGTTCTGTTCACCAACGCGCAGTGTCCGGCGCCGCTGTGCAATCCGTCCCGCACGGCCATCATGACGGGACTTCGTCCGAGCACTACGGGGATCTACGACAACAAACGCGTTTGGGCGGAGGATATGCCCCAATGAATGACATTACCGCGATACTTCAAGAAAAACGGTTACTATGTCGCCGGCGGCGGTAAGATCTATCATCACACGCCCAGGGGATTCAACCCCAGGGACCAGTGGCATGAGTATTTCGATCTTGTTCCGGACCAGGGAACGCAAGCCGAACAGGTCAGGCGCCTGGGATTGGAGCGGGAGTATTTCTCCGACATGCCCAGGCATCCCAACGGCAGTTGGGACTGGGGCCCGTTTGAGAAGGATGATTACGAAATGGGCAACGGCCGGACCGTGACGTGGGCGAAGGAGTTTCTCGCCCGCCAGCACGAGAAGCCATTCTTTCTGGCAGTCGGGCTCTTTCAGCCGCATCTGCCCTTCTACGCGCCCGCCAAATACTTCGACCGGTATCCAAGGGAAGGGCTCGCTGTGCCGCCGGCTCCGGAAGATGACCTTGACGATCTTCCGCCTGCGGCGGCTGAGGTTGCCCGGGCGGGTGTCGACAAGAATCTCAAGATGGTGGTGGCCTGCGGAGAGCTTCGCGCTGCCGTGCAGGGGTATCTGGCGAGCATCAGCCACGCCGACACGCTCATTGGTGGACTGATGCAGGCACTCGACAGCAGTCCCTGTGCGGGCAGCACCATCGTCGTGTTCTGGTCGGACAACGGATACCATTTCGGCGAAAAGCAGCGCATGGCCAAACGCACGCTCTGGGACCGGGCGGCCCATGTGCCGCTGATTGTGGCGGCGCCGGGAGTCACCCAACCGGGTAGCCGGTGCGAACGCCCGGTTGATTTGATGTCGCTTTATCCTACACTCGTAGAGCTGTGCGGACTGCCGGCGAAGACGGAAAATGAGGGCGTAAGCATTGTTCCACTGCTGCGAGATCCGACCGCGAAGTGGGAGTATCCCGCCCTCACCACGCACGGCCGCGGGAATCACAGCGTCCGCAGCGGGCGCTGGCGTTACATCCGTTACGCCAATGGCGACGAAGAGCTGTATGACCATGAAGCGGATCAGAACGAATGGAAGAACCTGGCCGGCAGGTCGGAATATCAGGATGTAAAAAAGAAACTGCGAATGTGGCTGCCGAAGAGTTAGGCGCCAAATGCTCCCGGGAAGGATGTCGAGTTTTCGATGACGGATTATTCACTCTGACGCCTGCCGGGAAGAGAAAGGCAGTGGCAACGATGAAGAGATTGAACAGACGACAGTTTTTGCAAGCCAGTGCGGCTCCCGGCATCGCTATGGCCCTGGAGCCAATGATCAACTCGCTCGGTGCGCAACAGTCCGGAAGGTACGGCGCGACAAGGAAGATGCCGAACATCCTCTGGATCTGCACCGATCAGCAGCGGTACGACACGATCCACGCGCTGGGCAACAAGTACATCAGGACCCCTAACCTCGACAGACTCGTTGCCACCGGGACGGCCTTCGAGCACGCCTACTGTCAGACTCCTATCTGCACGCCGAGCCGGGGCAGCTTTCTGACCGGCATGTATCCGAGCACGATTCATGCCTGCATGAACGGCAGCGACCACTGGGACGAGGCTGCACCGCTCATAACGAAGATACTGGCGGACATCGGATACGATTGCGCCCTGGCGGGCAAACTGCACCTGTCTTCCGCCATGGCCCATGAGCCCGAGCGTCGCCCCAGAGATGACGGATATCGGCGTTTCTGGTACAGCCACGCGCCACACCAGGGCATCGGGAAGGGCAACCAGTACACAGATTGGCTTGCAAGCATCGGCCAGGACTACAAGAAGCTGAAGAAGAAGTACGGCTATATCCCCGCCAGGTGGCATCAGACCACGTGGTGTGCCGACCGCGCTATCGAGTTCATGAAGGAAGATCGCAAGGGTCCCTGGCTCTGCAGCGTCAACATCTACGACCCCCACGGTCCTTTCGACCCGCCTCAGGAATACGTGGATCGCTTTGACATCGGATCCTTGCCTGAGCCTCTGTTTCGCGAATCTGATCTGGAGGCCCAGCAGCGCCTGGCCGGCGTCATGTTTCAGACCAAGGCCAGGCGTCCCACGTATCCGGACGCCAAGCTGACACTC